>Ga0255782_10002234_pt1 | contig 15737 bp, 14 predicted proteins | sample 101ome_26_FD_179980 | JGI IMG/M metagenome (GOLD analysis project Ga0255782, IMG submission 179980) | Coastal salt marsh microbial communities from the Groves Creek Marsh, Skidaway Island, Georgia - 101408AT metaG (version 2) | ecosystem: Environmental > Aquatic > Marine > Intertidal zone >...
TATTAAAGTATTTATCAAAACTTTCTCTGCTCAAATTATTTTCGTTTTTTAAATTATTACAATAATGTATTCCTCTAAAGAGTGATGAAATAAATGCCAATGTTGTTGTAACCATTGAATTAGTTAGCAACCCCTTACTATTTGTGACAATAATTTTTCTTTCGTAAACCTCTTTGATATTAGCCCTATTTATTCCCACAGATCCAAAATGAATCCATTTTAATCCAGGCATTTTTTTTATTGTTTCTTTGGTAATAATATTCCCAAAATATATTGAAGCATCGTTATTGTATATTGGTGATCCTGGAGTATTCAATTCAACAAATTTAATATTTGGGAATGATTTATAAAGTTGAGAGAAAAAAATTTTTGGGATTTTGTATAATTTTAAAGGTAAAAAAAGATCTGAAGCAATTACTGCTTTTTCACTTGTAAACAATTGATCTTTTTTCTTTATCACTCAAGCTATCCTGTAGCCACTATTTTTTTTGAAATAATATTTTGAAATTAATTTGTCAGTTAATTTTATTCCAAGACCAGGTAAATCGTTTGGTATTAAAAGTCCTCTTTCAATAGTAGGTTTCTCAATCCACATTTCATCGGTGAGATCAAGTTTTACCATCGGAATTTCTAAATAATCAATTAATGGATTTGAGATTCCTACATGCGAATTAGCAGAAATTGCCGCTGCACTACCCCAAACATGCAAGGCACTTTTCATATTGTATCTTGAGGCTTGGTTCGCGAGATTATAACAAAACTTCATCCCACCAGAATGTGTAGCATCAAATTGTAAGAAATTTAGTGCATTTGTTTTTAAAACTAAATCAAATTCTAATCTTGACGAATATGCTTCACCTGCAGCTATTGGTACAAGATTAAGATTTTTTAACTCTTTTAATCCTTCAATATTATCTGGAAATAAAGGTTCTTCAAGCCAATATAAATTAAAATCTATAAGATCATGTACTTTTTCTATGGCAGTTTTAGTTTCCCACGGCGGCCTTAATGTTCCCATTATTGCATCAACCATTAATTTTTTTTTATCTAAAATTCTTTTTGCAGCTCTGATTCGTTTAAGATCATTATTCCAATCTTGATATCCTATTCTCATTTTGTAAGCATTAAATCCAAGATCTAATATGTTATTGACATCAGATTCAATTTCATCTGGAGAAAAAACTGCAGTCCCGCTACTAGCATAAACTGGTATAGATTCCCTGAATTTTTTTGAGAGTAATTTATATGATGGGACTTGTAGAATTTTTCCTCGAAGATCAAATAGCGCAATCTCAATTGCACTTAATATACTTTGAAATATTCCTTTTCCACCAATAAAAGGTATCTGCTCAATATTTTTGATAAACGAATCATCACCAATTTTTTTTCCAATAATATACTGCTCAAAAAATTTAATAACAATTTTAATTATATCTGGTGAATATACTCCTGAATAAGTTTCACCTATTCCATAATTGCCAGCCTCATCTGTAATCCTAACTATTCCTATAGATTTAACTCCTAGGGGTTGACCTAGTGATTTTCCATCTCCATAAGGGGATGAAAGCGAAATTCCTTCGACCTTAGTAATTTTTATATCAATATTTTCATACATATTATTTTTTCTCGTTTTTCTCAAGCAAACTTAATAAAATATTATTTGGGGTTTCTGAGTCGGCCCTAAGTGCATAAGCAATATTATTTAGAGGAAGAATACCAACATTTTCACCAACAAGCCTACTTTGTCTGATAATTGATGAATGAGTTAAACAACCTAATCCATAGAGCGCCCTATGAAAAGGGTTCTTTTTAAGTCTTGGAGCAAGAGGATCTCCGATCTGTTCATATTTGTTTTTAGAATTTTTTATCCAAAAATTTCCATAATCAACATAACTAGAAAAAACTGAATCCAATCCTTCATACTGGAGCTCAAGAATAAGATCATCAAATAAATTAGATGGTCTAATTGGGTACAAATAATTCACATATAATAAAGCATCAGGATACATCTTTAAAGATTCAATCTTGTCTAAAGCATATTTCATAATTTTTTCTAAAGAAATATTACGACTTTTTAGATTATTTGGCCTCTGAATAACATTAATATTTACTCCAGATATAAAATCATAAACTTCATTATTATCGCTTAATATAAAAATATTTTTTATGTATTTAGATGTTTCAAGTTGGTCAAGGCATAACTTTAATAAGTTAAATTGTTTAATTTTCTTTATATTCCCAATAATAGGTACAACAGCAATGAAATTATTGTTTTCTGGATTTAAAAAATTTGGAAGTTTATTAAAGTTTTCATTATGTAAATTATCTAAAATTCTAGCAATTCCTTGAGCCCTTTTAGATGAGTCTTCATGCTGATGAAGGCCATGATAATGATAAACAGATGCATCTGGCTCGTAAACTATTTGATAATTACTATTAATGATTTGCTTAGCCCATATTCGATCCTCAATGTTTGTTGCATTATTATCAAAATTAAATTTATTCCAAAGAGTCTTTCTAATCATACTATTAGCATTATGAAAAAAATAATCTTTTTTTTGAAATTTTTTATCGTCACCAAATGCAATAACTAGATCTCGTTTATCAGAATCGGATGTAAAAGGAAGGGGTAATTGTTTTCCGTAAACAGCAGCAACACTATCATCCTTGAAATTTAAAAATAAATTTTCAAGCCATTTATTATTTTTTGGAATACAATGCGCTGATAAACAAACAATGAATTCACCCACAGCTTTTTTAATACCAATATTTAAAGCTTTACCAGGTAAAAATTTTTTTATTTTATATATTTTTTTTAAATTATATCTTTTAGCAATTGATATGGAGTTATCATTGCTGTAATTATCAACAATAATAATTTCAAAATTTTTTATGGATTGGGAGAAAATTGCATTTAAACAATGCGGTAACCATCTCTCCTCATTGAAAGTTCGAATAATGATAGAAAATTTAATATTTTTATTTGTCATCTAATAATTTGAATATTTAATTTTGATTAATAAATCAGAAATTTATAATTTTTTACAAAATCTAAATGATCTTAAGTTATATACATAATATAATTTAATTATATACATGCAAACTAATTATTTATAAATCTTAAATATTGATAAATTACTTAAAATTTTTAATTACAAAATATCGAATACATCATCTAATTAGATATTTTTTCTCAAAAAATAAATTCGATTATCATTTTATTGAATCAAATGTCGATTTTAAAATAACCTCATTACTGATTAAGAAATATAAAAATAAGATTCTTGAAAACAAAAATAAAAATTCTAAATTATGGGATCAGATCCTAAATAAAAAATATCATGATTTATATTCGGCTATCGAAATAAATGATGTTAAATGTACCTCAATTATCTTATCTAAGTTTTTTAGAGATAAATGCATTAGAGGGGCAGAAGATGGAGATTTATTTAAAAATCCTATACTTAATGTGTCCCATAAACAACTTATATTGGAAGGTATTTTAGCATTAGCACATTATGATGGCATTCTGGATTATCCAGCGCCATACCAAGTAAATAACTATAAACATAGTCAAACAAATTACGTTAAATTGTATAACAAAATATCAAAAAAATTCCCCCTTAAAACAATTCCTAACTATGGCTCACCTTATGGACTAAATGTAGGAAATGGTGTAATTAATCATAGATTTATTGAGTCTTTATTTCTAAATCTTGAACTAAAAAATATTTTAACTAATTTTAATTTTTCAAAAAAAAATAAATTAAATTTTTTAGAAATTGGTGGAGGATCTGGTCTTAATGCACTAAATTTATTTTTTTTCTTCAAGGGTAATATTAAAAAAATATACTTAGTTGATTTACCTCAAATGCTAATATTTCAAGAATATCTTATTAGGTCAACATTAAAGAAATCTGAATTACGATATTTTGAATTTATATCTAATAGTGATTTTGAAAAAGCAAATATTAAATATGATGTAATGATTAACAAGGATTCTATTCCTGAAATAAATAAAAAAGAATCATTAAAATATATTCAAAACTTTAGTAAATCAAAAAATAGTTTATTTTTTTCACTTAATCATGAAAGTAGGAGCTTTAAACAAAATCCTGTTAAAGAACTAATTAGTAAATTTAAAAATATCTCTGTTGTATCTAGAGATTATTCAAAAATTAAAGAAGGGTATATTAAAGAAATTTATATTTCTAATTAAAAAAATATTAAATTAACTGTTTAAGTTTTTCTGTACTTCCCCAAAAATTCTTTGGCTCATATGAGGGGTAATCATAATAATTATTATTTAATTTAATTTTGTTTCCATCTAAAAGTTTTTTAACAAAATCTATTACTTTTTGAGGTTTACCGCTACATACATTAATTATTCCTTCGACAGAATTATTTTTGACTGCATTTGAAACAATTCTTGAAACATCATTAACATGAATAAAATCTCTTATCTGATCGCCTTTTGACATTTTGAATTCGGCATCATTATTTATAATTGCATGTTGAATTTGTGAATAAAGACTATTAGGGTGTTGTCCAGGTCCATAAACATAGAAAATTCTTAACCATTGAAGGTGGAATGAATAATATTTTTGCATAAATTGCAAATATTGCCTCAGCATATTCTTAGTTAATCCATATATAGTTGTGGGCTTTACATCTTTATTCTCAAAAAGTAAATTTTCAGAAATTCCATACTCAAGACATGTGCCAGTTACAATTATTTTTTTTATTCCAAATCTAATTACTGAATTAAAAAAGTTAATATGATGATGATAATTGAGAAGATGTAAATTGCTAGTATAGTTAGGAAGATTATCCCATGCTAAATGAATCAGTACATCAGGATGGATGGGCTTTATAAGATTAAACTTATTAATATCATTAAGATCAAAATAAAAAATATTAATTCTTGAATGAATAAAAAAATCTGGAATTTTTGTATTCATTCTTAAAATCAAAGTTAGATAATGACCATCATCAAGTAGCTTAGATACAAGATGTTTTCCCAAAAAACCATTAGCACCAGTAATAAGTATTTTCAATTAATTACCTTTAAATTTGGAATAGTTGTAACAAATTTACAATTCCAAGCTCTCACATAAGATAATTCATTTATAATTTCATTAACAATATTCCATGGAAATATAATAATCCAATCGGGTTTAAATTTTTTGATTTCAGATGGAGGTAAAACTACAATATTAGACCCGGGTAATAATTTATTTTGCTTTGATGGAGAAGCATCACAAACAAAATCTAATAGATTAGATTTAATACCACAAAAATTTAAAAGAGTATTTCCTTTAGCCGCTGCACCATATCCAATTATTTTTTTATTTTTATTTTTTTCCTTAATTAAGAATAATAAAAAATTATTCGCAATTTTATAAATGCAATCTTGAAAATTTAGGTAAGTACCAATTTTTTTTAAACCAAATAGAATTTCCTCATTAATGATTTTTACAACTGAATCATCCCTTTTGATAGAGCTATTTTCATGACATGCATAAACCCTCAAGCTTCCTCCATGGGTATTTAATTTTTGGACTTCATAAATCCTAAGATGATTATTTTTTAGAATTTTTTTCACAACAATTAAAGACAAATAAGAATAATGTTCATGATAAATGGTATCGAATTGATTGAATTTAATTAAATTTAATAAATGAGGAAATTCTAAAGTTATTGTTCCATTAGGTTTTAAAATATTTTTTAATCCCCGGGTAAAGTCATTAATATCTGGAACATGAGCGTATACGTTATTTGCACAAATTAGATCAGCTTTATATTTTTTTTTAATTTTTAGAGATAACTCCTTAGTTAAAAACTCTCTTATAACTGGTATATTTTTTTTAATTGCAACTCTTGCAGTACTCTCTGTAGGTTCAATTCCTAAACATGGAATTTTTTTTCTAAGAAAATTTACAAGAAGATAACCATCATTTGAAGCTATCTCAATAACCATACTTGATTTATTAAGGTTTAATTTAGAAATAATATGTTCTGAATATACTCGAGCATGTTCAAGCCATGAAGAAGAGGAAGAAGAAAAATATACATATTCATTAGTAAAAAGTTTCTCTTTTTCAACAAAATCTTTTGTCTGTACCAGTAAACATGAACTACAAACAAATACTTGTAAAGGAAAAAAAATTTCTGGGTTATAAATTTGATTTATATTCTTAAAAGAATTAGATGGTGGAGCATTTCCTAGGTCAGCAAAATTTTTTTTTAAAGTACTATTACAAAATCTACACTTCATTAAATACCTTTAAAATCGTTATCAATAAATAAAAAAGATTTATCTCTTTTTGATATAATTCTATCTTCAATTGGCCAATTAAGCCCTAATAATTTATCATCATATCTTAAACCCCTTTCATAATCTGGGCTGTAATAATTGGAGTGGAAATAAAGTATTTCTGTGTTATTTTCGAGAGTTTGAAAACCATGGGCAAAACCTTCTGGCACAAGTAATGCATAATTATTATTCGCATCTAAATTTAATGTAAATGTTTTTAAAAAACTTTCAGAGTCTTTTCTTAAATCTACAACAGCATCAAAAATTGATCCTTTTATACAATTTATTATTTTAATTTCAGACATGGGCGGTTCTTGATAATGAAGCCCTCGAATAGTACCTTTTTTTTTATTAAATGATCTGTTTATCTGTACAATATTTTTATCAAAATGATCATTAAATTCTTTTTGACAAAATAATCTAGAAAAAGACCCTCTTTCATCTGGAATATTAAAATTAGATATTACAAATAAATCTTTAATTTTAGTTTTATTAAAAATCATTTTATTAATTTTATATATTTTTCAAGTTGTTGCTCACTTATAATTTTTTTATTTTTTAAGAATTCTTTATACCAATAAATGGATTCATAAATGCTTATTTTTTTTCTCCAAATAGGATTCCATTTCAGAAAAGTTTTGGCTTTAGTATTATTTAGTAATAATAAATTTGACTCATAAGGTTGAATTTTTTTTTCTATTTCCCAATCAAATGAATTCCACTGTTCTTTAATAATTGTCAAAATATCAATAACTTTTAATCCTTCTGATCTATTAGGTCCAAAATTCCATGCCCCCGAATAGCCTGTTTCATGTTTTAGTAGTTTTTCTCCCAACAATAAGTATCCATAAATACAATCAAGCACATGTTGCCATGGTCTTATGGCATGAGGATACCTAATTTTTAGTATTTTTTTTGATTTTATTGACTTTATAATGTCTGGAATTAACCTATCTTTTGACCAATCACCACCACCAATTACATTGCCTGCCCTTACTGAACATATAATTGGAGATGATTTTAAATCAAAAAAAGACTTTCTGTAGGAGTTTACTAAAATCTCACAGGCACCTTTTGAGGCACTATATGGGTCATTCCCACCCATTGGATCATCCTCTTTATACCCTCTTCTTATTTCTTTATTCTCGTAGCATTTATCTGATGTTACAACGATTATACCTTTCAAATTTCTTGCATATTTGATTGCATTTAAAATATTTGCAGAGCCAATTACATTAGTTGACCATGTTTTTAGAGGATCTACATAAGAATCTCTAACAAGCGGTTGAGCTGCTAGATGGAAGATTAAATCGGGATTAAATTTAACTAATTTTTTTTTTAAACCTTCATAATCTCTTATATCTAAAAATTGTGTATCGATATCTAAATTTAAAAGATTAAAATGATCATATTTATTTTCAGGAGGTAAAGAAATCCCACTAATATTTGCACCAAGCCTGGATAACCATAATGCTAACCAGCTACCTTTAAATCCAGTGTGGCCAAATATTAAAACCTTCTTGTTCTTATAAATATTTAGCAAAAATTATTAACTCCAAAGCTTCCAAGGGGCATGCCCTTCATTCCAGAGAGATTCTAGATATTTTTTATCTCTTAACGTATCCATTGGATGCCAGAAACCATTATGGATGTAGCCAGTCAATGAATCTAATTTAACTAACTTTAACATTGGATTTACCTCCAAAATCGTCTCATCCCCTTCAATTAAATTAAAAATTTCAGGTTCGAAAACAAAAAAGCCCCCGTTAATGAGAGATTTATCAGACTTAGGTTTTTCATTAAAACTTTTAATTCTAAAATCATTATCAACTTCTATATAACCAAATCTGCCTGTTGGAGCAACAGAAGTTATTGTACAAATTGAATTATTTTTACGATGATGTTCTAGTAAAGAATTTATATTTATATCACCTACACCGTCACCATAAGTTAACATGAAAGTCTGATTATTAACATAATCTTGCACTCTCTTTAATCTTCCACCAGTCATTGAGTCGAGACCAGTATCAACTAGTGTAACTTTCCAAGGTTCACTTGAGTTTTTATGTACTTCAATATTGTTTGAGTTATTAAAATCGAAAGTAACATCAGACATATGAAGAGAATAATTGTAAAAAAATTCTTTAATAACATACCCTTTATATCCTAAACATATAACAAATTCATTAAAACCATAAAATGAGTAGATTTTCATAATATGCCATATTATTGGTTTGCCTCCTATCTCAATCATTGGTTTTGGTTTTATTTCAGTTTCCTCAGAAAATCTTGTTCCAAAACCACCAGCTAGAATAACTACTTTCATAATATCTGATCACCTCCACAAAATATGTGATTAATATTTTTTATTTGTTAACAAGAATATTATAGAACGTAAAATGATATCAATAATTGATTTAAAGAATTTAGCAAAAAATGTATGCAAGGTAATTTTGGTGTTTAAATTTTTATTTAAAAACATATATTGCCTAATAGGTAAAAAATAATACTCTAATCGATAAATACCAAAATTGCTTCTTCCCATTAAAAAGGAGCTTGCATCTCTATGGGTTCTATAAAAATGTATACATGTATTTATTACTCTTAAGTTTCCAAATTGTAGGAAAAAAATTGAAAGGTAAGGATCAGCACCATGTAAATTTGAGAAATATTTTTTTAGATTAAATTTTATAAATTTATCGTTATTAAATAATGAATATATATAAAGCCCCTTACAAAATTTCTCATTTTGATAAAAAATTTTAGTAATTTCTCCTTGATTGAAAGAAGTTACACCGATTTTGGAAATGAAGGATTCGTTTGAGTCAACATTATGAGTATCTCCACGTATTCCAAAATCTGTTTTTTTAATGTTTTTTACTAATTCAGCTAAGTAGTTATTTGACCAATAATCGTCATGAGCGAGATAAATAAAGAAATCACACTTTAGCTTATCATTGATATTTTTAAGATAAATAAAATTATTTACTGCCCCAATATTTTTCTTATGCTTATAGTATTTAACCTTCTTATTTTTCTTAAACTCTGAGCATATCTTTGAAGTTCTATCAGTAGAAGCATTATCCGAAATATATAAAATAAAATTTTCATAGGACTGACTAAAAACAGATTTAATTGCTTTAGTAATATATTTTTCACCATTATAAACAGGTAAGCCAATTAGAATAAGTGGTTTTTTTTTATTCATACTTAGGAATATTTATTTGAATAATTTTTTTAGGAAAAAAAATCTTTACTTAAAAGCTCATCCTCATTTATATCAATAAGAGCTTTTTTACCAAGAATAGTATCAATACTTTTTGGGGGTATTCCCGTACCAGGGTTACAATACTTAATAAAGTCCTTAGTTAATAGGTCCCCAGCTTTAATTGGCTTTGCTGACACCGCAGAAACTTGATATTTTTTTCTAGTAATCCATTCCTTCTCAGAAACAATTTTTTCACCGGTACCGAGAACATCACTTATTGCTCTTATATCTTTAACCATTGAAATAAATTCTGAGGGACCTAAAGACATTTTATGATCAAAACCGACCATATTATTATCAAGAGTGTAATGTCTTTCAATTGCAACAGCCCCCTTAGCAACTGCAACAAGCGTGGGTAAATAACCAATTTCATGGCCAGAGTAGCCAACTGGAGCATCGTATCTTGACCTCATGACATCTAACATTTTAAGATTACATTCATTCATGGGTGTTGGATAAGATGAGACGCAATGCAAGAGAATTAATTTTGCAGAATTACTTTTGAATATACTATAAGCTCTATCCACATCATCTAGGTCTGTCATTCCAGTTGATAGAATAGTAGTAACATTTGATTTTGCTATATAAGCTAACAACTCTAAATTTGTTGCACTATGACTAGCAAGCTTAATAATAGAGACATCAAGTGATTTTAAAAAATCAACAGCATCATTATCAAAGGCTGTACAAATAAAATCCAAGCCGCATTTTTCGGTATAAGTTTTAATTATTTTGTATTCATCATAATTAAATTCCAAATGGTCTCTGATTTCCTTATACGTATTCCCAAACTCAGGAAATCTGTCATCTTTTTGATCAAGGTAGGATTTTATTGCAAGTTTTTCTACTGTTCTTTTTTGGAATTTAACAGCATCAGCTCCTGCTTCTTTTGCTAAATCAATTAATTTTTTAGCCAAATCAATTGAACCATTATGATTTAATCCAGCTTCAGCAATTACATATGTATAGTTTGGATTATTTATTTTTGATAAAAAATTATTGTCATTCAAGTGAATTTCCTTTTAAAAGATTGATAAAAATACCTCTCATCAAACTTATTAGCAATTAAAATTGCTGATTTAGATAATGATTCTAAATTATTAATATTTTGTGTTATTTTTTTTAATTTTTTATTAAAATCCTCGGGTGAATTTATGATAGTAATTAAACCATTATCATTATATTCATCTAAACCTTTATTGTAAAAAGATATTGGAACAAGACCAAGAGCCATCGATTCGATTAATGGTAATCCGAAACCCTCAAAGGTTGAGACTCCCAAGAAAAAATTACATTTTCTTAATATATTTACATATTCAATGTCAGTCTTAGGGGTATAGTATTTGATTAATGGTGACTCAAATGTAATTTTATCCTGAGTTATTATATGAAACTCAATATTTTTAATATTTGAATTCTTAATTATATTAATTAAGTTACCCAATCCTTTTCTAGGTTTATTCCCCACTACTGAACAAATTTTAAAATTTTTAGAATATTTTATTTTATTAATTTTTTTAAAACGAGTTGTAAAAACTGGAGGGTTTAATATATGTGAATTATTATATAAAAATTTATTGTTTACAGTTTTTAGGTAAGATATTAATGAGAAACTAGAATTAAAAATAACTTTAAAATAGTTAAATCTTTGTGATATTTTAAAAAGTATTTTATAAATACCAAAAAAAAATTTATTTCCTTTTTCGTTATCGATAAATACCATCAGGTCATCAGATTGAACATATCGTATAATTTTTTTATTTTTATAGAGAAATGAAAAAATACACAATATAGGATCAGAAACAATTACATATTCAATTTCTTTGTTTTGTCTAATCTTCAAGGATAGAGAAACAAATGCGAGCAATATAAATAAAATATTATCTTTAAAAATAGGTTTCGAGACTTTTTGATATTTTATTGGAAGATCGAAAGATTTTCCCTTTCTCTCTATAAAATAAAAAGTACATTTTCTTTTATCCTCTAAGAGCATTTTGCCTAATTTAATTAAAACTCTGTTTCCACCCCCAATTTTTGAAGATGGTAAAAAAATTGCGACATTATTAATCATCATAAGTAATAAATTTAGACTTTATGCGAGATTTTAAAAGAATTTTATTAATTATTTGAAATCTTTCTTGAGCATCAGCATTTTTTTTTGGGGTAAAATTCAAAACATAATTTATTTTATTTAAAAGGCCCATCTGGTAGCCAACAATAATTGTAGAATTAAAGGGATTCGCAATATAATTTATATTGTTATTTATTAAAAAAAATTCAGATGGGAAGCTAGAGTATTCAAGTTTCAATCCTAAATCTAAATAGAAACTATCATTAATTGATGTTTCGGCAGGATGCTTAGATAAATAAATCTCATTTGCACCATTTAATTTTAAATTTTTATATACTCGAGTTATAAGATTTTGATAATCAGCAATTACCATTCTTTTACTTTCAACTGAATGAGTTGTAAGTAATACTGCTGAATTTAATTTAGGTATCCAAAGATGTTTATTACTTAAAAATGAAAATAAATCATTCACATTTTTAGAAATATTAATAATAATTTTTTTATTAATATTAATAATATTCTTAGGATTTAAGCTTGTATAAATTGAAATAAATCTTTCATCAGAAAATAAGATATATTTTGGTTGAACTATGTTAATTCCATAAAAGTAAAATAATATTTTTTTAATTATTCTAAATTTATTTTGTTTTACAATTAAATTTAATGAACCATCATCAAATTGAATAACATTTTTATCTGAAATATTTAAATTTTTTTTTAAAAATTCAAAATATAATCCTGAAGCGTAGGTTGTTAAAAGTTGCCTACTAGGATACTTTTTTACTAGTTCACTACTTATTTTTTTTATTTTTTTTAATGCAAGTAAATCAAAAATAAGTGAAGTACTTTTAGTATTAATATCCAACGAATAAATTATTTTTGGAAGCTCTAATAATTTATTTAAAAAAACCAAATGTTCTTTTTTACCTGTCCAAATTATAATAATATTTTCTTTTTTTATTTTATTTTTTAAAAAGGAAAATATATATAAATAGTGAGTTATCGATCTTGCATCGATTATTATATTAGCTGTTAGATCAATCATTTATTTTTTTTTGCGCGGATTTAAATCCACCCAAATAATTCAACTTACCATCTTTTAATCTATAGATTTTATTACAATTTTTTAGGGTATTAATTTTATGCGAGACCATAATAATGGTCTTTTCTTTTTTTAAATCATATAAATTTTTCATAATTTGATTTTCGGTTCTTGAATCTAAAGAGCTAGTCGCTTCATCAAAAATGAAAATTTTAGAATTATTGTATATTGCTCGAGCAATATTAATTCTTTGCCTTTCACCACCAGAAAGTTTAGATCCTAATTCACCCGTTCTTGACAAAATTTTATTTGGCAACTTATCAACTAACTTTGATAAACATGCTAGATCAATTGATCTTTTTATTAATTCATCATCAATTCTATGATCTTTATTAAAGAAAATAATGTTATTTATTATTGAATCGTCAATAAGAAATGTATTTTGAGGTACATGAGAAAAATTACAATGCCATTTTTTGGAAGTTTCGACGTTAAGAATTTTATTATCTATATAAACATTACCACTAGATGGTGTTAGAAAACCCATAAAAATATCTAAGAGTGTACTTTTTCCAGAACCAGATTCTCCAATAATTCCTACAAAATCACCTTTTTCAATTTGAATATTAATATTTTTTAATACTTCAATTTCTGATCCTTTATATTTAAATGAAATATTTTTTAAAATTATAGATTTTTTAAAAACTAAACTTTTATTATAAGAAGTTTTTGTTTTTACTTTTAAATTTAAAGAATTTATGACATCGGATAAGGATTCATTAACTCCTCTAACTGAGCTGACTCCATAATATATTTGTTGGATTAATGGCAATAAACGTTGTGCTGAAAAAGCTATTATTGCGATAGTAGGAATGTAATTATTAATTTGATTACCATTTATTGATAAAAAATAAATTACAAGTGAAAATATTACAATACTCAATGATTCAAGAAAGTATTTAGGGCTTTGACCTGTAAATAGATTTTTTGCCTCAGCCCTTTGTAATTCATAATCAAGCTTTTTGTATTCATTTATTAAAAAATTTTGAGATGAATGCATGATTATATCCCTAATACCACCAAAGCTATTTTGGATAATCTGAATAAGCTTTGAATGATTCTTTGAAATTATTTCACTGTTGGAAAGTAAATTAATTCTTGAAACTTTTATTATTATCAAATACAAAAAAACAAAAGAAGATAACAATAATAGAGAAATCATCGGTTCAACAATTATCAATAAACAAATGATAAATATTCCAATTAGTGAGCTTGCAATAATATTTACAAAAGGATAAATAACACTTGAAATTACTAGTCTACATTTATTAGTTAACAAGCTGATAAGGTCATTACTTGGATATTCTTGTATATTTTCAAAATCTTGATGAATTATATTGCTGTATATTTTTACACTCAAATCAGCACCGGATAAATATGAAAAATTACTTATTTGATAAATTAAAAGAATTCTTACTGTGCCAGAAAAAACTGCAAAAAGAATAAACGTGAAAATCATAAAAATTATTAATTGTTCATTTGAAGTAATGTCAAGAAATCTAATAAATGGGATTATGTAAATATTATCAAATACTAAATTAGGATTTGTGATTGCTGTTAAAAGTGGAACAATAAGGCCAATGCTAAAAAATTCAGAAATTGATCCTAAAATCATTAATAAAAAAAGGAAAAAAAATTCCTTTTTTCTATTTTGAGGAAAATGAACCCATAATTTTTTTAATACTATTAATTCATTTAACATTTTTAAATATCCAAATATTTTAAGGGGCCCAGTTTTGGATCATGGTAGTAAAATTGATCAAATAAATTATAAGATCCCAAAAAATTTTTTTTATAGCTACTTCTGCTTACAGTCTCTAAGCTAGATGCGAAATCCAATCCTGTATAATTTGATAAGACAAATATAATTTTATTTATCAATCCATCTTTATTTATAAAAAAATCTCCCCCAAAAATTTTTTTCGATAAACTATACTCAAATTTCCATTTGTCACTCCATATTTTTAAATGATTAAAGTTTCCATATAATTTTCTTGTTTTTTTATCTGGAGAGCTAAATGGGAGCTTGTGTTTTATCTTCAAACTTTGGTCATGGCCAAATTCAATGTTTGGAATAACTATATTATGGATATTATTAGACATAAATTGAAATGCAATATCATCCCATGAATGAAAAAAATTAAATCTGCTATCTACTGTTATAAATTTTTGAAACTGATTATAATTTATTAGTGCCGTACTCCAAAAAACTGATTCAACTGCAAAAGGATGAATTTCAAATCTATCATAATTAACCCTCGAATCAACTCTTCTATTATAGTATCCGTTTCCAAGTTCTAGTGGAGTTCTTGCAGTTGTCATTAACTTTGGCTCATTTATGTTAAATTGCAAAAGATCAAATTTATCATGATAGACATTGAATCCAATCACGCCATAATTTTGTAATTTTTTACTATTAGATATTAATGTTTTTAAATTATTTAATGTTTTATTTGTCATTGGAAATGCATCATGATGCATAAAAAGAACCCAATCAATTTTAAGAATTTTGTGAAAAAAATCTAATGCTTGATCTAGTGTGCTTTGCATAGAAGTGTTATTAGATTTTTGAAAATAAATATTTTTTCTTTTACAAATTTGCTGTCCTATTTTTAAATAATCATTTTCACTTGCAAGGTCAATATTAAGAATTGGTATACCACTATAATCTGAAAGAGAAAACCATTCATCGACCATAGAATATGTATTTTTAGTTAGAAGCAAAATTCCGAAATTCGAATTATTCATTTTGAAAAATCTATTTTATTGCTTCAAGATTGAGACTCATTAACATGCCTGAATCTTTATCCATATGCGGTAAGTAAGCCTGAGAGTAGTCATCAATATTGGCGTGATCGGTTTCTCTCCAATCATATAAAAAAACATCTTTAAAACCAACTCGATATAGTGAATCAGTTAAAAGTTTTCGATCAAAAATCATTTTATGAAAATCATATTGGTCTTTTTTTTGCCCCCCTAT
>Ga0255782_10002255_pt1 | contig 15663 bp, 27 predicted proteins | sample 101ome_26_FD_179980 | JGI IMG/M metagenome (GOLD analysis project Ga0255782, IMG submission 179980) | Coastal salt marsh microbial communities from the Groves Creek Marsh, Skidaway Island, Georgia - 101408AT metaG (version 2) | ecosystem: Environmental > Aquatic > Marine > Intertidal zone >...
TTGGTGGAGCCGCCGGGCACTGCCCCCGGGTCCTGTCTACCGTTGATTGGCTTCAACGTTACAGTTTATTTATAACACCTTTATCCAAAGATGTCAAGTTCTAATTGTTCTGCTTGTTTAAATTTTTCGTCTGTTGACTTTACAGGACGTAGCCAACTATCTGCAATATATGCTCTTGGACTTGGACCAAATCCTATTTCTAAATCATCTGCTTCAATCCACCAATAGTGATCTGTTACCGGTGCTTGACACGGCATGCCTCTAAATTGAAATTGTTCACGTTCGTTAAACTTGCCAATGTATTCAGCAACATCAACAATACGTCCTATGTTCTCTGGACGTAACGAGAACACAATATATGCTTTATCACCTTGTTTACAATTCATTCTCTTTTATTTCTTTGCTCATTTTATACTTTAACATAAGATTACTTAGATCGTCTGTTTTATGTAGCCAACCATCTTCGCCTACAATATAAACTTCTCCTGGCGAATATAAAGGACGACCTTTTTTGCCTCCTGGTTCTCCATTTGGACCGTAGCCCATAACTTCTTTGTCCCAGTCGCCTGTAACACGGAACTTGTTAATGCCTTGTTCTATACCGTAATCAACCCAAAAAGTCATTTATACTCTTTCTACTAGTTTTGCTTGGGGATATTTCAAAACAAAATGTGTTGCTTGTTTTGACTCTGGAATTTCTACGTAGATGTCACAACGGCAATATGTATCTCCTGGTACCGTTTGACTTTCGCTTCTTAGCAGTTTCCAATCCCAATTATTAGATTCTATTGTTTTATATAGGTCTTCGCCTAGTTCTCGTCTAATCCATATAGGTTCCATGTGTGTATCTGCATGGGTCCATTTGTATTCACATGAGCTTAGATAAAACCTCATTAATCAAAATCTACATTAAAGGAAGTTCCACAACCACATGCTGATTGTGCGTTAGGATTCTTTATTTCAAACATTGAACCTATAATATCTTTTTTATAATCAACAACACTGCCTATAAGATACATGACGCTGGTTCCGTCTACAATAAAGTTTTCTGTTATATGTTCGTCTGTTTCGTTAACTTGACTGTTGTCAGTAACTAAATTCCATTCATATTCAAAACCGGCACAGCCGCCACCCTTTACACTTAACATAACTGCTTGAGCATTATGTTCTTTACACAGTGTATTAATTTGGGTAACGGCTGATTCGGTTAGGTCGATCATTTACATCGCATTCTTTTTGTCTTGGATTTCTGCTCTACGAGTCTTTGCTAGTTTTTGCAAATCTCCAAGTGCTTTTCTGGCTCTCGCCGCGGCAGCTTTAACACCCTTCTCGTCAAAGGTTTGTGCCTCTGCTAGATAGTTGTTATATGCCTGTACGATTTCATCGTGTAGTGTCATGCCTTTTCTCCTTAGTTTACGTTTGTATCGCCAGACGCTGTAATAATCCTTGCACTGTAGGGACCATCCCCTACTCGATCATTTAGTCTGGCTGTTGGGCGTCCGTTAGTTTTCTGCGTACCGGATGCTGTTATGATCTTACTTCTGTGTCCACAATCAGTAAGAACAATATCTTTCAGTCTAGCAATACCTCTAGTGTTTGCTTTTGTATCGCCAGATGCTGTAATTATTTTACCGCCTATAGTAATAGGCACTGGATGACTTGGATGGCTACAAGTACCAGTAGTTCTGTCGTTGAGTCTTGCTACTCCACGTGCCATTATGCTAACAGTGCCTCAATTTGTTCTACAACTGCATTTGCAGTTTGTTCTAATGATGCACCAACTGCACCCATTGCACCTGAGGCTGCTTCTGCGGCAGCACCTGCGGCACCTGCGGCAGCACCTGCTAGGTTTTCAATTGTTGGAGCAAGTCCTTCTTCAAGGTTTCCAGCAAGTGAATCTAGTGCGCCACCTGGAGCAATAAATGCTTCAATTTGTCCTGCGCCTGCTTCTGCAACACTAGCAATTCCGTCTAGTGCGCCAACTACGCCTGCGCCAACTCCACTAATAACTGCTGTTACTGCTTTACAACTTGCAGCACCAATTGCATCTAATGCTTCACCAATTACGGCTGCAACACTGTCTAATGCTCCTGCAATAGCATCTGTTGCTTCGCTAATAGCATCTTGTAATCCACCGGTAGCTTCGTCGATAGCACTAGTAATATCATTGATTGCGCCTTCAATGCCGCTTACTAAGCCGGCAATAGCATCAGTTGCAAGTGTAAACAATTTGTCAACTGCTCCTGCAATCAAATCTGTAACTTTTGCTACAATAGCACCTATAGTTGCACCAACTGCGGCTACTGCACCTAATGTGGCTGCAATGGCTGCTTCGGCTGCTCTTGCCGCTTCTGCGGCAATATCTCCTGCCACTGCGCCAAGTGTGCCCATTAGATCACAAGCGTCACCGCTTGAGGCTGCTAACTTAGATGCACCTTCTTCAACAGCGGCTTGCAATGGACCTGCGGCTGCTTCTAAGTTTGCCGTTAGTCCTTGTATTTGTTGTTGAAAGGGATTTAAAACCATTTTACGTTACTATTCCTGTCGTTTGTTGTGTATATTGCTTACCAATTTCTTCTTGTGTTTTTGATACACAACTAACAGAATTAGTACGCAACATAAATTTGTTATCTGGATTTACACTAAACATATATGGAGCAAGTCCTAAGCCTTCTGGCTGAGCAACTAACACCATTGGTTTCTTTAGCGTGTAATAAGTTTCATCTTCTTTGTCTAAGCGAGCAACTAATTCCTCGCCCGAACTTAATTTAAGTGATATTGTATCGCCTTCTTTGTATGGAGTTTCAATTAACATTATAATGTATGTCCTGTGCCTGTGTAGCCTGTTTCTTCTAGATACGGGCCTAGTTTATCAAACCCGCCAATTGCTGTTCCGTTAATACGGATCTGTGGAACAGTGCGAGCGCCTGGGAAGTTTTCTAATAGTTCTTCCTTTGTGTAGTCAGTGCCAAGTGACTTGTATGTGTACTTTAGTCCACGAGTTTCACAAAGTTGTTTTGCTTGTTCGCAGAAAGGACACATTGGCTTTCCAAATATTTCAATCATAATTCAAAACCTTTAAATTTATCTTTATCAACATCTTGCTTGATGCCACCAATAACATAAGATTCTACTTCTGTTTCTTGCGGTGCAACTTGCAAGCCTGAACTTGATAACCAGTGTTGTGTCCAAGGTAGAGGATTAGTGTTTAACGGTTGATCAAAAATTGCATTCATACCTAATGCTTTCAAACGTCTGTTTGCAATGTACTCTACATATTGATGTAGTAGAGTAGCATTAAGACCAATCATTGATCCGTCTTTGAACAAGTACTCTGCCCAATCCTTTTCTTCTTCTACACAAGTCTTCCATAGTTCATATACTTCTTCTTCACACTCTTTGGCAATAGATACCATTTCAGGATCGTCTTTGCCTTGAGCCCAAAGTTTTAAAATATGCGTACTTAATGCCAAGTGCTGTGCTTCATCTCTAGCGATAAGACTAATAATCTTAGCACTACCTTCCATTAGTTTTAATTCACCAAAACCAAATGTACAAGCGAATGACACATAAAAACGCAGTCCTTCAAGTATATTTACTGTATGCATTGCAAGGTAGAGTTTCTTTTTGACATCACGCATCTTACCTTCTTTACGATGGAAGAACGCATCAGCCGCATTATTAAATGCATCGTAGTGTTTGGTTACTGAAACAGCACGTTCAATAATCTTTTTATCTTCTAAGATTGTATCAAATACTTCTGTTGGATCTGCATATACATTTTTCATAATGTGTGTATACGAACGTGAGTGGATAGTTTCAAAGAAGTCCCAAGTAACAATACAACCTTCTAGTTCAGGTAAACTTACATGAGGCAAGAAACTTAAACAAGGTCCACGTCCTTGTACACTGTCTAGCAGTGTTTGATACTTTAGATTAGCAGTAAAAATGTGCTTCTGCTCAGGACGGAAGTTAGCATAGTCTGCTCTATCTTTCTGTAATGAAACTTCTTCTGGACGCCAAAAGTATCCAAGCATAGTTTGGTTGAGTTTATCAAACACAGGAAACTTAAATGTATCGTAACGCTGTGTGTTCTGCTCTGCTCCGAAGAACATAGGTTGTTTTGTAAAGTCAACCTTATCTTTATTGAATACTGTTTTTGCCATTCGTAAATTCCTTATACTACAAATCTATAATACTATCAAGTGTAATACTTGTCAACCTTTAAATTGCACAAGCCTCACACATTTCATCATCTTCAGATGTCATTGCATTTGGTATGCCAGCATCAAATGCTTGTACTTGAGGTTTTTCATCCTCAACTTCACTTGGGTCAGTTTTATAATCGTAAGTGTTTTGATAGTAACTAGTCTTCCATCCATATTTGTATGTGTTTAACAAGTCTTGCATCATTACACTCATTGGTACTTCGTTATTTTCAAAGTGGGTTGGATTGTAACTCCAGTTACCACTAATAGCCTGGTCAAAGAACTTCTGCATTACGGCTACAATCTTAATATAACCTTCGTTGCTAGGCATGTCCCAAAGCAATGTGTAGTGGTTCTTTAGTGTTTGATACTGTGGAACAATCTGCTTAAGAGGCCCTTTCTTGGACTTCTTAACGGACAAGTATCCTCTAGGTGGTTCAATTCCGTTTGTTGCGTTCGACACAACGGAACTGCTCTCCGAAGGCATTTGTGCGGACAGTGTTGAGTGCCTGAGCCCGTGTTCCTTGATAGATGTTCGTAAACTATCCCAATCATAGTTTAACTTGTTCTCCACAATAGTATCTACATCCTTCTTATATGTGTCAATAGGAAGAATGCCGTCTGCGTATTTAGTACGTTCAAAGTACTCACAAGCGCCGCGCTCTTTAGCGAGTGTGTTACTTGCTTTTAACAAATAGTATTGAAATGCTTCTGTTAAGTCGTGTACTAGTTTCCACGCTTGTGGATCATCATACTGTACTTTTTGTCTTGCTAAGAAGTGTGCTAGTCCAATGTAGCCTACACCTAGTGAACGTCTTGCTTTAGTAGATTTCTCAGCAGCCGCAATTGGATAACGCTGATAGTCAATAATTTCTTCCAGTGCTCTTACTGCTAGATCACATAGTTCTTCTAAATCATCTAGTTCTTTAATCACACCAACATTAATAGCACTTAGAATACATAGAGCAATTTCACCTTCTGGATCATCAATGTGGGTTAATGGTTTAGTTGGTAATGTAATCTCTTGACATAGGTTACTCATGTATACTGTATCTTTAAACGAACTGTGTGTGTTAGCGTGGTCTACATTCATAATGTAGATACGTCCTGTTTCAGCACGTTCTTTAATTAGAGCAGAGAACAATTCCATTGCAGGAATAGTTTTCTTTTTAATACTTGTAGCACGTTCGTACTTTTCATATAGCTCTTTAAACTCATCTTGATTGCTGTAGTATGCTTCATATAACCCTGGTACATCGTGTGGTGAGAACAATGTAATATTACCGCCTGTCAACAAACGCTCATACATTGTTTTGTTTAACTGAATGCTGTAGTCTAGTTTACGTACACGGTTGTCTTCTGTACCTTTGTTGTTCTTTAGCACAAGGATATCTTCAATCTCTTGATGCCAGAACGGAAAGTGTGTGGTGGCAGAGCCGCCGCGAACACCGTTCTGCGTACAACAACGCACCGTTGACTCGAATTTTTTCAAGAACGGAATAATACCAGTGTGTGCGACTTCTCCGCCTCTGATCTTAGAGTTTACTCCGCGGATGCGTCCTGCGTTGATTCCAATGCCTGCTCTTTGGGCAGTGTAGCGGCCAATAGCCATGTCACTAGCAAATATGGAGTCGAGAGTATCGTCACTATCAACAAGAACGCAACTAGCGAACTGACGGATAGGAGTGCGAACACCGGCCATAACGGGTGTAGGAATGTTGACTTTAAAAAGTGAGGTCGCATCGTAGTATCTCCTTACGTAGTGCATACGTGTTTCTTTTGGATAGTTGTGGAATAGTGTTGCCGCAATCATCATATACATGAACTGCGGAGTTTCAAAGATTTCGCCACTGCTTCTATCTTGTACAAGATATTTGTCAACTACTTGACGCATACCTGCATAGGTAAAGTTTTCATCACGCTTGTGATGCATGTAACTATCCATGCGATTAATTTCTTCTTCAGTATAACTTTCAAGAATTTCAGGATCATATACGCCACGTTTAACATTTGCTTTAATAAGATCAATAAATGGCATTGCTTCAAACTGCCCAAATACTTCTTTGTATAATCCGTATGTTAACAAACGAGCCGCTGCATATTGATAGTTAGGAGCATCTAAACTAATTAGGTCGTTTGCTGAGCGTACCATTATTTCTTGTATTTCCGAAGTACTCATACCATCGTAAAATTGTAAGTTTGCATTCATTTCAATTTGACTGCTACTTACCCCTGCTAGTCCTTCACAAGCAAATGCAACCACTTTGTGAATCTTGTCAATATTAATTGGTTCTTTAGAACCATTTCGTTTAACGATGTGAATACCGTTTGACATCTTGTATGCTCCTATCTTGTATTATGTGTATTTGAATATTTAGTGTACATGGTCCATGCAGTAAATCTTTTGTGGTACGATTTGTTGTGGCATTTCTGACTTATGTACATAGTTGTTGTTCCAATTGAGAACAGTGTCGTCTACATAGAGAAGATAATGTAGCTCTGAATTCTCTCTGTTCGTACAGATATGTATCTCAAATTTAGACCCCTTAAAGCGGTCTGTTAACTGTAAGGAATAGCACATACCTAGTACGGTACAGAACTCATCGTACTGATTCTCGTTTAATAACTCCCACGGGTTAGGCCACATCTCTTGTGTCCAAGCATCAGTGTGCATACTAACATAGGGAGCTGCCTTATAGAAATCAATTACTTTCCGAAACGGGTCTTCTGCTTCTTCAAGTTCGTCTCTAAAATCTCGCCAGGCGGCGAGCCTGTCTTCATAGTTTTTATTGAACATTATACAGTTTTCTTAGAATTGATAACAAATTTAAACTCTGTCTGATCGTCTATTGGCATTAATGAAGTCATATTAACATCTAAAGTATCAATTGTCAAGTCTAAATCTGCATCTCGGAAGGTATGAGTAAACTCGTAGTTGTCCGAATATGATTCGTCGCCTACAAAGTTAAAGTCATCTGAAATCTGTACTTTCTCAGGGTTGGATCTTGTATCAACAGTGATATTAAGTGTACCGTTACGTACTACATTGTAACTTTGGCTTACTAATGAATAGTTAATATCAAAAGATTGATTTGTGTCTGCTGGTAATCTAAACAGTCTTGTTCCATTTAGTTTACCAAACGTAATTGCATTCTCGTAACTTAGATTAAAAGTTGCTGGGCCTTCTACTTCAGGGATATATGGAACGGAACTAGATATTCCTCCTGAAATAAGTGTTGCTGTTCTTGCAAAGTAATCATCTGATTTGTTAGTTGCTTCAACAAACTTAATTACAGAATAACTAGGTTGTTCTTCTGTGCCGCCATCACAACCAACTCTAATAAAACTATTTCCTTTACTAGAATTTTGAGTTCCTTTTTCAATCCAAATACCATGTCTATTAATGTCTTCAAATTCACAAGTTGATATTAGATTTGAAACTGGTCCAGTACTCATTCCTGTGCCTGGGGCACCAAGTACCATTGTTTCACCAAACACAATACCATGCCCTAATGTACTAAACTTAGTATCGTGCCAGTGGTTGTTATTAGTATCCCAATTAGATAGAACACCATAACTGAATCCTGAAATAGAACACTTGCTAAAATCATTATTAGAACTTTCAACTGTACCACTTAGGTTGTTTAATTCAATACCAACGTTAGTTGACACAATTGAATCACTTGCTGTCCAAGGACCTTCAATATGTACATCTGCAAATTTACTATTTCTACAACTTTGTAGAACAAGTGCTTTACCTGCATTTTGTAATTTAAGTGTTAAACCTTCTAGTCTAATATTTTGTGCTTGATTGTTGTAAGTAGAAGTGCTATCGTTTGCCGGTGCTCCTGGTGTGCTTGAACTGTTAACAGTTTGAATAACACCTTTACCTGCGGTTGTTTGTGTAATAATAGTTTTACCTGATCCTGCTCCAATTAGTGTAGCATTAGGTGGCAAGTATAAGACATCGTCAATTAAGTATTCACCTGGTTCGAGATGTAATTTTACTCTGCTTTGTGGACTTGCTTTGTTTGCACTATTAATATAAAGTTGATCAATTGCTGTTTGTAGTTCTGTTGTTGCTACTTGTACGCCGTCACCTTTAGCACCAAACGAACGTACACTTACTCTATCATCTAGTCTATCTTGTAAGTTTCTTCGTACTGGGTTAGAACTATTTGGTCCTGTTAGGATATAAGAGTCGTCTGCTCTATATGCATAAGTGTCTGCTAATCTAAACAGATCATCATATTCAGTAAGTACTTTTGTATTACCAACAGCAGGCGCACCTTCGGAGACAGATCCATTACCAATAAATAATTCTCTTGTATCAATTGCCCAGCCTAGCTCTCCACTTGCTAATTGTGGTAAGCCTGAGCCTATATTTTTCTGTCCTCTACGTACCTGTATACGACTGATTTGAACTACGGCCACGTGTCATCTCCTAAACTTATTATTAGTATTTAGCCGTGTTGTTCGTAATACTGGTAGACTCGTTCGTACCATTCGTTGCGCCATTCGTCGTATTCATCTGGCCAAACATCGAACTGCTGATACTCTCCTGCACGACTACACATAAACACGTGACCTTCACGTATGTTAGTGCCGTAAATCTCATTGTGTGCTTCTGCGTATGCGACAAGTTGTAGGAAGTAGTCAACTACCCATTCAACTTTCTTAGGCCGATTCGTTTGTTTAAAATCCATAATTGCTGGCTGGCCTTTGTATGTTCCTACAAGATCAGTCGTTCCTGCGTACATTTGAGGCATATAAAGCGCCACTTCACTACCCCATACTTCTACGTCTTTTAGGGCATTTTCTTTAATTACAGTTGCCATGCCGTGTGCCTGTTGAGCAAATGGATTGCTACCTGGAGTAGGCCATTCTGCTGTGTCAATGTAGTCCTCTAGATACTTGTGCATCCTAGTACCCACACCTGCTGCTTCAGTTACAATCTCTTGTGCCTTTGCTTCGCCAACACGTTTCTTCCACGCAATAAGATGTGACTTATCTTTTGTTGCATCAAGAATAGTTGTTACACTCGCAACAGCATTGCCATCGGGTGTTTCATATAAACGTTTGCCGTTTACTTGTTTGCGTGAGATTGGTTTATAATCAAACTTCTTTACTATTAAACTCAAAATATTATTCCTATATTAGTTTATATAGTATACAGTCTAAATTGTTGATTGTCAAGCGATTTAAAGTTTAGCACCTACGTCAGTAGCACTCTTAGCCATTTGAGCTACTTTGTCGCCGCCGTCTTCTGGACTTGTTGGCGCAGTGTCTGCATCTTGCATTGTTTTTACTGTAATGCCGTCTTCGTTAAAGTCTTTAACGTATTCTTTAATGCGTGGGTCAGTGTCATACGCCGTCTTAAAGGACTCGTATGTGAACGATTCTCCGCCAATGTTGCTCATAATTTTATTAAAGTCAACATTCATAGTGTCGGGTTTTAAATTTTCTTTTGCAGGAACGCTGAAATGCAAAAAGACAGGCTTTCCTTTTTGGTCTGCACTGCCTTTTATAGTACGTAAAGCCATAATGAGCTTTTCATTGCCCATTGGGTTTTCGCTAATTACTTTTTTTTTGAAAGAATTGTACCTAATCGTCTGCTGCTTTCTAGCATTGCTCGTTTTTTACGTTGAATGCTTTCACGTTTAGCACGACCTGCTTCTTCTTCACCGCCTGCTGCTGGAGCTGCTGCGCTAAAATCGTCGCCGCCTTCTAAGTCTACACCAGTGTCTTCTTGATCAACTGTTGGTTCCATTGCTGGCTCACCAGCTGCTGGTTCTTCTGCACCCATAGTGTTAACTGGTTCTGCTTCGCCAGTTAGTTGTCCAACACCTTGTGTTAGGCTTTGGCGTGTGCTTTCCATTGCTGTGTATAATGATTCTAGTGCAGGCTTAACTGTTTGCACAAATGCATCACTTGCTTCTTGACCTTTTTCATCACGAATAGCATCTGCAAGTTCTAGCATTGATTCTGTTTGCATTTCTGCTGTGTCTTCCATCCAACCAGTAACACGGTCAACCATATCTTTAGCTGCCATTACTAGTTCTGCTTGGTCTTCTGCACCTTCTTTAACAATAGACTCTTTCTTTTCGTCTTCGTCGTTGCCTTCTTCTTTATCTTTAACTGCTTTTTTCATTGGCTCTTTTGTGTCGCCGTCCTTATCAATATCGATATAGTCTGGCTTTGCATTTTCCTTTACGTTGTGATGTGACTCGCCACATTCAATACAAGGATCTTTACCACAGTTACAAGTACATTCACCTTCTGCAACAAGTTCACGCTCTGCAATCGCTGCATTAAGAACATCAAGGAAGAGTTTTGATTTTTGATATTGTTCTTTTTTAACAGTATTGAAACTTTCATTAGTTTCAATTTGACTTAATGAAGTGCGTACTCTGTTGCGAGCATCTTGTAATTGTTCTAGTGTAAATTTATCAATCGCTACTTTTTGGCCAAAGCGTTTTGCTAGGCTCTCATTCAGCGACTTTGCTGTAACCGGTTTGTTAATTTCTCTAATATTCATGTTCCACTCTTCCTAATGAATGTTTGTTATAGTTATTTAGCCTTTTAGAATATAAACTGTTTCAATTTCTCTTTGTCCTCATCTACAATTTCTTTTGAAATATCGTATCTAGTACAAAGTATTTCGTATCTGAAGTCATCAGTAGTACGTTTTAACGAGTTTTTATAAAACATACAGTCTATCATATGCTTTGCTAAATGGCTATCAATTGATAGTATTTGTTGTATACTTACACCTTTATTCTTAGCCTTGGTCTTCGCTATGGCTATTGCTGCTTCTTTGGTATAAGTTTCTGCAATGATGCAATTTGTTTTGTAACTTTTAACTGAGTAACCGTCTTTAGTTTGTGCTACAGAGTAACTACCTATGTTGATACGATCGCCGTTTTTAACGGGGAATAGATAGGATGGAAGTTTTGTAGAGTTGACAAGTTCTTGTAAACCCTTTGCAACATTGTCATGTTTCATTTTTTACGACCAAATAAGAATTATTTTTCTGTACTTTACTTACTAAACTCTTTCGGACTAGGTTCTCAATTACGACTTGTTCACGTTCATTAAATAGTTCAATTGGTTTAATACCTTGAATATTGTCCAATATGGATTGCTCCTCATTAGATACAAAAATTTCAAAGTTATTAATCAACTCGTTTATTTTCATTTTATTGCCGCTAATTGTTTTTTCATAGCAGTGATCTGTTCTTGCTGAGCTTTAACTTGTTCCTCGGCACTTTTAATCTGCTGTTGAAGCGCGGCACGTTTTTGTTGAGTTGCTTGTGCGTTTGCTTGCTGAGCTTGTGGATTTGCCGGGGCTGCATTAGGTTGTGTCGATCCGCCTGGTTGAGCAGGAGCAGTTGTTGCAGGTTGTTCTGTTGCACCCATTTGCTCACCTGGAGCCATTGGTTCTGCTTCGTTTAATAAATCTACAATCTTCATGACATTTTCCTTCTGCGGTTAATCTTTCTCGAAATGTTCGATGCTGGATTAAACTTCTTAGTTAACCTAGTTTTGGTTTTAATAGTACCGCCTTTTGCTGCTTTGGTCGCTTTTAGTTTTGCAGCAGTCTTGGCTTTATACGGAGCATTACAAGCCGCAGGTGAACTCATTACACGCCCTTTGCGTGGTCCTGAAGTACAACGATATTTCTGCACAATTTTATTGCCAGATTTTTTCATTGCAATGTTAGTTTCAAATATTTCAGTTACTAACAATTTACCTACCTCTTGATGCTTTATTCATCGCAGCAACTCTACGACTTGCTGGATTAATTCTTTTGGTTCGTCTTGCCTTACGAGCAATTCTAGGGCCAAGTCTGGCCTTTGTTATTTTAAATCTATTTCTTTTCTTAACATCTGGTGCTGCGAAGCACTGTGCTATTTGAGCAACTACTCTACCTTTACGGGGTCCACCTGTGCATCTAAATTTACGCACAACCTTCTGCCCAGATTTTGCCCAAACCTGTTTTTCATCCAAATGGTCATTAAAAAATTCTCGTAACAACATATAGTTATTTATCGAGAATTAGTTGATGTTCATTATTATAACGATTACTGTGGAAAGTAGTCCTGCAATGATAGTACCTGCTGTACCTATAAGGACTTTGGTCATTGACTTTTGACCTTCTGTGATGTCTTCGTGAATCTCTTCGACTTTCTTTTCAATCTTAGTCATGCGATCGTCAAGGTTCTTATATCGTAGAGCGCATAGATCTACGTGTGCTTCTAGACTTTCTTTTTCTAAGTTTGTTGTCGGTAAATCAGACACTTATGTTTCTCCATTAACATTTAAAGTAAACTCGTAGTTGGCCTTTGTAGTATTAAGATGTGCCTGATAGTGTTGCCCTATAAAACTATTTATCTATATGTTCAAAAAATATATTGCAAATACTTGGATCTTTTGTACTAAAGATTGGAGGGTCAAACTTTACAGATTCATCAAGTTCTGTTAGCACAGGTACTAAATTAAAGTCGTCTTTTAGCATGTCAACACTAGTTTCACCATAGTCAATTGTAAAACCAAACTCCCAATACGTTTGTTTATTTTTAAAGTTAGTACCAAACTTTAGTTTGTTAATACTTCCTTCTAGTTTCCTTACGCTTATAGGAGTACAGTTAGCACGTATGCCAATTGTTTGAATAATGCTATTATAGTTTGCTTGTTGTCTAACTGCGTGTCTGTCATTACCTCTATGTACGCCAGTTTCAGTAATGTCTACGAGTGTGTAAAGTTTAAATTCCATACTGTATTTACAGCCATAAAAAAAGGCCCACTTAAAAAGTGAGCCCTTTAATGTGCCTAAGCACGGTCCCTAAGGTAGTTAGGAATTAGTCAGTAAATGTTGCTGTTAATGCAATACCACTTACACTCTCTAAGCCAACTGCTGGACTTGCGTCATTTAGGTTTCCACCTTGTGCCGCTAAGTAAGCTGTACCAGAAGTACCTGATACGCCTGCAACTGTTAAACCAAAGTTTGTAGTTGCTTCTGTAATAGCATCTGCCATTGAAATTGTTCCAGTTGTTACTGCAAAGATGTATGTTACTGGTCCTAAACCGTTACCTGCGATAACTGAACCTTTTGTTGCTAGTGTTCCTGCTGCCATTTTTATCTCCTTTGTTTATCTAAATGGTCGACACCACACTCTGTGGTGTTTCTACATTTGTATTTAGCAAAATAGATAAAAAACGGCTGATATCAGCGTTTTTTGACGGATCGATGAACGGATTTTAGTCTAGCAACAGCACCTGGCCCTGCTGCAATGAAATCTTCTACCATTTCAATGATAGGCCAGTATGCTTTTACAAAATAAGGAGGAATACCTTTTCCTTCTTCTGCATATTGAATTGCTTTAATTGCCTTAGCGGCATTGTCAATGCCTACTAGATATCCATAAAGAGCAATAGCCTTTTCACGAGAGACTTTATCTAAACGTCTATTTGTAATACGTTCCCAATGTCCTTCGTCTAGTTGTGTTTCAACTAAACCTTCTTCATACAAGTTTTTGATAAAGTCATAATCGCTCATTATGCAAGATACCTTTTAATGAATAGTGATGGTAGTTCGTGATAGTCCATATCTAAAAAGTCTGCAAGTGAATTGCTCTTTTGCATATCATTTTGGAACTTAGTACGAACCATTGGTTTAATCTTATCTGTAGTCATTAGCATACGAATTGCTCTTGCTTGGTCTGCAGATACTTTAAGTGTCTTACCGTCATCAGTAACCACTGTGTTAACAGGATTAGGATTGCCCTGACTGTCAATAACTTTACCTAGTTGTTGATACATTGGTGCTTGCTTGTAGCCTTCACCTTCTTCATCATCTTTGTCTAGTTCTGACCCGTGACTGCCTAAACCGTAATCGTCATTTTCATCATCTAAAACACCTTCAGTAATTTTGTTAAGTGCTTTGACGAAGTCATTCATGTTTGCCATGTTATCTCTCCACCGATCTGTTTGCTTTTGTAAAATACTCTCTTGGTACTAATTTAATGTCACCTTCTGGGTGTGCTAGTACATAACCTTCTCCACCAACACCGTGTGCATCTGAACGTACTGGACCATGTGATCCAATCTCTTGTTTAACTGTTTGATCGTGTGAATCAAACTGTCTAATTATATCATCCTTGACACGCATAAGTGCAGAAACTGTGTCCCATAACGCTTTAAATGCTGGACCGTGTTGGTTAACATATTCTAGTATTTTACCTTTCTTACGATCGCTTATTTGTTTGCGTTGTTCTAACCATTGTGCAAAGTCTGCACCTAGGTTTTGCAAGCCTGTATCTACTTTTGAATTTGTATAAGCATATAGTACTTGCGGGAAATCTTTCATTTGTTTTTGTGTTAATTCTTGTACGTTTAATAGTTCGTCAATGCCTGCTGCATTACGATTAATTAACTGTTCTAATTGTGCTACTTGTTCATTATCAACATCTGCTGGACGCTCAACACTAACAGGAGGAACAACTAATACTTCTTCGCCTTGGAAGATATCTTTATCCATTAGTGGTCCTTCATTGCCCTGTGCATCAACTTCTCTATGAATAACAACACCTGTCTTTGATCGTGCAATACGCTTACCTAGTTCAGAGTTTGCATCTACACTATAAGTTACAATGTTTGGCGTAAACACAAAGTTACCATTAACCTTTTCAGGTGTATTAAAATATAACAAGTCGCCTTTAAAAAAGCCTATGTAGTCCTGTGGTACTGCTGCTTCGTATAACGGAAAGATATCTTTCATCTTTCCAGCAAAGGCTACGTATCCTGGGTTTTCTCTGTTCTTACCTCCGCTTCGCGACAACAACATGTCTTCGAGCTCTTCAGCCGAGGTAGATCTACCGTTGTATCCTTTGGCAGTAAAACCACTTTTATCTGTAAGTACAAAGTTACCAGACTCGTCACGCCCAAAAATAATAGCAGGAGATCCGTCCCATTTAATTGTAACATCTTGATGTCCATTGCCTTCAAGGCCTTTAATTGCTTCTAATGCTCGCTTTGCACCTGCACTACCTTCCCAGAACACAATGTCTTCTGCGTGTTGAATACGAGCAGCTTCATTAAGTTGAATACTCTCGTTGGTTTTAGTTTTACGCATTGCAATACCTGGAACAGGATCTACATCTACTCTCTGCATAGGCATAGTCAAATCTTTAAAGAACTGATCAACTTGATCGCTGAATCCATTTTGTCTAAAAAACTCTGCTTCTCTGTCTAGTTGAGCTTTTTGATCTTTCATACTTTGATCAAACGCTTGGCTAGTAACCATAAGCTCGTCTTGTACAGTATCCATAGTTGATTGATTCATTAACTGTTGCCAAGTGAGATATTCCGCTTGCCATTTATCAAATCTTTTTTGAAGACGGGCATTAGTTTCTACTAATCTAAACTCTTTGTATCTCAAGGTAGTAACTCCTTA
>Ga0255782_10002258_pt1 | contig 15649 bp, 22 predicted proteins | sample 101ome_26_FD_179980 | JGI IMG/M metagenome (GOLD analysis project Ga0255782, IMG submission 179980) | Coastal salt marsh microbial communities from the Groves Creek Marsh, Skidaway Island, Georgia - 101408AT metaG (version 2) | ecosystem: Environmental > Aquatic > Marine > Intertidal zone >...
ATTTTTTAACACACCAGTAAAAACTAAATCTTATTCATCTTTTGATGTGGAAGTTTTAGATAATGGTAAACAAAAAGTTACAGTTAACACTATTGGACACAATCCAAAGGATATTACAGTAGATGTGACTGAAGAAGAAATTACAGTTAAAGCAAAGAAGGGAGAGGAAAAATCTCGTTTCGTAAAGGATATCGATTTAGTTTTAACAGTTGGTGCTGATTACGATGGTACCAAAACTGAAGCTAAATTCGAAAACGGGTTACTCACTCTCCTAATTGATAAGAAAGTAAATAAGAAGGCCAAGTCCCTAAAAATATCTTATTAATCTTATCCGAGTAAATTGATGAAAGGGGGTGGTAACACTCCCTTTTTTTATATCTTAATATTTATAAGTACACAATAAAATATATCAAATGAAAGATATTTACAAACAAAAAGTTGACGATACCATCGAAATGATGGAAACACGAGTTAAGATTGTAAAAGAAATGGTTACAGGTGAAAGACCAGCCGATTCTAAAATGGCAGATGTCTATCTACGAGAAGTACTTGGGGGGTTAGAAAAAGTACGAGAGACTGTAGTTAGGGGGTAACACTCATGAAATTCAGAACTTTATTATTGGGATTATCTGCGTTATTCGTAGCATTTAATGCTGCATTTTTTTCGGTAAGTGGATTATCGAAACTATTCGCTGGTGCTTCCCTTTCAGTAATACTAATGGCAAGTTCCCTAGAAGCTGCAAAACTAATTACCGCGGGGTATCTTTACAACTATTGGGATAAGATTAATAAGGCTTTTAGAATCTATTTATCAATAGGTGTTGTTGTATTAGTTCTAATAACCTCATTGGGTATTTATGGATTCTTAACAGCAGCATTCCAAGAAACGTTTAATATATTCTCGATAACTGAAAAACAAAGAACCTTCTTACAACAAAAAGAAAAGTTTTGGGCAGATGATGTAGCACGATATGATGAAGAACTTAAAAGAATTTCTGATAACATTAGTACTCTTAGCAATGCGAGAAGTTCCTCAATCCAAGTACGAGACACCTCGGTGGTTGGGGGCGTTAGAAACACAATCTCCACTACTGAACTCCGATTGGCTCAACAACGTATTGGAGTGGAAGAAGAAAATAGGAAGAGTGTTCAAGCGAAAAGAGAAGTAGCAGCAGATTCATTACAATCAATTCAACTACGAATATTAGATTTAGATACAGATACAGAGGTAAGTGCTGAACTTGGACCATTACAATATTTAAGTGGATTGACTGGTGTGGGTATGGATAGGATTATTAATTGGTTAATCTTAATCATTATCTTTGTATTTGACCCACTTGCAGTTGCACTTGTAGTTGCTTTTAACAACGCTTTATTAATTGATAAAGGTATTGTTAAAAAAGAAAAAATCATTCGTAAGAGAGAGTTATATGATGAAGTACCTGAAGAAGAGGTAATGGATGAATTAGATAAAGATGTAGAAGAAGAAGAGGAAGAACTTACAGAACTACAAAAAACATTGTTAATGGATGTAGAATCTGAAGAAGTTTTATTAGATGAATCAGATTTAGATATAGATGGTGATGGGATTATTTCCGATAAAGAAAGAAAAATGGATTTAGATGGAGATGGTAAAATATCCGAAGAAGAACTAAAAATTGATTATGAAAATGGTGGATGGAAATCTACATTTGAAGGTAAACCATATTATCATCATCCATGGTTTGATTGGAATAAAAAAGAAAGATGGATAAACAATAGACAGGCTATTGAATATTGGTTAAATTATAGAGGAGGTTCTCAAGGGCAACTAGATGCTATAAAAAAAGATGAATATCCTGATGACTTTACTACAAAAACTTATTAATTTATTTGGATATATCAAAAAAATTTCGTATATTTACTCTGTAAATAAAATATAAACGAAATATTATGAATTTAGGATACGCTTGTATTAACATGACTTTAGGTAAACAAAAACCAAAAGTTACCACAAATCGTTCAATGATTAAACGTACCTTTTTAGAAAAGGGTGTTGAATATGCTGGTGAGTTAGGATTACAAAACTCAAGAGACTTATTTAAAATATTAGAGTGGAATAATCACAACAATGTAAAAGTATTTAGATTATCATCGGATATGTTCCCTTGGGCTTCTGAATATGGTATCGAAAACTCTCCATACTACAAACGAATAGAAACTATTCTACAAGCATGTGGTTACTACGCTAAAGAACATGGTATTAGAGTTACCGCACATCCTGGCCCTTTCAATGTACTTGTATCACCAACAGAAAGAGTTGTTGAAAATACTATTACTGATTTAGAGATACATGGTAAGATATTTGATATGTTAGGATTATCTCGTACTCCATACAACAAACTAAACATTCATTGTAATGGTGTGTATGGTGATAAGAAATCTGCTATGGATAGATTCTGTAAGAACTTCGAGAAACTCTCTCCAGCAGTACAAGGTAGATTGACAGTAGAGAATGATGATAAAGAATCAATGTATTCAGTTAAAGATTTGATGTACATACATGAGAGAATTGGTATTCCTATTGTATTTGATTATCATCATCACAAGTTTTGTACAGGTGGTTTAACAGAACAAGAGGCATTAGAGTTAGCAATCTCTACATGGCCTAAAGATATCAAACCAATTGTTCACTATTCAGAATCAAAAGCATTACACGAGGGTAATGAGAAACTAAAACCACAAGCTCATTCAGATTATATCAATGAGTTACCAAACCTATATGGTAATGATGTGGATGTTATGGTAGAGGCCAAAGCAAAAGAATTGGCTATCCTACCTTTTATTAATTAAAAAAGGAGAAATTATGTTAAGTAAAGTTTTGAGAATGTTTAAATCTTCTCAAGCGAGAAGAAAACGAAAAGAATTAAAAGAACTTAAAAATGAAATCCAAGAAAGAAAATTTAAAAAACTTAAACAGCAAAGAAAGAAAAATCAAAAACTTAAACGTAGACATCATGACGGAAGATGATATTAAATACAGACAAGGTAGAAGTAAAAGACAAGCAGATAACAATGAGAAATTAATGTTTGTATCTTCTATTGGATTAGGAATAGTTCTACTTGCAATTATAATATGGGGAATAATAAGTGGGTAACTACAATAGAATATCACCAGTAGTTGTAGTACACAAGAAACCTCGAAAGAATGGTAAAATATTCATCGAGGTATTTGAGCACGTAAGAGTCGATGATATTATATCTACTACAAAAAGAAAACCCTATGTTCCATACGAACATGAGATTTTAGAAATAGGAGTAGGTATGTATTTTTTAGAGAAATACAAAAAGAAATATAAGTTGTGAAAAAACAAAAAAAGATTTTAATTGTAGTAGGGCATCCTGATAAGAAATCATTCTGTTGGAATGGTATCTATAAAACTGCTACAAGACAAATGAGAAAACACAAACAATCATATCGAGTGATTGATTTGTATAGAGATTCATTTGCAAGACCGAGAACAGAGTTGATTAAGAAGTACCAAGATTTGGTAACTTGGTCAACTCACATTTATTTTATATCACCTGTTTGGTGGTTTAGATTAACACCAAGAATGGAAGTATTCTTTGATGAAGTATTTTCACCAGGATTTGCATATAAATTTGTAAACATAACCAAATTATACGCATATCCAAAACCATTTTTAAAAGATAAAAAAGTTAGAACTTATATTACACATGGAGCTCCATCACTACCCGTCAGAACTTTATATCTTAACTCTGTTAAGTTAAGATTGGTATTGGGTGTTTTCACCTTTGTCTTTGGATGGAAACTTAGCAGATGGATTAAAACAAAACAATTCTGGTCTGTACCATTTGTTTCTAATAAAAAAAGAACCAAATATTTAAGAACAGTAAAGGAAGATATTAGAAAAGATTTAGGATTGTGAAGTTACGAGAAAACCAAATAGAACCTGTAGCAATAGGGGTTGAGTTTTTTAGAACTCCAAAGATGAAACCATCGATTATCGTGGCACCAACTGCCTTTGGTAAATCGATTGTTATCGCTGCTATTGCAAAGGAACTTGGTGAGAAACTTCTCGTACTCCAACCATCTAAAGAACTGTTAGAACAGAACTACAATAAGTTTATCACCCTTGGTGGTGAGGCTTCAATCTACTCAGCATCTATGGGTAGTAAAGAGTTGGGTGATGTTACTTATGCAACAATTGGTTCGATTATCAATATTGCACATCAGTTCAAAGAGATGGGGGTCAGTAAAATCATAATAGATGAGTGTGATAGGTATCCGAGAAATAAATCGGGTCAACTCCGTAGATTCGTAGACGGTATGAAAGCAACTCACATACTTGGTTTAACTGCAACCCCCTTAAAATTACAAACCAACATGGGAGATACTGGCCCATATTCAAAGTTGGTAATGTTGACGAATCGTTCTAAACATGGAGTATTTTTTAAATATATTCTTCATGTATCACAAATTCAAGATATCGTTAAATTAGGTTATTGGACACCATTAGAATATCAATCATATGATTTCGATACAGGTGCTTTAGTTTATAATTCAAGTGGTGCTGAATATACACAAGAATCTATTGCTCGTTCTTATGAGAACCAAAACATTGGTGATAAGATTGTAAAGAAGATTGAAGAAGTATATGATAGAAAATCTATTCTTGTTGCAGTACCAACGATAGAACAAGCAACAGAACTTGCAAGAAAGATTCCACAATCAGCGGTAGTACATGGTGGTACTCCTAAACAAGAGAGAAAGAGAATCATAGAAGAGTTTAGAAATCAACAGATACGAGTTATCGTACAAGTAAATGTTCTAACAGTTGGATTTGATTATCCTGAATTAGATTGTTTGATTACAGGTAGACCAACCGCCTCAATCTCTTGGTGGTATCAGTTTGTTGGTAGAGGAACTCGTATTCATCCACAAAAAGAAAATTGTTTAGTGGTTGATTTTGTAGGTTCGGTAGAAAAGTTTGGTAAGGTAGAAGAACTTTATTATAAAGATACTGGTGGTGAAGAATGGGAGTTGTTTGGTGAAGGTAAGAAACAAATCACAGGTATACCAATGCATGAAATAGGAATCCATTTAGAAGGTGGTATTAATCTTGCAGAGAAAACAAACGAAGATGGTGATATAGAAAAAGTTTATATGACCTTTGGAAAATATAAAGGTAAACCAGTTGCATCAATTCCACCTTATTATAGAAAGTGGTTAATTGATAATATTACTTGGGGCCCATGGAATATGAAAGTAAAAGAAGAGATAGAAAGGTTAGCAAATATTAAATGAGTTTAAAAGGTAAAAAATATATCAAAGATACATTTTGTATAGCCCCTTGGACGGAAATGCACTTCGGAGTTCAGAAAGAGGTATTACCATGTTGTACATATAATGGATATAAACCATTTGGTTCACTAAATGATACCGATGATTTGAGTGAGATTTATAACTCTGAAAAGGCTAAACAAATTAGAAGTTCTTTATTTCATGGTGAAAAACCAAAAGATTGTAATTCTTGTTGGTTGGATGAATCTCTTTCTAATAATGAAAGTTATAGAGAATTCCATAATAAGTACTATGGTCAATATATTGATGAGGCTTTAGAAAACACAAATGAGGATTTTTCTCTTAAAGAAATAAAATTAAGAAGATTAGATATACGATTTGATAATAAATGTAATTTAAAATGTAGAATCTGTAATTCAGATTACTCTACATCTTGGTATGCGGATGAAGTTAAGCTGGGAATAAAACCCGCTTTAAAATCAAACGTATATCAACAATCAATTTCACCAAAAGTATTTGATTTTATTATAGAACAGTTGCCAAATGTTGATGAGATATTTTTTGCAGGAGGAGAACCATTAATGCAAGATGGTCATTATTTAATTTTAGAAAAAGCAATAGAACTTGGCGTTAATAAAAAAATAAGATTAACATATAATACTAACTTTTCCACTTTAAAGTATAAAAATAAAAATATAATTTCATTATGGAAACAGTTTGAATATATTAACATTGGAGCAAGTTTAGATGCATCACATGAACGAGGTGAATACCAAAGAAAAAATATAATTTGGAAAGATGTTGTTAGTAATAGAAAAAAAATAAAAAAAGAATTACCTGATTGTAATTTTAAAATAATACCCACTTTGGGAATATTAAACGTTTATAATATTTTAGATTTTCATAAAGAGTGGGTAGAATTAAAATTTTTAGGAATAAATGATATACAAATTAATATTTTAAATGAACCAAAATCGTATAATATAAAAAACTTACCAATTCATCATAAAAAAAGAATTATTAGATTATATCAAAATCATATTGATTGGATTAAGAAGTTCAAAAATTCTACTGCTGCTATAAATGAGTTTACTAAAATTATAAATTACTTAAATACATCAGAAGAAAGTTTTGATGATTTAAAAGAATTTATAGAATTTAACAAAAAACTAGATAAAATTAGAAATGAAAGCTTTTTTGAAATATTTACAGAATATAGTGATTTGGAAATATTCATTAAATACGAAAAACTAAAATTAGATGTTGGGGATAGGCCATTAGAAACAATAGGAGCTCAGCAAGAAAAAATTAAAAAACAAAGAAAATATATTATCAAACTTGAAGAAGAACGAGATAATTTAAATAAAAAAATAGCAGATAAAGATTCTTTTATTTCCAAAGCTTTATATGATAAAACGTATGTTAAAAATCTTGAAAATTTAAGAGATGAATTACATCAAAAATTAGCTGAAAAAGATTCGTTTATTTCCAAAGCTTTACATGATAAAAGTTATATAAAAAATCTTGAAAATTTAAGAGATGACTTACATGAAAAATTAGCTGAAAAGGATTCGTTTATTTCCAAAGCTATTTATGATAAAACGTATGTTAAAAATCTTGAAAAACTAAAAATAGAATTGAATAATCATAAAAAAACTGATACTTTTGAAAACTTTTTCGATACCATTGATTCTATAATTAAAAAGCTTGATAAAAAAATTAAATTAATAAATAAAGAAAATAGTTATAAATCTCCACTATGAACAATTTAGATATACAATACCAAGAACTTTTAAAAGACATATTAGATAATGGTATTGAGAAATCAGATAGAACTGGTACAGGTATCAAATCAGTTTTCGGTAAACAAATTAGACATGATATGAGTAAGGGTTTCCCACTTCTTACAACAAAGAAGATGGCAATAAAATCAATCATGACAGAACTCAAATGGTTTCTACAAGGAAGAACTGATATTCAGTATCTACGAGATAATGGTTGTAAAATTTGGGATGGTGATTATGAGAAGTCTGGAAGAACAGATGGAGAGTTAGGCCCTATCTATGGTAAACAATGGAGAGATGTAAATGGAATAGACCAATTAGAAAATCTTATAGTAGGTTTAATAAATAATCCTGATGGTAGGAGACATATAGTAAACTCTTGGAATGTTGAAGAACTGAATAAAATGGTTTTACCTCCTTGTCATTATTCCTTCCAATGTTATGTAAATGATGGTAAGTTATCTTTGATGTGGCAACAACGTTCAGTAGATGTATTTTTAGGATTACCATTTAACATTGCATCTTACGCAACCTTATTATTACTACTTTGTAAAGAAACAAAATTAGAACCAGGTGAATTGATTGGTAACTTGGGTGATACTCATTTGTATAAGAATCATTTAGAACAGGCAAAAGAACAATTAGATAGAACTCCTTATGAATTACCAAACATAAACTTAATTTGTTATGATATATACCGAGGAGATTTTGAATACGAGATTATAGATTATAAATCTCACCCAACAATTAAAGCACCTTTAAGTAATTGATATGGAAAGTTTAAAACTATATGAGTTGAAAATAGAACAACTCGAAAAAGAAAATAAAGACCTTAAACAACAACTTGAAAAACAAGAGTTGATTAAAGAAGGATATAAAGAAGAGGTATCCAAATGGAATAGAAAATATAAAGATTTAAAAAAACAAATATTAAATAAAGATGATTAGAACAGCAGAATGTGTATCACCGATGCACCCAGATAAAATGTGTGATAGAATATCAGACACTCTTTTAGATTTATATTTAGAAGGAGACCCAAACTCACGAGTGGCAATTGAAACCTGTGGTGGATTAGGAGCAGTTTATATAACTGGTGAAGTTACATCAAATACAGAAGTATCAGAAGAAACTATTGAACAAGTAGTTAAAGATATTACTGGTGATGATAATATCAAAACAATTACAAACTTAAATTCACAATCACCCGAGATTGCTCAAGGAGTTGATACTGGTGGTGCAGGAGACCAAGGAATTATGATTGGTTATGCTTGTAGAGATAACGAACAATTCTTACCACAAGAATATTATCTATCAAGAGAACTTAACAAATCTATTTTTAATAAATATCCTAATGATGGAAAGACTCAAGTAACGATGAATGGTAATTCATTAAGAGTTGTTACATCATTTTGTTGTGCACCAGCAGATGAATTAGAAAAATTAGTAATGGAATACTTTGAAGATTTCCCTCAATATCATATTGAGTCATTACATTGTAACCCCGCGGGTGATTGGAACATTGGTGGGTTCACCGCCGATGCTGGGTTGACTGGTAGAAAGTTAGCAGTTGATAATTACGGCCCAAGAGTTCCACTTGGTGGTGGAGCATTTAGTGGTAAAGATTGTACTAAAGTTGATAGGAGTGCAGCTTACATGGCAAGAAGAATCGCGGTAGATATATTAGAAGAAAGACCTAAAGTAAATGAAGTAATGGTTCAACTTGCATATGCAATTGGATATGACCAACCTCTTCAAGCAACTGCTATCGTTGATGGAGAACACGAATTTATCAAAGGATATGACTTATCACCAAAAGGTATAATAGAGTTCTTACAATTAAGAAAACCACAATTTGCTAAAACTGCAGAGTTTGGTCATATGGGTGCAAATTTTTCTTGGAAATAATTTGGTAAATTAAAAAAATATTCGTATCTTTGTATAAGAAATATAATAAAATGAAAAAGTATAAAGTAATATTAATTAGTGGAGGATTTGACCCTGTTCATAAAGGACACATTGAATGTATCCAAAACGCTAAGAAATTAGCAGATGAAGTTTGGGTAGGTTTAAACAACGATAGTTGGTTACATAGAAAAAAAGGAAAACAATTTATGAAAGAAGATGAAAGAGCTTTCATAATGGAAAATATAAAAGATGTGGATTACGTTTATATTATGAATCCACTTATTCATAACGATGATACAGCAATTGATTTCATCGACCATGCAAGAAGAAAGTATATACACGAAAATGGTGATTTACCAAAAGGTGTAATGGCTTTTGGTAATGGAGGCGATAGAACTGAAACAACTACACCAGAAAATGATGTATGTAAAACATATGGAATAGATTCAGTATGGGGTCTTGGTAAAAAGATTCAATCATCATCATGGTTACTAGAAAAATACTTAAATATAGCAGAGTAAAAGATGAATGTAGATATTAAACCTTTGGTAGAAAATACACCTAATGATATGGAGTTGGGTGCTAAAATTAGAAAGATATATTGGGATAGAATAGATAAAATTAATCAACTTGATAAGTGGGATGGTACAATCTACGAATCACCTGATGGTGGCGAAACTATTTATGAAAGACCTTTTGGTTCTGATATATCAGAAAGAAAATTAGTAAAAGATAAATCACAATTAAATTTATTCGAATGAGATTAATAACAGAACCAAATAAACTTAAAAAAGTTATTGAACCAAAACCAATGAGCCAAAAGGAAGTTGATGAGATATCAACAACTCTTTTGCAGGAACTTACAAAACATGGAGGTATAGGATTATCTGCAAATCAAATTGGTTTGGATGTTCGTGCCTGTGTAATCAATGTTAAAGAACCATTGGTATTGATAAATCCAAGAGTAACTGAAGTATCACAAGATACAGTTGCTTATGTAGAACAATGTTTATCAATCCCAAAATCAATGCGTAAACCAGTTAAAACAGTAAGACATAAATCATTTACATTAGAGTGTGATAATTTAGGAACAGTTATATTTTCACCAGACCAGAAAGAACCATACAAGGATTCTAATGAATTCTTTTCTGATGAAGGTCTATTAGAGTGTGTTTGTGCTCAACATGAGATAGACCACCTTGATGGAGTTCTAATAACGGATTCTAAAAGAAGATACACTACAACTATTATTAGAGAAAAAAAGTATGGTAGAAACGATAGGGTAATGGTAAAATTACCAAATGGTGATACTGAATTTATGAAATACAAGAAGGCAGAACCTTTGTTAACACAAGGTGCTGAAATCTTATAACTTACGTTTAAAATGGGAAAACTTATATTTAGATATACAGATGAGTTAGTAGAAACTAACAGAGAAGCAAGAGAAATTGAATTCACAGTACCAGATGATATGGATATAAATGAATTCAAAGTTATGTGTGTAAGAATGGCATCTGCGATGGGATATCATGAGAATTCAATCTCTAAATCATTCGGAGATTTAATTTTCGGTGATGAAGATGTGGATGATTTAAAAGGATTATTGGATGAACTTAACATCAAGAGACATAATTAAAAATTTAAACGAAAGATTATTTACACAATCAGCAGTAATAGAAACCCTTTGTGAGTTACTGATTGAGAAAGATGTGGTTACACATGATGAGCTTGAAAGCCTAATATTTGATAATATCGAAACTCGTAAGGGAGAGTTAGAAAAATTAAAAAAAGAATTCAAACCAACACGATTAAAAATCAACGTTGAAAAAGAATTATCCGATTCCTTTGATGAGAATCTAATGGAGGGATTTTACTTCGGACCAATAGGAGAAGCATAAAAAAAAGTACGATTTTATTTGGAAATTAAAGATATTTTTCGTATCTTTATAGAAGTTGTATCCCAAAAGGAGAAACTATGAAAAGAATTAAATTAGCAGGATTTGTATTCCTTTCGGCATTAATGCTTATGAGTTTTACAAATCTTTATTTACGAATGACAGAAGAATCTGTTATCGTATTACCAAAAAAAGATGTAGTTTTACTACCAATTGAAATAAACGTAGAACCAATTGAAATTGACCAAACAGATTTATTCCTTGATGCAATAGGAATGAGAGAATCCTCAAACAGATACGATGTTGTAAATGGTTGGGGTTATATGGGAAAATATCAATTCGGTAAAAGAACTCTAAAAGCATTAGGATATAATGTTTCAAAAAAAGAGTTTCTTAATTCACCTCACATACAAGAAAGAGCAATGTTAGATTTACTTGAACATAACAGAAAAATACTTAATAATTACATTGAGTATTGGGATGGTAAAAAAATTAATGGTAAAACAATTACCGAAAGTGGAATACTTGCTGCAGCACACTTGGCAGGACCAGGTAATGTTAAAAAGTTCTTAAAAGAGGGTAAAGAATTTAAAGATGGTAATGGTACTAAATTAACTTCGTACCTTACCCAATTTAGTGGATATAGAATAAATTTAAAATAATATGATAGAAATTTTTACAACCTATAATATCATTATTGGTATTTCGGTATTAGTAAATCTTATTCTTCTTATAGGTGTTCGAAATCTATTGAGACAGAATGAACAACTTGAAGATAGAGTTGTTAATACAACTGTTGATATACGAGAAAGAGTACAATCGGCATTAGACGAAATGAGAAGATTAGATACAAGACAAGCATTTGAAAAGGATGATGAAGTTGGAGTTACTTTTGATGAGATTAAAAAGATAGTTCAAGATTTAAACGAACAATTATAACATGCCTAAAAAAAGAAGAAAGAAATCCAAAATATATTTCGGTACACCTGCTCAAGAAGCAATTATCGAATACAATAAATGTAAAGACCCGGTAGAAAGGTCAAAAATTTATGAAACAAGAATCAAGTTTCCTTTTGAAAAACTAGCAGAAAATGTTTTAAATACATTTAAGTTTACTTACTTTGATGTTCCAAAAAAGGATATTCAAACAGAAGTAGTTTCTACAATGGTAGAAAAAATGCATATGTTTAAAGAAGGCAAGGGAAGGGCTTTTTCTTACTTTACTATTATTGCAAAGAATCATTTGATTTTAAAGAACAATGGTAATTACAAAAGATGGAAACAAAATTCGCTTCTTTCAGAAATGCCACAAACTTGGAATCCAGAAAATGATTTTTATGAAGTAGAAGAAAATGATGAATTCAAAGAATTTAAAAACATTATGTTAAGGTATTGGGATGAAAATTTAAATTCTATTTTTAATAAAAAAAGAGATTTACAAATAGCTGATGCTGTACTTGAATTATTCAGAAGAAGTGAACATATAGAAAACTTTAATAAAAAACATTTATATCTACTTATTAGAGAGATGACAGATTGTAAAACTCATTACATTACCAAAGTTGTAAATGTAATGAAACGACATCAGAGAAAAATGTTAAATGAATATCTTGAACATGGTGAGTTTAGAGAACCAAATAAAAAACCATTTTGGCAAAAACCAACTCAAGAAGATGAAGAAGAAAATCCTTATTTAGATAACGAATTTTTATAGAATTTAATGGAAGGTTATATTTTAGGAATATCGTGTGGATACCACGATTCAGCAGCGGCACTAATTAAAGATGGAAAGGTTTTAGGAGCAGTAGAAGAAGAAAGATTTACTGGTATAAAACACGATTCCTCATTTCCTATTAATACCATAAAGTGGTTGTATAATGAATTCAATATCGATGGCAAGGATATTAGTTCAGTTGCTTTTTACGATAACCCACACTTTAAACTAAATAGAATTGAACAATCTTTAAAAAGAGGCCCAATAACTGAATTTTTTAATCGTAAAAAAATCCTAAAAAGAAATAAAGAAAAGTATAAACAATTTGAAGGACAAATTTATAATATAACACACCATGGTGTTAACCTATACTATTCAGACCACCACCTATCACATGCAGCATATTCTTACTATACATCACCATATGATAAAGCATCTATCCTTTCAGTAGATGGGGTTGGTGAATGGGATACCACATCTCTTTGGTATGGTGAGGCAAATAAAATATCAAAACTACAAACAATAAAGTTTCCACATTCCTTGGGAATGCTTTACTCAACTTTTACTGCATTTCTTGGATTTAAACCCAATGAAGGTGAGTATAAAGTAATGGGTTTGGCTCCATATGGTAACCCAAAAAAGTTTCTTAATAAATTTAGGAAACTATACACCCTCACAGATGATGGTGGATTCGAACTAAATATGGATTACTTTACATATGATTGGTCAGATACTCATATGTTTAACGAAAAGTTAGGACACCTCTTGGGTATTCCAAATCGGTTACCTGAAGATAATTTAAATCAACCTCACAAAGATTTAGCAGCAACTCTACAACATGAATATGAATTTCTATTCTTTAGATTAGTAGATAGATTATTTGCATTACGTTCATCTAACAACTTATGTTTAAGTGGTGGATGTGCATACAATGGAACTGCAAATGGAAAGATTTTAAAAAAATCAAATTTTAAAAATGTTTGGATTCCACCTGCTCCATCTGATGCTGGTTCTGCAATCGGTGCTGCACTTCATGTATATTTTGAAAATGGGGGAACTAAAAGACAAGATAATAAATCACCTTATCTTGGTCCTCATTATACAAATGATGATGTAGAGTTAGTGTTAAAAGAAATGGAAAAGGATGTTTGGTTTATGAAATTAAATAATTCTCAACTAATACCAACTATAGCAAAACACATAAAAAATGGAAATGTTGTAGGTTGGTTTGAAGGTAAAATGGAGTTTGGTTCTCGTGCATTAGGTAATCGTTCTATATTAGGAAACCCATGTGACCCACAGATGAAATCAAGAATGAATCGAGTCATTAAAAAGAGAGAAGGATTTAGACCATTTGCTCCAATAGTAAAGATAGAAGAACAATCAAAATACTTTGAATACAAAAAAGAAGTTCCCTACATGAACCAAGTAGTACAAGTAAAAGAGGAATATAAAAAACATTTACCAGCAATTACTCATGTTGATGGCTCTGCTAGAATACAATCGGTTTCAAATAAACAACATCAAAGGATGTATAAACTTTTAACAGAATTAAGTAAAATAAACGAATACCCAATTGTATTGAACACTTCATTTAATTTAAAAGACCAAACAATGGTACTAGACCCCAAGTCAGCAATTAAAACTTTTCTAAATTGTGAAATGGATATATTGATATTGCATAATTTCATAATTAAAAAGAAAATACTTTAATGAAAGTTGAAGCGAAGCCAATAGATAAGAATAGTAATTTATATTCTTATGTAAATTTATCTTCAATTTATATAGATGGTATTTGTTTTGATATTTTTGAAAACTCCACAACAGATGATGATGTTGATATAATTAAAAAATTTTTAAACGATATTATCGATTACTTCGAAAATAAAACTGAATATTTTTATTACGCTAAGTTTGAAGAAATATTTACTTGGCCAAGATTTTATAAGTTAATGAATATAATATATTCTGTATTTTCTGAAAGAAAGTTACAAGATAGAATTATGTTCTTGGATAACAATACATCTTTTAAATTTAAAGAAAATAATTACAATTATTTCGGAATACCTCTTATGTTGGGGCATGTAGTAATCAACAGAGAAAATGGACAAGAAGAAATTTTAAGTTCTGAAAATATAAATGAATATCTAAAAGATAAAAAATTTGAAAGAACATTTTTAAGTTTTAATGGTAGACCAAAAGAACATAGAGAAGAGTTAGTACAGTTTATTGTAGATAATAAATTAGAAGATAAATTTTATTATTCATTTGGTACATCTTATGGTAATAATCAAAATCATAAATTGTACAAAAGATTAAATGATGATTTTGATGATAATAAAAGAGGAATAGGTTTAAGGTTATCTGGTTATGAAAAAAAGGCCTTTTGTTATGTTATCACAGAAAATTCAGTAGGGTTTCAAAATACTACTGATGATGAGTATTTAGATACTTTAGTTGAATATAAACCTAATTTATTTTCTCACATAACAGAAAAAATAACACGAGGTATTGGAACAATGATGCCGTTTATACTTGTAGGTCAACCATATACTTTAAAAATACTAAAAGAAAATGGATTTAAAACATTTGATAAGTGGTGGGATGAATCTTACGATTTAGAAGAAAACTATCATTTAAAAATGGATAGTATAAAAAAAATAATTTTAGATATATCTACTTGGAATATTGAAAAGCAAAAAAGAATATATTCAGAAATGATGCCAATACTTTATCACAATTTAAAAAGACATGATGAGTTAAGAACCTCAATGTATGATAGATATAATTTACCAACTATGGTTGATTACAATTCAAAAAACGAATCATTATATAAATCCTATTTTCAAAAAAAATACTCTAATTTAACATTTTCGTAACAATTTCTTAACATTGGTATATTTATATTAAAGAGGAATTATTATGAATGAACAATTATTCAAAGTAAAGATTGTTCAAATAATAGCAATCCTATTATTTTCTCTGTGTACCATTCCACTCTTTGGACAAGATTCTAAAGTTATTACACAGATAGATGACAATCTT
>Ga0255782_10002268_pt1 | contig 15583 bp, 10 predicted proteins | sample 101ome_26_FD_179980 | JGI IMG/M metagenome (GOLD analysis project Ga0255782, IMG submission 179980) | Coastal salt marsh microbial communities from the Groves Creek Marsh, Skidaway Island, Georgia - 101408AT metaG (version 2) | ecosystem: Environmental > Aquatic > Marine > Intertidal zone >...
ATCCAGCTGTGCCACCGGGGCGAAACATCGGGCACTGGTCTAAAACGGCAGGCATATTACCATACACCGACAGATGGTCACACTCCCCAGAGCGAACGCTAGCGTTAAACTGCGCCATTCACCCCCCTGTCATTTTCCGACAAAAGCGTTATCATCATTATCAGAAGTAATAAGAAGCTGTAATCAATGTCTGCAACAATTATTCCGTTTGAGCTCCCCCGAAATGAAGCCGTTATGGCTGTGCACAGTATTGTGCCTAACACGGCAATGACTGCTGAGATGCTGGGTACAGAGCGTGAAAGTCATGCCATGCAGGTCAGCCCGGACGGACTCATGTTGACCGTAGGCTACTCAGTCATGGAAGCTGGTGAAGTATGGATAACCAACCGCAAGGGGCAAACAAGTGAAGGCATTGTGCTGGCCCAGGATTATGACTCGGGCCTGGCTTTATTGAAGCCATCGGCATCCCTGGGAAAGACATATCTGGATACTGGTCCGGCAGACAGCGTCAATGTCGGTGACCGTATCGAAATCCTGACCAGTGACAACAAAAAAGCCATGGATGCAGCCGTATTTGGCAAGGAAGAATATGCCGGGCGCTGGGAATACCTGTTGGAAAAAGCCTTTTATACCATTCCCCTGTGTGAACACTGGTCCGGCGCTGGACTAATAAACAGCACTGGACAGCTTGTCGGTATCGGTTCACTCGCTCTTGGTCTTAAGGGCCCAACCGGGGATATCGTCCCCGGTAATCTTTTCATCCCCACTGATCTCGTCATGCCCTATATTGACCACATGTGTGTCCATGGCCAGAAACCGGCTCAGTCACGCCCCTGGCTTGGCACACTGGTTGAAGAGCACGAATCAGAATTGTGTGTTGTTGGTCTTTACATGGGAGCACCAGCAGCGAAAGCCGGAATTCGAACAGGTGACATTATTCTGTCAGTTGCTGGCCAGCCAGTGTCATCGATGGCAGGATTTTTCAGAACACTCTGGCACTTCGGCCCCGCGGGCAGCAGTATTCCACTAACGCTTAAAGATGGTGAAAGCACCAGGGATGTTGTTCTGGAAACGATCGATCGCAACAGCTTTTTTGTTCAACAATCCCTGAATATGCTCAACTGAGCTGGACTGATTAATGCGATTACTCTCCTGGAACGTCAATGGAATTCGGGCTGCTGTAAACAAGGGGTTTGTCGAGGCTGTACAGGCACTGCATTGCGATGTGGTCTGTCTACAGGAAACCAAGGCCCAGGATGACCAGGTATTAACTGCCCTGGCTGGACTTGAAGAATTTCATGTCTTTCCCAACTCTGCTGAACGCAAAGGGTATTCCGGTACCGCAATATTATCGGCTAGCAAGCCACTCTCTGTTACAAATGGCCTGGGGATTGAGGAGCACGACCAGGAAGGTCGGGTTATCTGCGCCGAATTTGATAAATTTTTCCTGGTCACTGTCTATACCCCTAATTCAGGGAATGGTCTGCGTCGCCTGGAGTATCGCCAACAATGGGACAGGGAATTTCTCTCTTACCTGCAAAGCCTGGAGAAACATAAATCGGTCATTACCTGTGGCGATCTAAATGTGGCCCATAGGGATATAGACCTTGCAAGACCCAAGCCCAACTACAACAAGACAGCAGGCTACACCCAGCAGGAAATTGACGGTTTGGACAATATCGTGGATGCCGGATTTATCGACACCTTCAGGCATCTTCACCCGGATACCGTCAAATACAGTTGGTGGAGTTATCGTGCAGGCGCAAGGGAGAAGAATATTGGTTGGCGGCTGGATTACTTCCTGGCCTCTGCCAGCCTAGCAGGCCATATCAGTAAAGCCGAAATATACGACCACATCATGGGCTCTGACCACTGCCCTGTCCTGCTGGAACTGGACTCACTCTAGTATGTTGATTCACGCTGCTTTTCCAAAAAAATACCCGGCTACTGCCGGGTATTTTTATGCGGATTTAAAAGGGTTTCACATTATTCGGGGGTTCCACGAAGCAGGCCAAAACCACCAAGTGCCTCACTGCCACTGGTCAGGGAGAAGCCACTGACAAAACCCTGGATATCCCCTGCCCCGGTAAAGACACCATCAAGGCTGCCGTGAATGGCTCCTGTGACTCCATCGGGTGTAATGACTAACGTATCACTGAAGTTGCCCATGGTTGCCATAGCACCTTCAACGCTACCAGTGAAATTCATGGACCAACTCTGCTGACCATAACCAACATCCGCTACAAAGCTGCCGTTACTGACAGCACCGGAATCCAGGTTGACGTCAAATCCCATCTGCAGACCGGTCAGTGTGCCGCCTGTTCCGGTCCCGGTAAACTGGTTGGGCTCGGAACTGAAGCTCCAGCTGCCTGAAGTGGACTTCAGGTCATCCATATTAGCCGGCTCAACGACGGCCAGGTAGACCCGCTGGAAGTCTTCCCGGCTGATTTCCTGTTTACTGGACAGTAATCCCGGCAGACTCCAGTAACCCCAGTCGACTGTCAGGTCGCCCAGGGAAGCCGACGACTGCAGCCCACTGTCATCCATGCCCGCCATGGTAGCTACTAGAACCGTCTTGCCGTTGACCTCGGAGAGAAAGACATCTGCATTGCCCGGAAGTTCATCCAGACCGTTTACCAGATCCTGAATAAGGGTGTCTGAAGACTGGACAAGCGTATTGCCGTTGCCATTATTATTTCCGTTGCCGTTATTGTTGCCATTGCCAGCATTGCCTGAGTTGCCCGGACCGGCACTGTCACCACTGGTGTCTGTATCATCAGTCGTGGTGTCTCCACCATCGTTATTATTGCCGTTACCATTGCCCGCATTGCCTGAGTTGCCCGGACCGGCACTGTCGCCACTGGTGTCTGTATCATCAGTCGTGGTGTCTCCACCATCGTTATTATTGCCGTTGTTTCCGTTACCATTGCCCGGATTGTCACCGCCTTGCCCTGGCGCATCACCGCTGTTCCCGGGGGAATCTCCTCCCTGACCCGGGGCATCACCGCTATTCCCGGGAGAATCTCCTCCCTGGCCCGGAGCATCCTCACTATTTCCGGGCGAATCGCCCCCCTGTCCGAGAGCATCACCGCTCTGGCCTGGGCTTTCACCGTCGTCAGTATCCGGCTCTTCCTCTCCAACCGGCTCTTCAGGCTCTTCCTCTACCACCGGCTCTTCGGGCTCTTCCTCTTCAATCAAAGTGAAGATACCCGTATCGTTGTCTTCGTCCGTTTCTGGCTCTGGTTCTGTTTCAGCGTCACCGGTATCTTCTGGCTCTTCAGGTGCAATGACCTTGACTTCAATCTGACGCAAATCCTCAGTATTGTTGGCCGGGTTGATCTGCACATCAATGTCAGCATTGGCACTGTCGGAACCAGCCTGGGCGTTTCCGTTGTCCTGGCCTGCGCCATTATTCTGAGCATTACCGGCAACTGTTGTTTCATCCTGCTCATCAGCCTGTCCTGCACCCTGCTCATCCCCATCTGCAGCGGTTCCAGAGGAATCATCCTCTTCAACACCGCCATTGACAGCAATATTGCCCAGCTGGGCGGGAATCGTGGGAAGTCCCTCCGGCGCCTGGCCACGCCCGGTGCGGCTGAAATCAAACCCGGCACCAATACCCAGGTCTATGGAACCCTGCTCATTGGACACGGTTGTACCCCCATCAAAAACAGCCGTATAGAGGGCATCCTCCAGATTGTCTATGACCGCCTCATGAGTGGTCCCGCGAACCACGATGGAGACGTACTGGGTATCCACACGGTATTCATCTTCATTTCCCTCGCCAATCAGACCATCAATAGTCCGGAAACCACCCTGCAACAGTTCCATAATGGCACGATTGTCTGTGGCTCCTTCACCGTCGAAGTTGTATTCCCTGAAAACGAACTCGGTATTTTCCTTGAGAGCGATAATGGCTGAATCCACCAGACGGATCTGTGCAAAACCGGAGGCATCGGTAATGATGGTGTCTTGGGCAAACACATCGGATCGCCGTCTGAGCTGGCGCGATTCCCCATCAGGAGAAACAGCTTCAACCCCTCCTCTGCTGATAAGAATTTTGCCAATGGCATTATTATCCTGTGCGCCAACTACTGCACTGGCCGTAACCAGGAGAAGCAGTAACAGTGCTGTCAATGGCTTCGAAAGACTTGAGGTGTTCATTTTCTGTCCTTTCTCCTGCCAATCGGCAAGAGGTTCAGTGTCGTTTAACGTTGGACAGCATGTTTTGTATCGATACACCTTGTCTGTGCGTGCGCTACAGAAATCAGCATTGCAACTCACATGCAAGTTTGAAAGGCATACGCGAATGGTAACGACTTGGTCCATTGCTGTTTAACAGCGTATTCCTTAATTGTGAACTAAAACAGAAAGTTATTACAGATTTGTGAAGAAGATCACTATCTTAGTCAATAAATTGGATTAAGAGAAAAATCAAGCAAAAATATACTTTATTTTTATATTTCAATAGGTTATTAATTTTTATTAATGTTATATATTAAGTAAAGCCTGATTTCATTAGGACAGGAATAAATCCCGACATTACGGGTATTCGCCCGGTTAGTTTATCAAGGCGTCTGGTCGGCAAAATACTGCCTGGCAAATTCAAACGCTTCAGGCCCCACAATATCTCCCAGGTGACGTCCCGGAATATCATCTGCAGGAGGATGGATTCCCCCCCAGATACGGGAAAGACTGGTCTGGTCTGAAGCGTCCATGTAGGTTGCCCACTGCAAGGTGACATCCACGCTGGGACCCTCTTCAAAGACCAGGAATTCATTTTTTGGGGCATGAAATTCGCCCATGCCGCCAGGGAAGAACTCATCGCCGGTAAGCAGGGTCATGACGTGTGCAGCCGCCCTGGAAAAGGTGCTGTGCCCGGACACATAACCGGCAAAAGGCGGGGTGACAAATGAAGGTCGCTGGTAAGGCCACCAGTCCTCGGCCAGGATCCAGTCAACACCAGCATAGTCTGTTTCGGGATCCTCCACATAGTCCGGGCCTTTCCAGGCGAAAAACTTGATCTTGCCGATATTATCCGGATTCTCCAGGGCCAACGGGTCATTTTCAGTCACCAGCTCTATGAAGCCGGGAAGCAACTGGATTCCCTGAGGATCATAGGACGCCTGTTCGGGGTTACTGCTCTGCCCTTTTTCAGCCATGTAGCGCAGTGCCGAGATTGGCCGGATATAGTCATACCAGCCCTTGATGCCCCAGGCAGTGACGGCCGCATCATGCATGGCCCCGCCAAGTGTGAAGTAGGCTTTAACATCCCATTCCAGATCATCAAGCACATCCCCCTCTCCAGCAAACCGTTTTTCTGTCAGTGGATTATCAGACACATAATTAAGAATAGTGAACCAGTGACCCGGCGGAGTCTCCGAATCCGGACCGTCCGCCCAGAATTCGGCCAGAACCCTGGCATAGTCCCCCCGAGGGACCAGTTGGGGTTCATAGGGTTGTCCCGTATACGGATTGACCTGATGCCCCTGGGATGTGTCTCCCCCAGACAATTGATAGAAGGACTTATATTGCAACTCGGTGATGGGATATTCCTGGATGTTGCCGATGCTGGCAGGGGAGATATCCCACAAGACACCATCGTCCGGATCAAGATGGGAGGACCATTGTGTTACCAGTTGAAAGCCCCACTTGTAATAATCCCCCCGGGGTAAACCCAGAACATTATCGTCAATGAAAGGAGGATCACCCGGGTCATGATAAACCCACCATTGTGCCCCGTTCCGCTGATAGATGGTCAGGTCCTCTTCCTGCAATGAGAAAGGCCGTACCCTACCCCATTCGGGCCCAACAAATTCCGGTGTTTCACCAGGGAACAGGTTTCCACTCTGATCACGAAATACCTCAAAAGAAAGTGGTTGCCAGCGATCGGGGTTTTCCAGAACTGGATTTCCTTTCTCTGTTGGTACCAACGCTGTATTAACCGGCATATAGTTCTCTGGAGCATAACCATTTGATTCATTGGCCCCGTCCTGCAATCCGTAGGCAATCATGCACTCGGCAAGATGGTTTCCCAGCGCTGCGGCACTACCGTTACTGTAATCTGTACTGATGTAATTGGCGTCATAGCCCAGTGCTGCAAAAACATTATTGAATTCATTCAGCACACTGACAGCCCCCGGAGCATTGGCAAATCGATGCTTTAACAAGCGAAAGGCAGCAAAACTGATTGCCTCTCGCCGTGCTGACTCCACGCCTGCCGACACCGATATCTCTTCATAAGGACATTCAACACCATTAAGTGTCTTTCCCAGAAAATAAGTATCTGCTGTTTCATCGAATACGGCCCAGGCGTCATACATCACAGCAGAGGTATGGAAGAGATTACGCGAATGAACTGTTGGCCTGGCGAAATCGTTGCGAATGCCATTCAGCAATTCTTCATTCCATACCCGTGCAATTGAGTGATCCGGGTTAACAATCACTTTCTCACCACCGGTAACTACAAAGCGAACAGTTGAAGTACTGCTGTCCAGAGACGCCACAAAAGTCACATTCACAAAGGTGGCCCCATTGCTGAAACGTACAACAGGAATGATCAGACCATCCTGAGGACTGTAGGTTGCGGCCCCGGCAGGCACATCATCCCTTTGGCTTGCACTGGCAAGCGTAAAGCTGTATCCCTCATCAATACTGTCAAGTTGCATACACACATCGTAGGAACTGCCTTCTTCCACCAGCGCCACCGGAAAACATAGCCTGCTCTTGTCCAGCAAAAACTCTGCCCTGCCGCCGGCAATACTTTGGGCATACAGGCCTGTCCCGTAACAACCTGAAAACAGGCTGGCAATTGTCAAAAAAACAGTTCGTGCTCTGGATAAAGTCATCATGCTTGCATGTCTCTGCAGGTTTATTACGGACAGCCTACAGGATTCGACAGTCCTCTATATACCCGGATAGGGTAATTCATTGATTAAGTTATCTATTCTAAGGTTTGTAGCTCAAATTAATAAGTGTCATTCTCAGGAATATATGATTTACTCTGCGGGCTTGTCAGGATTTTGTCCTGAAAAATAACAATAATTCCTGAGCCGTTATTCAGAAAATCATTTAAAGAGGGGACTCTCCTATGTCTGAACAAGATACCAGTAACTGGGATGCCAGTTACGAGTGGAAAATCATCCTGCTGCTCAGTCTGACCTTCGGACTGGTCGGACTAGACCGTTTCATATTACCTATCATTCTCCAGTCACCAAGTTCCTCCATGGGGGCAGATCTTGGGCTGTCACCTGAACAGGGAGGCGCTCTGGCCGGATATCTGGGCATGGCCTGGGGTATATCCGCTTTCGTCATGGGCTTCCTTGCCGATAAACTTGGCCGACGCGCCGTTCTTGTTCCAGCCATCCTGATCTTTTCCCTGATGTCTGCCTTCAGTGGTCTGGCTACCTCTATCGCCATGCTGGTACTGGTGCGCGTGATTATGGGGCTGGCAGAAGGGCCTGTAGCCTCAACAGGTGTCGCCGTCGCATTTGAAGCATCCAAACCTTCCCGTCGCGGCCTGAACAATGGCATATTCCAATGCATGATTTCCCTGTTTGGTCTGGCGCTTGGACCTTACATCGCAACACAACTGCTGGAAATATATGAATGGCCTGTCGTATTCATGCTGGTCGGCGCACCTGGCGTCATCATTGCGGTCATCATGTGGTTTGTCATTCGGGAACCTTTGAAACAGGTAGCTGAGTCAGGTGACAGCAGCCCAGGTTCATCCCTGTCCATCAGCTCAGTATTTAGCATGTTCGGGCACCGTAATGCCAAAGTAGCGCCACTCACCCTGATCTGTGCGATGGGTGGAATATTTGTTATTGCAGCCCTTTTGATGGCCTATCTAACTGCGCCACCGGAAGCGGGCGGACTCGGTCTCGCGCCACTTACAGCCGGTGGTGTATTTACTGCCGTGGGTGTGGGTGGCAGCATCGGTCAATTTGCCATGCCTGCCCTGTCAGATATTCTGGGGCGAAAGATGACAACACTGGCCTCCTACATTCTGGCTGCCGTGTTTCTGTATACCTTTTCACAGACTGGACCAGAAAGTACAACCGTGCTGTGGATACTGTTATTCTTCTCCTCCCTCTTCAACTTCGCGGCCCTGGCGATTCTTGCTGGTCCTGTTGCTGCAGAAGCGGCCCCTCCGGGAATGCTGGCATCCATGGCCGGCTTTGTGATTTTTGCAGGCGAGTTTCTCGGTGGAGGTCTGAGTCCCATCATTGCCGGTAATCTGGCGGAAGCATACGGATTGCGTGCCGCAATATACTTTGCCGCTTGTGGTCTGGTCCTTGGCTTCATCGTTGCGCTGTTTATGGAGGAAACCGCACCCAGTAAAGTTGGGCTACATATGGGTAAGGACGAAGCAACACCCCCGATGTAATCCAGGATACTCAAGCTTTAATAAAAAACCCGGCAACTGCCGGGTTTTTATTACTGTACCTCAAACCTTTTCGCAGATAATCCAGGGAACCGGTCATCTCCTGCCTTACCCCATGAACTATTGCGGAATACCCTTTTGCAACACACGTTCAAGCTGCTGCACTGTCTCCCTCACTCCAGGCATGGCTGGATAGACTTCAAGCAGCGTCAGGAAAGCCCCACGGGCCTGCAGGTAGTTTCCCCTCTCCATGTAAACAAGTCCCCTGCCCGACAGTGCCCCGAAATGAAAAGGTTCCAGCCTGAGCACCTGCTCGATATCTTTCAGGGAAGCATCGAATTGATCCAGTTGCCAGTAGAGGGTCGCCCGTTTATTCCAGGCTTCAGCAAAATCCGGTTGCAGCGCAATCAGGGCATCATAGGTATCAAGCGCACCGAAAAGGTCACCGGCATTCATGCGGGCAATACCCTGCATCATCAGGGTATTTGCCCGGGAGTCTTCGTGTTCTGTCCAGACTGACCAGATCCTGTTGGCAATATCGTTGGCTCGAAAACTGTCTTCCTCTGCCCGTAGCAAATTGAACAGTTCCTCCAGCCTGGGGTCATTCTGATCGGCTTTCAGCGGAAATGAAATGAGAAAAATGGAAAAGAAAAATAGAAACAGGCAGGTAACAACGGGAAATGTTATTACCTGCCTAGTCATGATCAAACGCTACCTGGTTTATTCCGGCAGGCCAAATACAAAGAGACCCGCACCAGCTGCTATAGCCACATACTGTTTACCATCAATGGCATAACTCATCGGGCCATTTGCTATCTGGCCGCCCAGTGAGGCTTTCCACAATTCTTTCCCGGTCTCCGCATCCAGTCCATAGAAGTGACCTTCCCTGCCACCGGCAAACACCAGGTTGGAGCCGGTACTCAGGACCCCACTGTCAGTAACATTGGTCATCATATGGCGCCATACCACTTCCCCGGTTTGTGGATTGATTGCCAGGATGGCTCCAAGTCCTTCCTCAGGCAGACGCTGATTTACCGGATTTACGCCAAGTGCCGGCATTGCCATAGTGGGGAAAGCGCCGACATACTGTTGGCCTGGCGTGTATTCCACAGGACGTTTGGTATAGACAGAGAATGTATCCAGCCAGGCCGGCATGTAGAACAGTTCTGTAACCGGTGAATAGGATGGTGGATACCAGTTCGTAGCCCCCTGGTTATTGGGCATGATAAACGTGCCCTCTTCCGTTGGATACAGCGCACGGATTGGGCGGCCATTTTCATCAAAACCACTTAACCAGTTAACGGATACGAAGGGTTCACCGAGAAGAAATTCACCGCTTTCACGATCGATGACATAAAACACACCATTACGATTGGCCCACAGGATGACCTTGCGCTCTTCACCCTGCCATTCCATGTCAACCAGCACGGCCGCCTGGGTCGCGTCATAATCCATTTCATCATGGGGAGTGAACTGGTAATGCCAGACTATCTCACCGGTATCGGGATTAAGGGCAACCACAGACTCCGTATACAGATTGTCTCCGGGACGTGAATCACCATTCCAGTCAGGACCAGGATTTCCCACCCCCCAATAGGTCAGGTTGAGTTCAGGATCATAGGAACCGGTCTGCCAGATTGAACCACCACCAATCTTCCAGGCTTCCTGCTCAGGATCCTCCCAGGACTCAAAACCGGGCTCTCCGGGACCTGGCACCGTGTTGAACTTCCACAACTGCTCTCCGCTTTCCACATCATAGGCCGCTATGAATCCTCGGATACCGTATTCACCCCCAGCAGGACCGACTATGACCTTATCCCCTATAATCAGGGGAGCAAGTGTCAGGGCATAACCCAGTTCCGGGTCAGCCACGTCAACCAGCCAGACAGGTTCTCCATTGCGGGCATCGAGCTTGAGTAACTTGCCATCGATGGTCCCCATGAAAAGGTCATTGCCATGAATAGCGAGTCCTCTGTTAACCCGACCACAACACAAACGTGCTTCAGGCAAAGGTGTGTAGGAATACTGCCAGAACAGACGGCCCGAAACCGGATCAATAGCGACCACGTTATTGGGTGCACCAACCGTGTACATGACGCCATCCACCACCAGTGGAGTCGCTTCAAACTTTTCAGAAGCGCCATCGCGGGCCCGGTTCTGCCATACCCATTTCAGTTCCAGTTGATCAACATTGGACTTGTTGATCTGGGTAAGATCACTATGACGATGACTGTCGTAATCACCCCCGTAAAGCAGCCAGTTCTCAGGCTCATCCTCGGCATTGAGGAGTCGTTCTGGAGTTACCTGTGCAACAGCGGAAAGTTGAATGGATGCCAGCAGGAGACATGCGATAATTTTTACAGCTTTCATTATTGGTCTCCTTTAAGCGACAACATGTAGGCAACAAGATCAGCCACCTCAGCCGGGGATAACACATCAAGATAGGACGGCATGGGGGACGGAATAAAACCGTGACTGTCCAGCTCGGATTTCTGAAAGGCTGCCAGTTTTTCTTCTCCATTGAGCAACTGTAAAGAATGCGTGTCCTGGTTCAGAAGCAGTCCCTCGGTACGGTTACCGGACATATCCGTGACCTGATAGAAACGTTGACCTGCCCTGACCTCCTTGGCCGGATCTAGCATGGAATCTTCCAGCGAGCCCGGTGTGCGGGTGGCACCGATATTGGCAAGATCAGGGCTCAACAGGTTACCTCCTCCATTGACACCATGACAGGCACTGCATTGTGTCTGCTCGGAAAAGAAAAGCGACTCACCGCGGGATGCGTCACCGATACGCACATCGCGATTGTCTGCAACAAGCGCGCCCCCGGTCGGCAGGGATCTCAGGAAGGCAACAATCGCACGCGTATCCCCATAGGAAAGATTGGTTTTTGGAATCATCAGGGTGTTGGGTATGCCTTCACGAATCAGCCGGATCAGTTCTTCGTCAGTACTGGCTCTACGGAACCGGCCAGAGCTCAGGTCAGCCCCTTCAACCTGGTCGCCATTATCTCCATGACAGCCAAGACAATTGGCCTGGAAAAGCCCACGGCCATTTTCAATATCACTGGGTGCATAACTGTGTTCCTGTGCAAAAACGGCACCTGAAAAAGCCAGCAAGGTACAGGGGATAAGCCCCAGAACCGATCGAAAAAATCTGTTCATAAAATACTTTCCTGCATTGTGTATTAACTGTTGAAAGAGTAATGGCATCTCCAGGAGGAGACAAGACTCTGTTTCATCCTTTTATCGTTTTATCCCTGTTCATAAAGTTTCCGGACTTCCCTGCTTATAATGTCGACTCCCTTGCGAATCTGCGCATCATCCTGTGCATAGGAGATTCGGATACACTCGTGAGAATGTTGCCAGTCAGCATCCAATCCGGCGAATGAATCATGTCCAGGAATGACAAGTACCCCGGAATCCTTGAGAATTTCATACAGTTTTGCCGCACTGACAGGCAGATTCCTGAACCATAACCACAGAAAAATAGCCCCTTCCGGTTTATGGACATACATAGGCAAATCACGCATGGAGTCCATAAACATATCCATGGTCCTGAAAGCCTTGTCACGGTAAAAAGGCATAATCAGGTTCCTGCCAATATCCAGTACCTGTCCCTTTTCAAAGAGTCGTCCGGCAATCGCAGGCCCCACATTCCCACAGGCAAGATTAAGGATGGTATTTGCATTGGCATAGGCCTGTATGACCTCTTCTCTGGCCACTATGAATCCGGTTCTCACCCCGGGCAGGCCCAGCTTGGATAGACTCAACAGTATAATCGTGTTCTCGCTCCAGTACGGACTGACTTCTTCAAAAATAATATTCGGAAAAGGTGTACCGTAAGCTCCATCAATAATCAGCGGTATGTCATGGGCAGCGGCGATGCTATCCAGTTGGGAGATTTCATTGTCGGTCAGCACATTGCCTGTCGGATTGGTGGGGCGGGACACACAGAATGCCGCTGTTTTTTCAGAGACCTTCAGGTCATCAAAATTGACGCGGTATTTAAACACCTGGTCGCCGAGCATATCAATTACCGGTCTGGTGGATGTAAAAAAATTCTGTTCAAGCCCAGTGTCCGCATAACCAATATATTCCGGCACCAGGGGAAACTGGATTTGCCGGCTTGTGCCATCCGCAAACCTGCCGGCTAGCAGGTTGGAGAGCACATAAAATGCTGACTGGCCGCCATTGCTGATAGCGACATTTTTTTCAGTGACAGGCCAGCCATATTCTGACCGAAGCAGGTCCGCCAGTTGCCTGAGCAGCGTTTCATCTCCCTGGGGAGACTGATATTTTCCCAGGATATTGTAGGCACCGTCATTCTCTTCCAGCAGACTTATAAGGTGCCGTTTATAAACCGCCTCGGCCTGGGCAATGCGCGCCGGGTTACCGCCTCCCATGGAAATCATGTCGGGGCGGGTATGCAAGGCTTCGCCCAGATCTGCCATCAAGTCCACAATCCCTGAATGGCCTGTGTATTTATCGCCGAAACTGGAAAACTTCATTCTATTGTCTGCTTGTTGCACTCTTGTTAATCATTCAATGCCCGATATTATTTTATCGGTCTCAAGAATCCTGCCATGTTAAACCGTGATTGTCGGCCCCCAGGGTGAAGCCCGCGATTATCCGGATTTATTCGGGTAATGCGAACACAAACAGCGCATTCCCCGAATCCGGATAATGAATTTGCGGTGTTAGCCTGGAAGGCACAATACGCGGACTCCCTCCACCCAGACCGGTGGACATCGCAATATACTGTTTTCCATCAATACTGAACGTTATCGGAAAGCCCTGTACGGAGGTGCCCAGCCTGGTTTCCCACAGCACCTCACCCGTCTCAACATCAAATGCCCTGAAATACCGATCCAGGTCACCGGCAAACGCCAGGTTCCCTGCAGTGCTTAATACGCCGGTCAGGAATGATGCCGGCTGTTCAAAAGACCACAACTCTTCCAGGGTACGCACATCATAGGCAGCCAGCTTGCCAACGTTTCCATTGGTACCAGGCATTGGAAACCAGTCCCGATCAACCGCAGCACCACCCCCGCCTGCTACAAAATCGATCTGGGTTGCCCGCTGTCGCAAGCAACTCTGGCTCAATGGGATAATCAGGCTCTCGGTTCCCGGATGATAGCTCATGGCATGCCAGTTCTTGCCGCCGGCTGAAGATGGACATACTTCAAGCCACTCACCGAGACCGGATTCAACGACATCTTCCCGATACTGGGGCCTGCCCGTGTCAGGATCGAAATAGTCAAAGGTAGTCTGAAGTACCGTTTCTGTGTGTCCCAGATATTGTCCCGAAACCCTGTCCAGTTTCCATAGAATGCCGTGTTTACCAACGGAAAAAACTACCTTCTCATCATCAATATCCACCAGAACCCGTTCAAAGGTTTCATCCAGATCAAAGACCTCGCCGGGGACATGCTGGTAATACCAGCGCAGCTCACCTGTATCAGCATCCAGGGCCAGGGTTGAATTGGAATACAGGGCGTCATCAAATACCGTCATTCCCCTGCTGACAGGCATCCAGGGTTTGGGTTGGGAAACACCAATATAGACAATATCCAGATCAGCATCATAGCTGGGCGTTATCCAGGGATCATTGCCGGCCCTGAACATGTCATCAATTCCGCCCCAGGTATCCCCCCCTGTTGTCCCTTCGCGGGCGACGGTTTCAAACTTCCAGAGCAGACTGCCGTCTTCGGCATCGTAGGCACTGACAAAACATTTCTGTTCACGGAAACGCAGACACTGCCCCATTCCGGTAAACACTTTTCCATCAGCCACCAGTGGACCACTGGAATTGCCAAAGCCTTCTCCAATCAGGGTGCTCCAGATCTCCTCTCCATTTTCTGCGTCCAGAGCGACGATACGGGCATCCGGGGTATTGGTGATAATCCGGTCATGCCAGATGGCCAATCCACGCATGGTTCCAGCGCGCCCGCCCAGGCTATGCTCCCAGATTAGGTCACCAACAGTGGCATCCAGGGCCTGTATCTTATTGCCCGGTTTAAAGAGGTACATGATGCCATCGTGTACGATTGGAGACTGCTGACTGTTGGCATTCTCACCCAGTGCCCATACCCATGCCAGGCGGAGTTCATCAACATTGTCCCGATTGACCTGGTCAAGCGCGGAGTAGCTCCAGGCCTGCTGATTACCCCGATGAATTAGCCAGTCGGAGGGATCCGGCGTTCTCAGCATTGCCTCGGAGACTTCACTGAAACCCGGTACATTCCCCTCAATAGTGACCCCTGTAGGCCCTTCCTGAATATCCCCAGCCAGTGGAGCCTGGTATTCATCCGGAGACCCATCCGCCGTGAACTGGCTAATAAGGGCCGCTGAGTCGAGTTGAAGAGGTGTCTCAGCGGCTTCCCCGCCATTGGCAGAAAGAATGAAGGCAGCAAGATCGATATAGGTCTGCTGGGGGAGCCCACCCGCATTAGTCGGCGGCATCGCTGTCATCATTGTGTCAATCAGGTCAGCCACCCTCCTGTTGTTCCAGACACTCGTAAAGGCTGGTCCCCGCAGGGATGCAATTGGCCCTCCCCCCTGCATGTCATTCTGGTGACAACCTTCGGAACAGTTATTCTGATAAGCCGCCAGTCCGGCGGCCACCTGTGCTTCCGTAAAACTGGCTACAGGATCAATAAGGACTTCTGTATCAACCTGTGCAGCCAGGTTTGTCGCTGACAAAACACCGGCGAGCAATCCGATAGAGGAGAGAATCTTCATAGCGGGTCCTTCATTATTATTGTTGTGGGCACCTGTCGCCCTGCGCCTTTGGCTGTGTGTCAGCACCGGCATGATCGGTTCAAGGTTTACTCCCTTCCAATAATACCCAGTTAGCCGGTCCTGTTGCCAGTTGGTGATTTCCACCGATGTTTAGCAAGTTCTACTGTATCCTAACAGGAAGAAATAGAGAAAATGAGCATAAATAACTGTAATTAATAAATTTTTTTCAGACTGGCATAACCCTTGCTGTACGTATGCTGTAGTTCATGAGAAAGACACCGGAATAACAGCTTAGCTAACCGGCTGTCTCACCAACCAAGCAAAGGAGAATAAAAATGTCACGCAGCGAATTGGTTATGAAGAAACTTACGTTGATGGGAATCGGTGTCTTCCTGATGACGGCCATTGTCACCACCGCCCATGCTGATAATATGTCCTCGGTGCATCATGACAT
>Ga0255782_10002316_pt1:5000-15411 | contig 15411 bp, 10 predicted proteins | sample 101ome_26_FD_179980 | JGI IMG/M metagenome (GOLD analysis project Ga0255782, IMG submission 179980) | Coastal salt marsh microbial communities from the Groves Creek Marsh, Skidaway Island, Georgia - 101408AT metaG (version 2) | ecosystem: Environmental > Aquatic > Marine > Intertidal...
GGCGCTCGACGTCAAGCCGTCTCGCTCGGCGATGAAGACGCAACCCAACGGTTCGTGGCCGAGCAAGTTTCCGAAACAAAAAAAGTTTGGTTAATGTCTCGTAGTCGTGTAGTTGAATCAAATCTGTCTGTGTGTCATTTCATTTCATCGATGAACGCGCGTCGCATCTAAGCGCCTCGTCGAGAGCTACTACGGGTCGAGCGCCGCGTCCCGGCAGTCGGCGCGTCTTTTTTCGGGGGCGAGAGATAATCATCAAGCTTTTTCAGCGCATGATTCGTCTTGGACGTCGCCTCGGTTTTCTTTGGTCGTCCGCGCGCTCTCGGCGCGGGCTTGGGAGTGTTCGGATCCTCCTCAACCTTGGCTTTTTTCGGGCGTCCTCGTCCGCGCTTGGCCGGCTCTTCTCCCGCCTCCGTCTCGGGTTCGGGTTCGGGCTCCTTTCTCGGGCGACCTCTCTTGCGCGTCGGCGGTTGCGAGTCCTCCGGCTCGGGTTCCGGTTCTTTCTTCGTGCTCTTCTGCGTCCGCGTCGACCTCTTTGACGCCTTTGCCTTCGTCGTCTTCGTCGTCGTCTCCGTCGCCTCCGCCTCCGTCGTCGGCGTCGGCGCCGCCTCTGGCTCGGGTTCGGACGTCTTCTTCTTAGAAATAGCGGCCGTTTTCCTCTTCTTCGCCTCCGCCGCCGCCGTCGCCGCCTTGAACGGCGTCGGTTCCGCCGCGCCCACCATGGTTTTCAACGCGCCGAGAATGGATTTCGCCGGCGTCGGCGCCTTGTCCTCCGCATTGTCCTTTTCCTTGGAGGACGACTTGGGCGTCTTTGGCGGTGTCTCGGTCGACGCGATCGCGCGTTGTGGCGACTCCTTGTATCCGACGACGGATTGCAACGCGTTGAACACGCCCACGCCCGCCGCCGTCTTGGCCGCCGATGCCGTCGCCTTGGCGGCCGACGCTGACGCCTCCAACTTGGACGCCGACGCCTTGGCGGCGGATTGCGCCTTCTCGACGACAGAGGCGAAGAGATGTTTCGACCGCTCGCTCACCGGCGTCTTCACGGGAGTCTTCGCGGGCGTCTTCGACGACGACGCCGGTGGTGTCTTCTTGGGCGTCGGCGAATCGTCGTCTCGAAGACGCGCCAAACCGGGCGTGAAGACGTAGCGACGCACGATGTCCGGAAATCTGGACGCTAAGCGTTTGGGCGTCGGCGCCACCGCCAGCTCTTTCCCCGACGAACGAGTCGGCGTGCGCGCGGATTTCGCGACGCGCGCCGTCTCCGCGGCTTCGCGCTTGGCGAGCGCGCCGTCGCGCGCGTCGAGCGTCGCTTCGCGTTTCGACAGACCCTTCTCTCGAGCGTCGCACGCGGATTCACGAGATTTTAACGCAGCGAGCGCCTCCTTGATCTCAGTCTCCCTCTCGCTCGCGCGCTTTTCTCTCATTTCGACAGCGGCTTCGCGCTTGGCGACCGCCGTCTCGCGAGGCGCCAACGCGCCGCTCGCTCTCAATTCGCTCGCCACCGCCGCCAATTTCTCCTCCTTTGCCTGTAACTGATCCTCCAAACGCTCAATCTTCCCGTCGCGCGCCGCGAGCGCCTTTTCCAACCCGCTCTTTTCTTTTTCCAGCGCGATGGCTTTGCTCTCGTATCTGGTGACGCTCGATTTTTCAAATTGTAAATCCGCCTTTAATCGCTTCGTAGTCGCCTCGCTCGCCTCGAGGCGCTCGCGCGTCTGCGCCGCCTCGCCCTCGAGCCAATCCACCTTATTCCCGTTCGCCTTGGCCAACAGCGCCTCCTTGGCGAGCTCGCGATTTTTCGTCGTCAGTGTCTCCACCTCGCGCTCCAACTCTTCGCCGCGACGTCGCAACGCGCCGATGGCGCGCGCATCAGCGCTCTCCCGTTCACGCGACCCGCTCTCCCCACTCGCGCGCGCCTCTCGCTCGCGCGCCAACGTCGCTCGAACGCTCGCCAATTCTTCTCGCAACTCTCGCGTCGTCGTCTCGAACGCGCGCTTCTCCGCGCGATAGGTTCCGTCGGCGACGTCCACCATGCGCAACACGCGCTCCTCTCGCGCCAATAACGACGCTCGCTCGTCCAATAACGCGCGAGCATCTTTCCTCGCTTCATCCAACTGCGAATCGCGCGCACACATCGTCACACATCACCGTCAGTCGGTCATCCTTCGCCCGAAACTCGTCGCTCGGCGTCGAAATTCAAGCCAAACCCCTCGCGCGTCTCTCTCGTCCTCATCCCTCTCTCGCGCGTCCCACCGATCGCGACGCGTCGGAGACGACGCGCGAGCGAACGAGAGACGACCCATGGTCGCGTTCGTCCGCGCGAACGCGCGCCGTCTCTCGCGCGCGCGTCGTCCACGCGCCGCGCATTTGAATTATTGGTGACACTCGGTCGCACCTGTTCGCGCAGTCTCGTCGCCTCGTCGCGTTCGCTCGTCGTTCGAAGACACTCGGACGCGAGCGCACCGTCGGTGCGGTATCGTCGCCACACGTCCGTCGCGTCGGGCGTGCCATCGCATTCGCGCATCGTCGTCGTCATCGACCGAACGCGCGTCGGATCGTGACGACGGCGGGCGGGGAACAGACACAACTGTGTGGGGGGGAGGACTGTTTGGCGAGTCATGATTGGTGAAATTGGACAGGTGAATCCTACAAACTACCTCTCGCTTAACCTCTACCTCTACCTCTACCTCTACGCCGACGCCGACGCCGACGGTGATCGATCACGTCGCGCGCGCGCTGTTTTCTCTTCTCGCGCGCGTGCCGTGGACGACGTCCATCACCTCGAATGGAAAGGCGAAATTGACGGCGAAGAGACTGTGGTGGGCGTCGTGAAACGCCGTCGCGTACGCGCCTCGCGCGCACTCGATGCGAACGCCCGAGTGGTCGAAGACGCCGCACGCGCCCATGACGCACATGTAGGCGAGAAAAGAGAGGACGGAGGCGTCGATGAGAAAGGCGGGGGAGTATAAGATGACGTAATAGCCGAACGCCTCGACGGGGTGTATGCATAAATCGCACCACACGCTCGGAGACTTGTAGTGATGATGAATCTTGTGCAACGCGCGATAGAAGACGCGATGGTGCATCAAACGATGCCAATAATACTCGACCACGCTCTGCCACGCCGTCATTTTGAAGAACCCGATGAGGACGTCGACGAGCGCCGCGACGACTGGAAAACGTCCCGACGCGTCGAGCGGGCGAAGCGACGATTTCCCGCGCCACGCGCACTCGGCGACGAAAGCGGCGCACAAGGACGACACCAAGAGATTAAGACTGGCGTACGCGCGATGACGCGGGTGCATCTCGCGTCCGTCATCGCGTTCGGGCGTCGCGCCTCTAATCAACTGCCAGAGAGGAAATCCCCACGGGTCGCGCCTTCGCACGCGCACCGTTCCACACGGTGGCGCGCGCGGTTGAATCTTACGCGCGAACGACGTCGACGCGCGATGCGAGCGCGCACGTCGACGCGCGTCGTCGCCGTCGGCGTCCCCGCGTCCCACGTTTTTACCATCATCATCATCTTTTTCATCCTCCTCGTCGTCGTCGACGACGTAATACGCGCGTTCGAGCGCGGTGGATAACGCGACGTACCCGACGTATTGCGTCGCGAACGCCGCGCGCGCGACGACCGAGACCGTCATCGCGGCGACGACGAGGAATGAATGAATGAATGAATGTTTGAGTCGAAGACTGAAGACGCGGAACGCGACGACCCGGCGAAGAAAGATATCGACGAAAGACGTCTCTGAACGATGATGAAAAAATCTAGAAAAAATCAAGCGATTCGCACACATCGTCAACTACAATTTGTACCACCGTTACCTCTCCACACCGACGTCGCGCGTCGCGTGTGGACGTATCATCTATCGTTAAAAATCTTTCGGCGCGCGTTTGGGATCCAAGACGCCGCGCTCGCGTAAATTATCAAACATTTCCAACGCGTTCAGGATGGCTTCGTCCATGTTGAAGTACTTGTAACTCGCCAATCGACCGACGAATGCGACGTTTTCCTCTTTCGCCGCGAGCTCGGCGTATTTCTCGTACAAGGCGCGATTGGCGGGATTGGGCACGGGGTAATACGGTTCGCCCGTCGCCGACGAGTACTCTCTCGCGATGATTGTTCCCGGTTTTTCGTGCCGTCCCTCGGGTTGATTCGGTAAGTGCTTGTACTCGACGATTCTCGTGTACGGGACGTCCGGTCCGGGGTAATTCACCACCATGGCTTCTTGATAATATCCCTCGTCGGCGTCTTCGACGTACTCCTCCTCGAAGACGACGGATCTGTATTCCAATTTCGGCATCCCCATCGCGGCGTAATACGAATCAATCTGTCCCGTGTACACCAAAATCTCGTGTCGCGGAACTTTCCCACTCTTCTTCATCTCGAAATAATCGCACTCCAATCGCACGGTGACGTTGGGATCGTTCGCGAGCATGTTTTCAAAAATTCTCGTGTACCCGCGTCTCGGCAGCGCCTGCCACGCGTCGCTAAAATACCGATCATCGTTCGTCGTTCGACACGGCAGACGCGTCAACACGCTCGCGTCCAACTCTTCCGGATACTTATCCCACTGTTTCTTCGTGTAATGTTTAAATATAGCCTCGTACAATCGAGGTCCGACGCGCGCGAGCGCCGCCTCCTCCCCGTTCGCCGGCGCCCCGCCGCTCGCCGGCTGTATCCTCTCCGCATCGTACCACGCCTCCATCTCCGCGTCGTTCGTCACGTCGGCGTCTTCAAACAACGCGTTCACCGTCTCGCGCGTCGGCGGTATCGGCACCAACCGCATCTCGCCGTCGCTCGCCCGCGCGCGTCCCCGCACGCGGTGTTCGTACGGCGTCCACTCGCTAAATTTCTTCACGTACTCCCACACGCGCTGATGTTTCGTGTGAAACAAGTGCGCGCCGTATTTCGAACATCGAATATCACTCTTCTCGTCCACGTAATCGTAACAGTTCCCCCCCACGTGATCGCGACGTTCGAGTATCAACACTTTCATCCCGAGCGCGCGCGAACACCGCTCCGCGATCGCGGCGCCGCTCAACCCACACCCCACGACGACGACGTCGTACGCGTCCGAGAGGTTCGAACACCCTTTTTCCCACATCACCGGCGGCGCGTCCACGCGCGCGGGCGACGCCGCACGCGCGTCGTCGTCCGCGCGCCATGATTCGTACACGTCGTCCCGACCGACCACGACATCTTCGCACCGATTGAGGGCGTCCCAGGGGGGTTCCGCGCGTCCGACGCCCGTTGAAGACGCGAAGGGACCTCGAGGCATGGCTCGCGGTCGTCCAACCTCTCGCGACGACGACGACGCGACGTCGAGAAGTGACGATTCATTCGTCATTCGCCCCACTCGACGACTTTCATCATCATGTTTCGCGTCACCGTGGACGACCACGTCGGGCCGTCGTCGTCCGCGTCGTCGTCCACGCCGACGCACGAAAAATCGTATCACTACTCCGTCGTCACCGTGACGGATGTTCCGTCGTACAGACGTCGTCACGCGTCGGAATCGTCCGATGGAGACCACGATGCGGTCGCGGTCGAAAACACCCCCGACGACGCCGTCGACGCGCACGACGCGCCCGAGTGCGTGACGTTTCACAGACGACGTCGATACACGGATTTTAAGCGTCTGCACGACGCCCTCACGGACCCGCACGGGCGATATCAGGCGAGATTACCACCCATGCCTAAGAAGGCGTTCGTCAACACCGTCGCCGTCGTGGAGACGCGTCGGGAGACGTTTCGGTACGTCATGGACGCCGTGGGGAGAGATTACGCGCTCAGGGAGTGCGAGGAGGTGATTGACTTTTTAACGCGCGCGGATGAGGTGCGTGTGGGGGAGGGAGGTGGCGCGAACGCGTCGACGGCGACGGGACGGGACGTCGCCGACGCCGCCGAATTTACGAAGAGGCGCGCCGAAGACGAAGACGACGACAAAGACGCGTCGCGAACGCGCGAAGAGGAGGATGACGTGCCGTTACCACCGAGAGATGGACGTGGATTGGAGAGTTTACTCGCGTCGACGATGCGCGTGCACGGCGCGAAGACGGTGGCGGGATCGTCGGCGCTCGCCGCGCGGCGGGACGGCGCGAACGCAGACGCCGACGAGACGACGACGGCAGCGACCGCAGCGAAGACGACGACGACCGAGAGTAGTAGTCCCGTCGTCGCGCTCGCGTCCACGTCGACGCCGTCGATGGCGATGTCGTCCTTAAAACCCTCGACGTCGACGACGTACGAGAACACGACGGCGGGCGCGAGGGAAGCCGTCAAGGCGAACGACGCCGCCGCGCTCGACGCCGTCCTTCGGTCTGGTCACGTCGACGTCAACGGGAAAGATTCATCGGGCATGACGCTGTTACACCTGGCGTGTCTGTTTAATCGCACGTCCGCGGTGGAGGTGTTGCTCGAACGCGGGGCGGATCCAGAGATGCGAAACGCGCAGGGCGAGACGGCGACGGAGGTCGCGTCGACGACGACGCGCGTCTTCGTGGAGAAGACTTTGAAAAATCGTAAAAAATAGTAGACGTGTACAAACAATCGCGCCGTCGAGCGCTCTAGGTAGAATCATCTAAGTCCTATGCTTTGCCAAGGCGCGAAGGCGTCGAGAACGTTTTTTGAGTCCTCGTCCGCGTCGGTTTCGTCGTCGCCGGCGCCTCTCGCCGCGGCGATTTCTCGCGTAAAGGCGTCACGCACGATGGGTAAGAGTTTCTCCTCCCCGTCGAGCGCGAGCGCGAGACGATGCGAATCGACGCGATGAACGACGTGCGTCACCTTGTCGCTCGGTAAAAGCGACGCTTGGTGCGTGTCGTGCGCCCACGATCCGGTGTGGACGTCGACGTCGGCGCGCGACGCCTCCAAACCCTCGCGTAAGATTCGACGAAACCGTTTAAACCACACGTTCGAGCGACTCGGACGTATGGACGATGCGTAGAGATCCACCTGCGGACAAAACGCCAACACGCGCGTGGCGTGCTCGGCGAACATGAGGGACGCGCTCGCGCCCATGGAATCGCCAATGTACAGGACGCGGCGGTATCTCGCGCACGCGTCTCGCAACGCGTCGTTCCAACGTCGAAACTCGACGTCTTGATCGACGCCGAGGTCGTTGGACGCGTACCACGACCGTTCGACGTCGCACACGTATAAAACGTCGTACGTGTCGCCGTCCGCGACGGTTTTACGTAATTTTTTCAATAAACCACCCCAATTCGGGACGCCGGGCGCGCTTCCAAAGGAGACGACGAGCACGGGGGCGTCGACGCGCGCGTCCTCGTCGTCCGATCCGTTCCATCGCACGAGCTTAAAGTACCCCGCGGGCGCGCCCTCGGGAGTTTCGGCGACGGTGACGAATCGGTCTCGCGCTTGCATCTTGGCGCTCTGACGTTGGTCGACGCCGAACGCGGCGAGAGTCTTGTGTCCCGCCATGGCGGAGACGAAGGTGTCCAACGCGTCGCCGCTCAACGCGTCGTTTCCCTCGATCCACACCTGACGAAGCGAGGGCATCTTTCGCATCGTCTCGGGAATCGAACGGAGCGCGTTCGAGTACAACCAGAGCGACGTCAACATCATCATCTCGGAGATTTCGTCGGGAAGGCGTTGGATTTCGTTTTCGGCGAGATTCAACGCACGCAACCGTCGAAGCGTCGTCACACTCGTCGGGATTTCCTTTAACCGATTCCCCTGTAAACTGAGCGATTCCAACGCGCGCAAACCCGACATGTCTTCGGGTAATTTTTCGATCGCGTTCCCGTGTAAATCAATATCCCTGAGCAAGGGTAACGAACCTAAATCCGGAAGCGCGCGCAGTTGATTCCCCGGCGCCGACAACTCCTCCAAACTCTTCAATCTCGACAGGTTTTCCGGTAACGCCCGCAACCGATTCCCACCGACGACGAGATTTCGTAAACTCTCGCACTCGCACAATTCCTCTGGAAGCTCCTTTAAACAGTTTCCGTGCGCCCACACCCCTCGCAACGCGCGCAAACCGCCGACGCTTCGCGGCAGCACGCGCAGACGATTCCCAGCCAATCCCAACCGCTCGATCGTCGTCAGCGTCTCCAACAACGACTCTGGAATGTCATATAAATTATTATTCGACACCTGAAGCTCGAGCAAACCCTCCAACTCGTACGTCTCCGGCGGAATCTCTCGCAGTCCCAAACCGCTCAGGTCCAACCTTTTGGTCTCTTTCGCCTTTTCAATCCTTCGAAGCGCCTCCGTGGGCGTGGTCGACGCGCTCGCGCGCGGTGAGACGACGACGCGCGATGAATGACGTCGCGTCGTCGCGCGCGGCGTCCTCGAGGCGCGCGTCTCGAGACGCGCGAGAGAGGCGCGTCCCCATTCCTCAGACGAGGGACACTTTTTCATCGACGACGCGCGAGAGAGAGACGCCATCGCTCGCGCGTCTCGGTGCGGACGAGGCGACGCGCGACGAGAAAAATAAAGCTATCTCTCGACGCGCTCGCGACCGCGCGACGACGGCGCGATGACGTGTGAAGACGACCGAATGAATCCATGGAAAGAGCGCGAGGGTGTGGGTGCTACATGTTCTTCTATTCCTATCGCCGTTTAGAAACCCTAACGCTCGAACGCGCGCGACGTTCGATGGAATGTACTTTTTGCGGTTCGTGCATCACTTGACTCGGGCTTTTTTCGCGGCGTCGCCGGTGGAGGCGAGGGATTTGGTTTTTCGCGCGTGCTCGATGCGCGCCTTGGCGTTTTGAGTCAAACGACTGACGACGCGCTCAAATTCGCCGAGAAGGGCGCGCTCTTGTTCTTTGTACGAAACTTTGATGGAGGGTAAACTTTTCGGCGCGAGACCGAGCGCGCTGACGGTTTCGTCACACATCAATCCCTCGACGTCGGCGGCGGGTTCCAATTTGACGTCTTTCGGAGGCGTCACCGCGGCGGCGGCGAGTTCGGCGACCGCAGCGACGCCACCCGCGGACGGCACCGACGAACGTCCCGCGCGAGCGTTTCGTCCATCCGTCGTCGTCGTCGTCGCCGCCGCTAACGTCGCATCCTCTCCCTCCTCGTTGCCCTTCGTCGACGCCGACGCCTTGGTTTCGTCGGCGACGACGAGTAAAATTCTCGCCAACTCCTCCACCGCGCCCTGTTGCACTAAATTATGCATCAGAGGCACCGTCTCGGCATCCTTCGCACCTGCGCCCACGCTCTCGCGCGCGTTGCGTCTCGGCGACGCCACGACCGCGCGTCCCACCATCCCACCCGGCGACGCGCTCCCGGCGCCGAGCGCCCTTCGTCGACCCGGACTCGGCGACATGGCCGTGCTCGCGTGATCGTGAAACCTCGCGTCTGGGCCGTACACTTTCTTCACCGTCTCGTACGCGTCGCTCCCCTCGTGATTCTTACAGTCCACGCACTTGCAAGTCTCGTGACAAAAAATAGCCGCCTGAAAACATTCGCAATACTTCTTCAGACACCCCGACCGTTTACAGTGACACCCCCTGTTATGTCTCGCCACCACGTCCGCGTCCCCATCCACACCACCGCTCGCGTATCCCACACCCCCCGGACTCGCCACGACCGCGATCTTCGGTCGAAACGCGTTCGGATTCCGCTCCAACGTCGCCTCCACCGCCTCGCGCCGTTCCGCCGCGAACGCCGCGTTATTTTTACAATTGAAACAGTTACACTCATCGCAATACTTCCCCGCCGAAAAACACTCGCAGTACAGTTTCAAACACTTCGAGTTTTTACAGTTACACCGCTTGTGTTCGCGCTGCGGCGTTCCGTGCGGCACCAACATCCCGATTCGTCCGAGTCGAAATCAAACAATCTCCAAGAGGGACGAAAGAATGAATTCGATTTTGATGATCGAATGAATCGCGTCCCGCGTCGCTCGACACCACCGATCGCGTCCTCCGTCGCTCGACACCACCGATCACACGCTTTCCGCTTCGCGTCCGTCTCCCACGCACGAAGACGCGTCGTCGGTCGCGTCGCGAACGACGGATGAAGAAAGAATTTCGATTCAAACCGCCGGGCGCGCTGTCGCTCGGACGATCGACCGGTCGAACGGAGACGACGGAGACGACGGAGACGACGATCGGGCGCACGACTCGAATCGAATCCACTCGACTCGACTCGAGCGCGACTTCCGTCGATCGCGCGCGTCGGCGTCGACGTCTGTCGCACGAACGGCGGCCCTCGGTCGTCGCGTGCACGACGAGAGTTAGTTTGATAGATTATAATACAGCTCTATACGCCATTATAAACCCTAGTTGTGTACCACACATACCGTATACAAATACTCGATAACACTATCGAATATAAATAAATTCATAGCCAATCGCAACCTCGACCACGCATCCCTCGACTCGACGCTCGTTTTCGATGATTGATGATGAGATGACGTCGTGACTCCGCGACTCACTC
>Ga0255782_10002324_pt1 | contig 15387 bp, 8 predicted proteins | sample 101ome_26_FD_179980 | JGI IMG/M metagenome (GOLD analysis project Ga0255782, IMG submission 179980) | Coastal salt marsh microbial communities from the Groves Creek Marsh, Skidaway Island, Georgia - 101408AT metaG (version 2) | ecosystem: Environmental > Aquatic > Marine > Intertidal zone > Salt...
CATTAACTCCAGGTGCTAGTCCAACATCTACACCAAGTAACACTCCTACACCAACTAATTCAGTTACCCCAACTCCAAGTATTACGCCTACTTTATCGGTAACACCGACTCCTTCGGTTACACCAACATCATCTATAACACCAACACCGTCAATAACTCCGACTAGTTCAGTAACACCTACGCCAAGTATTACACCTACTAGTTCAGTTACACCTACACCTTCTATTACGCCGACTAGTAGTCTTACGCCAACTCCTTCTATTACGCCTACGAGTTCAGTAACTCCTACACCTTCATTAACTCCAGGTGCAACTCCAACATCTACACCAAGTAACACTCCTACACCAACTAGTAGTATAACTCCAACTCCTTCAGTAACTCCGACAAGTTCAGTTACTCCTACCCCATCAATTACCCCTACTTCATCTGTTACACCTACACCTACTAATACTCCTATTTCGTCAGTAACACCAACTCCAAGTATTACACCGACTAGTAGTGTTACACCTACACCTTCTATTACGCCGACTAGCAGTCTTACACCTACTCCATCAATAACCCCTACTTCATCTGTTACACCTACACCTTCATTAACTCCAGGTGCTAGTCCTACATCTACGCCAACTAATACTCCTACGCCAACTAATACTCCGAGTATAACTCCTTCAGTGAGTATTACCCCATCAGTTACCCCTACTATTAGTGTAACTCCAAGTCCTACATCTACACCAAATCAATTGGCAAAATATTTTGTTGAATGTAATCAAGTTGTATGTTTACAAGGTCAAGAGACATTTGGTGCTGGTGATGATTTAGATGTTCTAATAAATGAATGGAGTCGTTTCGCATTATTTGGTAATGACATTTCTCCAGTTTCTTTGGGTTCTCAAACAACAGGGTTACAACCTGATGGTAGTGTGTTATCAGGTAATTCTTCTGTATTATTCTATACGGGTAGTACAGATTACTTAGGTGCTTACAATCTTACTATGGATGAGGGCGATAACGTTGGACCTAAGACTGCCAGTTTGGCTAGTTTAGGTGAATTCTATTACAATACTTACATTAATAAATTTGTTATTGTTTATGATTATGCGGGTAATGGAAGTGGTTATGCTTGGGTAACATTTAATCCTACTGACAATACGGGACTTAGTACAGGTTATCCAACGGCAACAACAGGATTAACAACAGTTGCTAACTGGGATGTAGTTGCTTTAAGTAACACTATTCCTAAGTTTACGATAAGTGGTTCTTCTAATACTGTGGTATCTGCAAGTACCAAACTTACAAATGCAGGTGCAACACCTGAAATGATTGAAACTTCTATTTCTAATAGTGCGTTGGTTAATGGTTTATACAGTGCCTGTGAATATGAAAATTATACACATGAAGTAACTCTTGGTAGTGATGCTAATGACGATGACTTTATATATGTAATATTGGCGGTAAATCAAGGATTAGGAGATAATCCTGATACTACTGATATGTTAACTCTTAGATTTAATAATCAATCAAGTATAAATGGTAATTTTAACGGTATTGCTCAAGTACTTTATAATTCAGGTCAAAATACATATGCGTTTAATAATACAAGTGGTAGTAATTCGACTGTTGTTATGTCATCAGTTATATCACCATTTAGACACGGTACTTATGATTATAGAGGTCAGGTAAGAGTTAAAGTTGTAAAAAGTGGTAGTAATTTTGAAATATACACAACAGAATCTTTAGGTACGTATGGTACTGTAGGTTCTGGTTCTAATGCTACGTATACTAAGATATTTGACTTTGATGTAAACGATGATACCACTTGGACAGGTAAACCATCATATGCTGTTGGTGATGAACTTTCTAAATTTAGTGGTAGTACAAGATTTGGTTACGGTACTGACTCACAACCTAATACCTTATTCTATGATATTGCATTTAGTGGTAATCAAACACCATCAAATGTGTTATATTCAACAGATGTTGTTGGACCCGTTTTAGGTTATGCTTATAAATTTAATGAAGTAGATGGATGTTGGACGTATAGTGGTGAAACAACTCAATATGATACACTGACCTCATTAAGTATTGCTAATGAATTTGATGACTGTGAAACATGTGAATTACCAGCTTCTCCAACACCAACCCCGACAATTACACCATCAGTTACACCAACTATGACACCAACGCCGACACAAGGTTGTAAGTGTTTACAAATTGATACGAATATTACTTATTATGCAACAGGTAATACTTCTAATCCAAATGGTGTAGTTGAGATAGATTATTATAACTGTGATAATAATTTAGTTACATTTAGTGCCACTACAGCTCTAACAGATTTAGGCGTATTCTACCTATGTACACACAATAGTGTAGTTGAAGAGGTTAGGGTTTGGCAAAATGACGAACTTTATACTGGTGACACATTTAACTTCCCACCTTATGATTATTCAGGTTGGAGACCTGCAATGAATTATGACCAAGCTATACCTGCAATGAATTATAGTGTATATGGTACATGTGCTGGTGAACCATGTGGTGAATCACCAACACCTACTCCTACAAATACTAGTACTCCTACACAAACACCAACACCTACTCCTACAAATACTAGTACTCCTACACAAACACCAACTGTTACTCCAACTAGTAGTGTAACTCCTACACCTACTAGTTCGGTAACTCCTACGCCATCTGTTACAGTAACACCGACCCCAACTTCATCAGTAACTCCTACTCCTTCTGTTACTGCAACTTTAACTCCAACCCCGACATCATCTGTTACACCGACTCCTTCTGTTACAGTGACACAAACTCCTACATCAACTACTACTCCTACACCAACAAACAGTTCAACACCAACTAGTACTCCAACACCAACGAACACGTCAACGCCTACTAATACTCCTAGTCCGACTAATAGTGTTACACCTACACCGACAAACACACCAACTAGTTCAGTAACTCCTACACCATCAGTTACTGTAACTCCTACACCTACATTAACCTTGACTTCAACACCGACAAACACACCAACTAGTTCAGTAACTCCTACTCCAACTGTTACTCCGACAAGTTCAGTAACTCCTACACCAACTGTTACTCCAACTAGTAGTGTAACTCCAACGCCAACTAGTAGTGTAACTCCAACGCCAACTAGTAGTGTAACTCCAACACCTACACAAACTCCATCTATTACCCCAACTAATACTCCGACTGCAAGTGTTACTCCATCAATCACCCCAACAAGTTATCCTTGTGGTAATCAGTTCTGTGTTCATATTGGTATATCTTCTTACAGTGGATATAATGGAACATACACAGTTGTGGGTATGTATAATGGTTATCCATACTATTCAGGTGGTGCTGTACCAGGTTATTTATTCTATGATGGAACTAAGTGGTGTTTAAGTGACTCTTTAGGTGGAACTTGTATTTTCTTTGGTAATACACCATGTTTATCACCATGTCCTGATTTAGACCCGACTATACTATCTAGTGGTCCGTGTGACCCTGAGGTTAGTCAGACTCCAACACCTACTGCTACTCCAACTGTAACACCAACATTAACTACAACCCCTGGTGGTACACCAACACCAACATTAACTACGACACCGACTCCAACACCTACTGCGACTGAAATTTGTAGTGGAGTAGGTGCGTCTATTACAACGGGAAGTACGGTAAATCCAAGTCCAACACCGACACCTACGCCAACTGCAACACCAGAACCTAAGCAAACGATATCGGGAGCCACTACTTACCATATTGATAGTGGATATTTCGATTGTGGTGATGTTGCATATTTAACAAATTGTGATACCTCAGATGTTTATTATGTTGTATCTCCAATTTTATACAGTGGTGGTACTTTGGCTACGGGTTCTACATTTAACGCCACAATTAACGGACAAGAAGAGTGTTTAACGTATGTTGAAGATGTTCAAGGTAGTCCAACTCACGTTATAACTGAATTCAACAGTTTACATACAAGTTGTTCTGATTGTTCAACACCTTCTCCAACACCTACACCTGTAGTATATAACTTATTTGAAGAGTGTGGTGGTGTACCGTGTACCGAGACAAATATAAATTATGGTGAACAAACTAACCCTGATGATATTATATCTAATTGGACGAGATTCTCATTCTTTGCTGGATTATACTATCCTGGTACAAATACACTGACAGGTTTACAGTCGGACGATTCAATATTATCAGGTAATAGTAGTTCTTATTTCTATACTGGAAGTTCTAAGTATTTAGGTTCTTACAATATCACAATGTTTGAAGGTGAAAATGTAGGTCCTGTTACATTAAATCAGTACAATGGTGATAGTGGTAAATTCTACTTTAATACTCATATTAATAAATTTGTGGTATGGTATAATGTTAAAGGAGGACCAAATGGATGGCAATGGACAACATTTAATCCTACTCAAAATACAGGGTTACAATATGGTAACCCAACAGCAACTAGGTACTTGACAACATCTACACAATGGACAACACAAACATTATTAAGTACTCAATATACTGTAAGTGGTGCTAGTAATACAGTTGTATTAGCTTCAGATAAAATTACAGATGCGGGAGGTACCAATAAAGGTATCAAATGTTTACAAAATAGTGGATTATTGAATGGATTCTATTCAACTTGTGGATATCAGGAATATGAACATGAAGTTACATTAGGTAGTACTAATTATGATGATGATAATATAGGTTTAGTTCTAGCTGCGATTAAAGATGATAAAGGTCTTTACGGTCCTTCAGGTCAGACACACAGTTTAACACTTAATTTTGTTGGTAGAGGTAATGGTAAATCACAAATTGTATTTAATCAGTCAAATAATCTACAAGCATTTACAAATGGTACAAATTATAATGGTACTATATGGGAAGGTTCAACACCATTTGGTGTGGTTGGTTCAGGAAAGTATTCATTAAAAGGAAGTGTAAGAGTAAAAGTTATAAAATCAGGAACAACATTTGACATATATACTACCCAAAGTATGGGAGCAGTAACAGGGGCAAGTTACTCAAGTGTAGGACCTGGTCAATCAAATCCATATAGTTTATTAGTTTCATTTGACTTAACTGATAAGAATACGTGGATAGATGCACCATCTTACGCAGTAGGTGATGAATTAGAAAGATTCACAGGGGCAACTCAGTTTGGGTACTTAACTTCATCACAGGCAGATACATGGTTCTATGATATTGTATTTAGTGGTAGTCAAAAAACAAATGACTCAGTTATGTACGGTCTAAACGTTGGAAATATTACACCAAATAAAGTTTATACTTTTGATGAGGTTGGTGGATGTTGGACATATGTAGGTGTGGATAATAATTATAATGGAAGTACAACTTCACTTACCGTAGATGGTAATTATAATAGTTGTACACAATGTGAATAACAAAATCCGATATCGTAATGGCAGATACAGTTACAATAAATACAATTACAGGTTCATCAGATTATGATGTATGGTTATCTAATGGATGTGCGGATACAGAGGTAAAAGTATACATCGACACCATAAGTGATTCTGACGTACCTTATACCTTTAATATTCCTGATATTTATAAAAATACAGGTTTTTGTGTTAAAATTTATGATGATAACAATTGTAAGATATGTGAATGTTTTGGTGTAGCACCATCACCGTCACCAAGTCCTACACCGACAAATACACCATCAGCAACGGTTACTCCGTCTATGACGCCAACGCCAACTCCGACACCTACCTGTTCTGCACCGACATATTTATATGGTTCATTTACAGGTAACGGATTTACGGCAACGGCCACTTATACTTTATCAACTACATTATATAATAATAAAAATCAGTGGGTATCAACAAGTAATGGTACGGTAAGATGGAATAACTATAGATGGGAAGTATCTGGATGGTCATTAGGTGGTGTTACCTTCTATAACCAAGATAATACAACAATAAACGCTCCAAACACGACAGATTGGGTGTATCAAGGATGTGCATCACAACAAACATGTGGTGTTGTCTTTACACAACAAGGATGTGGACCTTTATAAATAAGATGATATGGCACAGATAACAGGAAATACATGTGAAATTGTTACCATCTTTCCGATGGAAGTAGAATGTAAAGTGACAAACGCCTCAACACCACTTTCAACAAATGGTAGTGTGGAAGTATTAATTCAAGGAGGTACAGGTCCATATACTATAACTTGGAATAACGGTCAAAATGGTTCAGTGTTGACAGGTCTATCGCCAGGTACTTATAGTGCCACTGTTGTGGATTATTATGGTGACTATACAGTAACCACTAATTGTGTTGTTGATTATGATAATTTCTATTTGGATAGGTTATTAGAATGTGCTGATATTTCAAGTCCTAACCTTTATGTATTTTATGATGGTACATCACTAGATGAAACTAAAGCTGTTGAAGCCTCAGAATCTATTAGGACATGGTACTCAGGAAAGACTGACGAAGGATTTGGAGGTTTATTATATGAAGGAGTTGTTGGTCAAACGAGTAATAACGGTGAAAACTGGTTATGGTGGGGTACATACCCATATTTAGGTTCATTAACAGGTGGTACACTTAGTGATGGTTCTGAAGTTAAATTATATGGCTCAACGGGTGAAACTGTTAGTCATAGTGAGGCCGATAGTAGATGGTGTACGAACTCAAGTGGAGAATGTAATCCTAAAAATGTATCGTTTAATTTTGAAAATGATACTTACCAACGTATTAATAGAGGTCAAGTATTAACAGGTTTTGTTACTAATGACGATAGAAGCCAAGGTTTACCTTTTGATACTACTCCATCCTCATTAAATGGTCAGTATGAAGATATATTTGGTGATTTCATAGGTGGTGATACAAATTATATTGTTATTTGTGTTGCTGATGAGGCTGACGGTGTTGTTGGTTTATATCATGGAAGAGTAGGTGGTACTAATTCAGCACCTGCTAAATCTGATTTATACAATGACCCATTTACACTTAAAGGTAATGGATGGGACACTACAAATACAAAGGCACCTTCTGACAGATATGTTGGTGACTATGAAAGATTCTTAAAAGTGTGGGAAGACATTGTAGTTAATGAAGGAGGTTCATTTAATGGTTTAGTATATCCTGTTTGTGACTCTAACATTACTAGAATACCTTTCGTACAACACTCAGTTGCTACTATTGAAGGAACAACTATAACTTCAAGTGAGTATACGACTAAATATGGTGGTTCTATCACTAATGTAGGTCCTGAAAACTTAAATCTTTCAGCCTTAACAAGAACAAATGTGTATACCGCCTTAACAAGTAACAGTGTGTATACTTCATTACCTGCTCAGTATCAACAAGGTGCTGGTCTTAAGAATTTTGGGTGGGAAGTAGACCCAGATGTAACCAACTTTACAACTACAGTTGTGGGTGATGCATTAGATGAATTCTTTAGTAGTATACAATTAAGTGATAATGAAGTTTTCGTTACTCAAGGTAATAACTTCTCATCAACACCTATATATTCTTTTAATGAAATAGATGGTTGTTATCAGTATGATAGTCAAGTTTTATATACAGGACAAAGTTATTCTGCAGTTACTATATCATCACAATATGATGATTGTATTGCTTGTCAACCGTCACCACCAAACCTTCCTGTACAGCCGACATTATGTTTAACTGATGGTGTATCAACACAATACACGTTTACACCGAACGGTGTTGATGGTAATAATAACTTTGTATGGATTAATTCGGCTAATTCATTAACTATGAGTTATAGTACTTCTGCATCAAGATGGGTAGTTACTAATTGGAATAGTATTGGTTCAGGAACGATGCAGAAACTACAATCACCACCATCAACAATACCTACAGGTAGTTGGACAAATTACGGTAGTAGTAGTGAAAATAGTTGGTCAGTAAATATTGGTGAATGTGTGATGATACCATTAACATTAACAGCATCACCTTCTGACCCAACATGTGTTGGACAGACAGGAAGTGTAACACTTAATGCAAATGGAGGTTATTCACCTTATCAATATAAATTACCTTCGATATCTTCATCTTATCAAAATTCAGGTTTATTTACGAGTTTACAGCCAGGAACTTATCTTGGTGAAGTTTTAGATAATAGCGGTAATACTGCAACAACAAACTTTATTATTAATACGGGAATAAATAATGTGAATTATGCTGTAGGTTTGACTAGAGGTACAATCACGGATAGTGTTAATTCTGAAATAAACTCCTTAACTAGAAGTTATAATTATACTGTAACCGTAAACCCTACATTACCAACTGGTATTGATTTAACGTTTAAAGTAAAATTAAGTCACACTAAAGAAGGTTTAAGAACGGGTGATTTACCTTTATCTTCTTACGTTCAATTTTCACATTCGTTTACCGTTAATAAAAATAACGCATCGGTTACAGTAACAGATACAAATTTCAATTCTGATTCTACTGGTGGATTAACAGATTGTAATGAAGTAACATCTATTAGTACTTTTGAAAGTATTTCTAATGATATTACAATATCTAACGGTGATGTAGTAAATGGTTCAGTATCTACAACTGTTGATTTAAATGAATTAAGCACTGATTGTGATTGTCAAAGTTTAGGTGATTATGATACTACACTTCAGATAGTAGATGTGAGTATTGAAGGAGGTACATGTGCAACTGCAAGTGCTGCAATTACACCATTAAGTATGGAAACAAAAAGGAGGGGATGTAATCCACCATCAAATTGTTATACATATAGTATCTTAAATGATAGTGATATAGCAGCACTAATAAGATATACTGCTTGTGGAGGAAATCTGACAACTGCCACTGTAAATGGGTTACAAACTATTTCCGTTTGTTCAAGTACTACACCGACAGTGGTAGGTAGTAGTAATAATATTACAATAACTGCAACTTCAAATACTTGTACGTAATAAAATATAAACTAATAACTATTTATAAGACATGGGATATATAATTAAAGATACTGCGGCATTAATAAACACAAAACTTACTGATGCTGGTAGAAAAAGAATATCAGAAGGGACTTTTGATATCTCTTATTTTCAGATAGGGGATAGTGAAGTATGTTATGATTGTATTTCAGGTGCAGATTTATCTACTGGTATGGTTTTGGATTCTGAATACAACGCTCAAAACTTATCACCACTACCACAAAAAAACAAAGCCAATGTTAAGTATCCTCTTTTGGTGACGAGTCAGTCAACAAATACATATGGTATTCCAATTGCGGAACCTCAAATTGATAACATATACAATACTGCTGCTACTTTAGGGTTCTTCACAGGATTAACTACTTATTCTTATACTAATGTAGTAGATAGTAGTTTTAGTGCATTTACTTCGACAGGTTACACTATCAATCCTAATTATGTAATTAACATGGCCAATTTAAACTCAGGTTCGACAGTTAGTTTAAGTGCTTCAGTGTTGGACGCGAGTACATCAGGTCAGGTTACTACTAATCATTTTATGACTGTATTTTTCTCAGATGGTACACAGCCAATAATAAATAATTTTCCAGTATTAACATATAAAGTTGTCGGTATTACAGGTGATACATCAGGTAATACAGGTTCGGTAACTGTTAAAGTTGATAGACAATTACCTGACTTACAAAGTATGGGATATACAGGTAATGCAAGAGTTATCTTCTATCCTTCAGGTATGACGGAATTATATGATACATTTACTCCTGAGTTTTATTGGGACCAAGACGCGATTAACTTTGAGAGTAATTGTGATATATCTAATTTCTTTGTTAAGATTTGGAATATGAATATTCCTTGGACTGAAAACCCTGCAGGATTGTTTACAAACACATACCAAGGATATGATGAGTTTGGTTCAACAGGATATACAGGAACTAAAGAATATTTAGGTTATAATTCAGATACAGGTCAAACAGATACGGATTCGACTTATTATTATAATTCTTTTTCTGAGAAGGTTATCTTATCACCATCAGACCAAAAATCTATAGCCATAGTACATTATACTAATCAATCGATTGATAATTTCTATGGTGAGAAATTTGCATTGACAAATGTTGACCCGTTGATTCCATTATCAGGTCAAACAGGACCAGGTAGAAGGTTTAGAGTAAATATACCTACATTAATGTGGCACAAGTCAACTACGAGTACTATGGGTGAAACATTCTATGTAGACCCTGATGGTTATGCTGGTAAAAACTTATTTACTCCTCACTATATTGAGTCTAATGTAAATACGGACATGAATAACCCAGGTATTAGATATTATCATCTGTGGGATACAAATTCAAACAGTAATGGTTTACCTAATAGAGTTGGTAAAGTGTGGCCTGACTATAAGATGATTACCTTTGATGATGACGAAATCATTGCGGCATTATCTAATAAAGCCAATAGAAACTGGACATTACCAGCACCTAAGTTAGGTCTTATTGTTCCAAATACGTTTAACGGTCAAACAGGTAGTGATACAGGTTTATTATCGGGAACTAGTGAGTGTTTATGGGTAACTTATAGGTTCAACCACAGTGCGTTTACTGAGTCATTACATTGTAATTACTATACTCAAATTTGTGGTACTGACCCTGACTGTCCACCTGATACTGCGGATGTGACTATTAGATTTGGTAATGAATTCCCATATTTGGTAAGTGACGGTTCACAATCAGGTTTCTCAGCCAATCAAATGATTGCTTTAGTTCAAAAAGTAAATGCAGGTGAAAGACCTGACCCTACAGCGTGGTACGAAATAGATTTAACACCACAGATGAGTGCAACAACAGTGAACGGTAATTTAACTGTTTCAGGTATCACAGGAACTACATTTGTAATCAGTAACAGTGCATATACAGATGCTGAGGACAACAATGATTTATACGACTTGTCTAATTACATTGATTTACCAACGAACAATCAACCAGGTGTTACTTTTAACTTTGGTGATGAATATTATTTTTATGGTAATATTTCATCAGACATCCAAGCAACAATATATGTGATGAATTACAAATGTAATTTAGGTCCTACTCAATACCTAACATCACAAAATCCTACATGGAGTACAAGTCAAGCTCCATATGTTACAGAAGTTGGTCTTTACGATTCTAATAAAGAACTTATGATTATATCTAAGATACAGTCTCCTGAAAAGAGACAGGGTGTACAACAATACACTATAAAATTAGATTTTTAATATAATCACATGTCAAAAGAAGAAATTACAAACACCCCAAAGGTCTTGGGGTTGGACATCTCTACCAAAACTATTGGGTGGGCGTTGTTCGATGAGGATACACAAAAACTATTGGAGTTAACACACTTTTCACCAGTTATTAAACCTAAACCTGAAGAAAAAATTGAAGAGTTATTAATGAAAGTTGATGCTTTTGAAGAAAAGTTGGAAGGTTATAAAGAGTTAGGTATTACAAAAGTAGTGATTGAAGAACCGTTATTAAACTCAAATAACATTTGGACGGTAGGTACTCTATTACGTTACAACTCAATGATATCTCGTTCCATATATCAAATATTAGGTATTGTTCCTAGTTACATTTCAACTTATAACTCAAGAAAATTTGCATGGCCTGATTTGGTTGGTGAAAATAGTAAGGGTAGAAAAGTTCTATTTGGTGGGTTACCTAAAAACATTGATAAGAAAGAAGTTATTTGGAAAAAGGTATCAGAGGCAGAACCTCAGATTACATGGTTATATACTCGTAACAATACTTTGAAAAAAGAATGTTTTGACCAAGCAGATGCATACACTTGTGTTTTAGGTTATATGAGACAACAAGGTCTTTGGTAATTGATTTCTTTTATTTTTTATATTATCTTTAGTTCTGTATGGAAAATCAGGACGACGCATTAGTAGTAGATTTATTGGTAAATATGTTTGGTGACCCCCATCTCCACAATGAGATGAGGGGACAAATATCTTTTGACTGTCCTGTATGTTCCCACGATATTAAAGGGTTGGATAAAGGAGACGGTAAAGGTAACCTTGAAATCAACTACGGTCAACATGTCTATAAATGTTGGGCTTGTGCTGAGACACACGGTACTCACGGTCACTTAGGTAAATTGATAGATGGGTATGGTTCTAAAAAGGACCGACAATTTTATAATTTGGTTCGACCTGATGAGTTTGTCCGAGACGAAAGAAAATACAAAGTTTTAAAGTTACCAAAGGAGTTCAAAAGGTTTTCAGAGGTTAGTAAGATTTATCCTCCTCGTGCTCAAGCATACAATTACTTAAAGAAAAGAGGGGTGACTGACGATATAATTGAAAAATATGATATCGGCTTTGCCACTGACGGTGATTACTCAGGTCGTATTATTGTACCTTCTTATGATATGGATGGTATACTTAATTATTTCGTGGCTCGTAGTTGGAATAAGTATTCAAAGTTAAAATACAAAAACCCTGAAGCACCAAAAGAATTGCTTATATTTAATGAAAGTAGAATAAATTGGAATGAGGACATATGGATTGTTGAAGGAGTCTTTGATAGTTTCTTTGTTCCTAATTCTATACCGTTATTAGGTAAGTTTTTATCTGATAAGTTGTGGGAGACCCTTTATGACCGAGCGAAGGGTAGAATAAAAATATGTTTGGACCCTGATGCGTGGGAAGACGCTAAAGGGGTATATTATAAATTAAGTGGAGGTAAACTATATGGTAGAATAGATATAGTAAGACTTCCTGATGGTCAGGACCTCGGTGATATACGAGGTGTGATACCTGAAGATAGTTATGTTATGTTAGAGAAATAATGGAAGAAATTAAAAAAGCGTCTCAAGAGATTAGAGACATTATTGAAGAGGTAAAAGAAAGATTAGAATTGTCCTTCATTGAGGAGGACCACATTTATTACATGAAGGATAAGAACGGTAAAGTTAGAAGTAACTTCCCTTCAGTATCCAAATTATTAAAACATTTTTATGAGCCATTTCCTGCTGAGGATATAGCTTATAAGAAAGCCAAAGGTGACCGAGTCGAGATGCAACGATTGTTGGACGAATGGAAGGCTGCAGGGTCTTATGCAACCAACATGGGGTCACGTACCCACTTCTTATTAGAAAAGAGCACCATCGACATGTATGGAGGTTATAAGGACGTTCGTGAACCTATATTTGAGTGTGATATCGAGCAAGAGTTAAGAAGTAACTCCATGATTAAAGCTGGTGAGAAGTTTCTTAAAATTATGGAAGAAAGAGGGGCGTATTTGTTAGATACGGAGATGGTTTTAGGTCACCCTGATTTAGGTTACACTGGTCAGCCCGATAAAGTGTGGTTGATAATGAATAAGGAAAAGACAGGTTTCGGTTTGGTAATTACGGATTGGAAGACCAACAAAGAGAAAAACTTTAAGGTCAACGATTTTACAAAACCGATGAAATCGCCGTTTCAAAAATACCCTGATAATGCTTTGGGTCACTATTACCTTCAATTACCTTTTTATGGTAGATTATTACTTAAAATGTTAGAGGGAACAAAATACGAAAACATTTCACTTTTGGGTTGTGTAGTTGTATTATTAAAAGATAACAGTGAATATGAGGAATTTAGAGTTCCTGCGGATGTTATTAATAAAGTGATGAACTTAGATTTAAAAAGTTATGGAATATAAAGAATTGTATCCCGACCTGTTTGATACTACAAACATGGACGAATGGAAAAACAGAAATATAAGAAAGGAATTTCTTTCTTATGAGTGGGACATGATGGTTCAGGAGGTAGCACCAGATGTCTTTGAATTTCCACTATTTAATAAAACATTTTGTGACCACTTTGTTAATATATTAAAGACAATAAAGTGGGACCAAGTCAACAGGTGGGGAACACCAACTGACAGTAGTAACATGGAAGTGTTTGGATTAACAGGTGCGATGCAACACATTATTCACGATTATATTTTTAATATTGTTCAAAAAGAATGGCATTTGGAAGGTAAAAAATGGAAATTGATGCAACCTGATAACAACATATTAAAATTAAAAAAAGGTCAAGAAATAAGAATGCACCACGATTATATACACATCTCGTTATATTGTAAGTTAGATGGTGATAGTGAAGGTGGTGAACTTGTCTTTGACAAATACGGTAAAGTAATAAACCCAAAACAAGGGTATGTGTATATGTACCCAGGACAAATCACACACAGATACGGAATGAGAAGAGTATCCAACGGTGATAGGTATTTTTTAATGTCATATTGTACCAGTGATTAGAATTTCAAACCCATTTTTAGCAATATTAGGAATCGCATTTTGGATGACGGATTCTATATTAGGTTCATTTCTATTTGGATTGTGTTTTGGACAGATTTACTTAAACTATAAAAGAGATAAAGAAGAGCAACAATAAAATGAAAAGAAAAGCAATTCACGCGGAATTAAGAAAGGAAAGTAAAACCTTTGACGGATGGTTAAAATACGAAGTGACCATTCAAGAGGAGGATGGTAAAACCAGCAAAGTTCCTGCGTATGGAAAAGATTTACAAGATGCATTGAGAAGAGTTGTACACGATGAGAAAGTTGAAAAACTTGAAAAAAGAACCAAAAGAATACCTGATTTTATTTGGGTAATATTATGGTTTGGATATATGTTAGGTTTGGTAGAGTTAACTATGATTGTTAGTCCTTACAACGAATTTGACGGTATATTCTTTTTAACAGGTATGGCAATTTTAACAACATCAATACTCAGTATTAAAAATTGGTTTAGACTTAGAAACATAGAAAAATAATGGAGAATAAGCACGAAAATCCTATACACCCAGAGTTATACACTTACTTTGAAAATTCAGAGGAGTGGGAAAGAAGATTTTTAAAACCAGAACTACTATCAAAGAATTGGGAGTTATATGTTCAAGAAGAATTATTGAATATCTATACTATTCCTGCGTTCACTGAAGAGTTTTGTGATTTTATAATTGATGAGGCTGAGTCCTGTAACTGTTGGACAGTAGACCGTCATGAAAGTTACCCTACAACTGATATGGTTTTACAGACTATAGGTTTAGGTGCTACATACCATCAAATATTGAAAAAGTATTTTTGGCCTTTAGCTGCCAAAGTTTTTAAGTTGGAAGAACCTTCATGGGTAGATATGAACAGTGAGAATTTCATTGCTCGTTATCACCCATATGCACAATACCATTTGGCATTACACCACGATGCAAGTCAAATCACTACGGTGGTAACACTTAACGAAGATTTTGAGGGTGGGGGTACTTACTTCCCTAACCAAAACGCTAAACTAAAAGGAAAGAAAGGTGATGTATCAATTCACCCTGGACAAATCACCCACTGGCACGGTGGATTACCTGTTGAGGCAGGTCAAAGATACATCATC
>Ga0255782_10002327_pt1 | contig 15369 bp, 19 predicted proteins | sample 101ome_26_FD_179980 | JGI IMG/M metagenome (GOLD analysis project Ga0255782, IMG submission 179980) | Coastal salt marsh microbial communities from the Groves Creek Marsh, Skidaway Island, Georgia - 101408AT metaG (version 2) | ecosystem: Environmental > Aquatic > Marine > Intertidal zone >...
GAACAGATTGTTAGACTAACTAATCATCCAAGTCTTGTTAAAACTGCTGATACAGAAGCAAGTGCTGGCGCAGGTTCAATTATTCAATTACCACAAGGTATGGATCCAGGCTTAAAACCTTATTTGCTACAACCAGATGGAGCAAGTATTGAAAGTGTTCTACAAGCAATGGAAAAGAAAATTGAAAGCATTGATAGAATGGCTTGCTTAGGCGGTATCCGTTCAATTGAAAGCAGACGTTTATCGGGCATTGGATTACAAACTGAATTCCAAATGCTGAACGCAAGACTTGCAGATTTTGCAATGAATTTAGAACACGCAGAAGAACAAATTTGGCGTATGTGGTCAAGTTATCAAGGCGAAGCGTGGACTGGTGAAATCAAGTATCCGCGTTCATTCTCAATTCAAGATAAAGTAAATGATGTGCAAATGCTTAAAATGGCAAAAGACGCAAACATTACTAATCCTAAAATGATTGATAAAATTGACAAAATGATTTTTGAAGCAATCACTGAAAAAGACTGGGATGAGATTGAAGAATATCTTGAAGAAGGAACACCAGATATGACTGCTATGACACACGGGCCAGTTACTGATGCACAAGATTTAGTAACACACTTGCGTGAAATGGTAGAACAAGGTTATACCAATGAACAAATAATGACTTTACATCCAGAGATAGCGGAGTTGTTTAATGGGTCAATACGTCAAGGATAATATTCCTTATTGGGTAGAAGGCACTGAAGAAAGAATACGTGAAGTGCTTTTTGAATACAATGAGAATATTCAAAAGTTTGAAACAAAACACAGTGTTAGGGCTGGACGTAGAGCAAGAAAGAATCTGCTTGAACTATTTCATTTGTGTAGAGCAAGACGCAAAGAAATTAGTGCAAAATATGCAGAGTATAAACCTGTTCAACATCCAAGTTGGGATGGAATAGAGGAAGAAGATGCCAGTTAGAAAAGTATCAGGCGGTTATAGATGGGGCTCAACAGGCAAAGTCTATAAATCAAAAGAACAAGCAGAAAAGCAAGGGAGAGCAATTATGGCTATGCGTGGCGGCAAAAAGAAGAAAAAAACAAGAGGCGGCAAAAAGAAGAAATAATGCCTTTTATAAAATGGTTTCTGTAGTATTTTACTAAATAATATTACAAAAACATACTGTCTGAGAGGGCAGGTGGTAGAACTCAACCAATAGAAAGAGGAACAATTATGGACGCAGAAACAGCGGTAAATGAAACGGAGACGACTGCTACTCCTACAGAACAGCAGGCAATGACACAGGAAAAAGCAGAAGCTACTCTAACACAAGACGAAGTTAATCGTATTGTTGCAGAGCGTGTTGCAAGAGAAAAAGCAAAGTTTGAGAAGAAATACTCAGGCGTTGATTTGGATCACTACAACAGTTTGGTTGAAGCTGAAGAAACACGTAAAACCCAGGAAATGGAAAAGCGTGGAGAGTATGAGAAACTAATGAAAGAGCAAGCTGAAAAGTTTAACTCTAAAATTAGTCAGTATCAAGCAGAACTTCAGTCAATCAAGGTAGATGGTGCTCTACTAAATGAGGCAAGTGGACAAAAAGCCATTAATCCTCAACAGGTAGTATCACTACTTAAAGGTCAGGTTAAACTAAATGAATCTGGCGGTGTTGATGTTGTAGATAGCAACGGACAAGTGCGTTATGATGACAATGGTAATCCATTATCGCCTAACGTTTTGGTAAAAGAATTTTTGTCTGCTAATCCTCATTTTGTTCAAGCAGGACCAAGTGGTTCAGGCACTGGACAAGGCGTAGGAAAACAAGCTCCTGTGGTAGAAACTGATATATCCAAATTGGATATGAATAACCCTGCTCATAGAAAGCAATATGCTGAAATTATGAAAGCAAAAGGGGTTAGACTCTAACATTGCTATACTAAAGGAGATTAACAATGGCAAATGAAGCAACAAGTAGCGTATTAAGCGAATTATACGCAAATATCGTCCAGAGTGCATTATACACTCTTTCTGAGCAAACTGTGATTCGTCCAGTTGTTCGTAACTACAATATGTCTGGAACTCCAGGCTTAACAGCACAGGTTCCAATCTATCCAGCAATTGATGCGGCTGGTGTAGCAGATGGAACTGATCTATCTAACACAGCGTTCAACACAACTTCTAAAACTATTACAGCGGCTGAAGTTGGTGTTATGGTTGAACTAACTGACTTGGCTGCAGAATCAGCAACTGATGATGTTGCGGCTGCAATTGGTCGTCAGATTGGTGATGCTATGGCTAAGAAAGTTGACACAGATTTAGCGGCACTATTCAGTGGCTTCTCAAGTCAAATCAACAAAGCAGAAGCGGCTGTTACTGTTGATGACATCTTTAAGGCTGCGGCTACTCTACGTGCTAACCAAGCACCTGGTAACTACGTTGCTGTGTTACACCCATACCAAGCGTATGATCTTAAATCACAGTTAACAAATGCTGGTGCTACTATGAGTCACTCACTAAGTGATGTAGGTAATACTGCACTTATGGATGGTTTCATTGGTAGAATTGCTGGTGTTGACATCTTTGAATCAACTGTGATCACTGGTGACTCAGCTGGTGCATATGTTGGTGGTGTTATGACACAAGACGCACTTGGCTATATGGTTAAGCGTGATATGCGTATTGAAACAGAGCGTAACGCTTCTAAACGTAGCTTAGAAATCGTAGGTTCAATGGCTTATGGCGTAAGCGAGCTATTTGACCAATACGGTGTTGGTATTGCATCTGACGCATCAGCGTTAGTATAATATTACTAACTTGGCATAACGGAAAAGGGTCTTTTTAGGCCCTTTTTCTATTATTACACTAAATACAATGTGACGAAGAAGGACTTCGCATAAATTTAATTTTTAGGAGGTAGGACCCCTATGGCAATAACTCTCGCAACCATAGATGATGTCGTTCTATACGAACCAGACATTGAAAATTACGGAATTTCCGATTTTGATCAAGATATAACACGAGCACAAGCAGATGTGTTTCGTGATTTACGTATTCGTTGGTGGCCAACACAACAGATTGGCTTATATGACGTAAAGTATGTTGCGGGCGGCGATGTAGAACCAGACGAAGATTTATACACAGCCAGTCAATTAACTCGTGCTTGCGTTTATCAAGCATTAGGGTTTCATATCTATCCTAAATTATCACGTTTTGAACCAGATGTTGATGTCTTTGAAAGAAAGATGGAACATTATAGACAAGAATATGAACGTGAATTAGATTTAGTGTTAAGAGACGGCGTAGAGTATGACCTTGACAGTTCTGGAACAGTAACAGATCAAGAAAAACAAGCAACTCACTTCTTACGCCTTAAAAGGTAGTAGGTAAATGAGTATACGCAACGATTTAGCCGACAATATTGTAGAAGTCCTAAAAGATATACGTGACCCGCGTCCTGTGTTGGTCACAAGAGAGCCATTTGATGTAGAAAAATTGGCTATTACACAATTTCCAGCAATACTAATTCAAACAGGTGTAGAAGATAGAGACACTGAAACTATGCATACAGCAGGTGTGCGTCGTGGCACTATCACTTATCAAATTCGTGGATTTGTTAGAGGCACAGAGCTGGATAAAAAACGCAATGATTTAATTGAAGCTATTGAAGAAAAACTTGATAGCGACAGATACAGAGAAAAAACAAAAAGTGTAGTTCAAAATTCACAGATTACACGAGTTGAAGTTATTGAAAGGTTGGCTCCTTTAGCAGAATTTGTTATGGACTACGAAATCAATTATTATTTTGTTAGAGGATCAGCATAAAGGAGATGACTATGATTACAATGATCAAGGGCAATACAACAAAAGAAGTAACAGACGAAAGTCTTGTTTCAAAACTTGAACAAGCTGGCTGGGAAAGACAAGATGCTCCCGTAAAAGCCACGTTACGCAAGCCCAAAAAAGAATTTACTGAAGTCCAAGAGGATGAAAGTGAAGAAGCGGTTGAGACGCCCGCTGAAGAAGCGTCCGATGAAAACGCTATTAACTAAGGAGACTAACTATGGCTATTCTTACAGGTAATAACGGCGTTGTTAAGGTTGCAGATGCAGATGGATCTTTAACCTCATTAGCCGCCGTTCGCTCATTCTCAATTGAAATGTCTTCAGACACAATTGAAACAACCACTATGGGCACAGATGCAAGAACTTATGTTAAAGGACTAAGTTCTTTTTCAGGAACTGCTGAAATTTATTGGGATTCAGGTGAATTCCCAACAGCAGATACAACTGGTGAATTAGCAGGCTTGAACCCAACTCTTGAAGCAGTTGGACACGCGGCTTATGCTATTGAATTGTATCTTGATGATACATCAAACAAATTCAGCGGTGACATCATCATTACTGGTTCTACAGTGAACTCAAGTATGGACGGTATGGTAGAAGCATCTATCAGCTTCCAGGGTTCAGGTGCATTGGCTTACGCGGCATCTTAAGATGAAACTTGAAGTTCTTGGCGTTGCTAACGCATTGCAGTTCATAGATAAAGAAGTTGAAGAACAGATTAACACTGTTGCTGAACTTTATCACGAAGAAGCACAACGATCTACACCAATTAAAAGTGGTAGAGCAAGACGTGCTTGGAACAAAGATGTGCAACGCCAAGGCTTTACTGTTGAAAATAACGTGCCATATATTGGCAGATTGGAAGAGGGCTATTCTAAACAATCACCCGGGGGCATAATTAAACCAACACTTAGAAGTGTTAAAAGGAGATATAAATGAGTAATGCACTTGACAAAATGACAGCCCATTTTCGAAACAAAATTAGTGGCGAAATGCAATTAGTAAAAGTTCCTGAATGGGATATTGAAATTTATTTTAAAAATTCAAATACTCTACAAGAAGAAAGTAAACTAATTGAATTAGCACAAAAAGGTAAAACTATTGAAGCTCTTGTAGAAACATTAATTGTTAAATCAAGAGACAAAGACGGCAAGAAACTATTTAAGGCAGCGGATAAACCAGTTTTTATGAACGAAATAGATCCAAGTGTTCTTATTAGAGTAGTAGGTGAAATGAATGCAGTCACTGAAGATACTAATGTGGAGATTGCCGAAAAAAACTAAGAGGAGATCTGGATCTAAGGTTTATGTATAGGTTGGCAAAAGATTTAGGTCTCACAATAAAAGATGTTATGAAAATGACAACTGCTGAATTTATGGGATGGGCCGCATTTTATAAAATAGAAGCAGAAGAAGAACGTAAAGCAATGAACAGGGCAAAAGTGAGGAAATAAAATGGCTGCAAATGACGTAACAATACGATTTAGAGGCGATACCAGCCATTTATTACGAAGTGTTCGCCAAGTTGAGAGATCGTTAAAAAGAGTAAACACGGCAGGTGACCGTGCTTCAAAATCAGTTGCAAAAATTGGCAACAGTGCAAATCAAGCAACTGGTGCATTACGTGCAATGGTTGGAGCACTTGCTGGTGCCAGTTTGTTTAGCTTTATTGATAATATGCAACAAGCAGATAATATGCTTCGTGTTGCAACTAAATCCTCACAAGAATTTGAATTTGCACAACGAGCCGCTTTAGAAACAGCACAGCGTTATGGTGTAGGTTTAAATGAACAAACTTCACTTGTTGCATCATTAGCACGTAACCAAGACAAACTTGGTTATAACATTAATCAGTCAGCTATGGCTGCAGAAGCACTTACAGCAGGTTTATATGCCAGTGGAGTAGGTGGAGCACAAGCTAACAGCGTAATTACACAGTTCAATCAAATACTTGCTAAAGGCAAAGTAAATGGTGATGAATTTACAACCATTATGGAAAACTTAGGTGGACCAGTAATGGATCTTGTTGCAGAGAATATGGGTGTGACTACTGCTGAACTTATTGATCTTAAAGAAAAAGGATTGATTGGTGCTAAGGACTTTACCGATGCTCTTATTCGTAGTTTAGATGATTTAAGAAATATGGGTGGCAAATCTGTATTAACTTTAGGTCAAAGTGTTCAACGTGTTCAAAACAGTTTTGCTACATTTCTTAAACGTGTTGAAAATGCTACTGGAATATTAGCAAAAACTGCTTCAGCATTTGACTTTTTAGGAAAAAACATCAAAGTAGTAGTAACATTTGCCAGTGCATTTGTTGGTATATTAGCAATAGGTAAGATAGCAAGTATTATTGCAGGTATTGTTAGACTTACTAAAGCCATTAGAACTATGGGTGTAGGATTAGCAGTTGCTCAAGCATTTGCTACAGGTGGTATCAGTGCTATAACAGCACTTGCAGGTGCTACAGCAGTGGCAGCAGGAGCATATGCACTATTTCCAGATGAAGGTGAATTAGATAAAAATCTTGTTGATCCTATAGATGACGCTACTACTGCTACTGATAATCTAAACAACACTCTTGCAGATACGCCTGGTCAACTACAAGGTATTACAGACAAATATAAAGAAATATTAACTGATTTAGACAATCAAATACGTCTTTCTAAACTTAGTAATGACGAACGAGAAATAGAAGCTGAACTTTTACGTATAAACAAGTCATTAAGTGATAAAATGACTGAATCGCAAAAAGCATTAGTTGCAGAAAAACTTAGAGAAGTCCAAGCAAACGAACGAAATGTTACTTTATTGCAAGACCAGGGACGTGCAATAAAAGAATTTTCTAATATGTATCAAGATTCAGTTGATAAAGCAGTTGAAGCACATACAAAACTACAAACGATGTTAGAATTAGGTATAACATCTGATGAATATGAAAAACAACTTGAACAAAATCTCTTAAACGATAAACAATTTCAACAGGCTGCACTTGATAATGCAAAAGGTGCTATTAGAAGAGCTATTCAAGATCAAGTTTCTAAATATGATACATTATATGATTTACAAGTAGAACACCAAAGAAAAGTTAGTCAAATAACTTGGATGCTAACAAAGGATGAACTTGGTGCTATTCAACTTACTGAAGATGAACGCAAAATCTTAAATCAAACATTGATTAAGATGGAGCAAGATTTAGCTCACGAAAAGTTTAAGTTACAAGATCAAGAAGTTGAACGTGCTCGTCAGCGTAATAAAGAAATACAAGATATTAATCTTAGAAGAATTAGTCGCGTATATGAAGCAGAAGCGGCAGCTGGTAAAGCTATTGCTAATGAAAATACCAGTGGTGTATTACAAGAAATAGGCAGACAAGAACGTATTCAAAAAATAGTTAATGATCGTATTGAGTTTGAAAAGAAATCAGAAACTGAAAAATGGCAATGGGCAGTTGGTCAAGCAGGCAGTGCTTTTGAAGAATTAGGTCGTTATAACAAAAAAGCATTTGAAGCAAGCAAAGCACTACGTATTGCAGAAGCCATAATGAACACATATCAAGCGGCAACCTTGGCACTTGCTACATATCCGCCACCCTTTGGATTTATTGGAGCGGCAGTTGCTGTTGCGGCTGGTTTAGCAAATGTTGCAACCATTAGAAGTCAACAATACACAGGACGTCAATTAGGTGGTGCTGTGTCAATGGGCGACAGTTATTTGGTTGGTGAAACAGGACCGGAAATTTTTACTCCAGGTGCAAGTGGTAGAATAGATAGAATTGAAGGTAGTCAAGCACCAGTTGATATTACATTTAACATTAACGCTGTTGATGCGGCAAGTGTGGATGAATTGCTTATCCAACGCAAAGGCACAATACAACAGGTTATCTCTGACGCTATGTTAGAGAGAGGACAAAGGAGTAGATTCTAATGGCTGATTTAGCAAGTAGTTTTCCAACAACACCAAGTTTTAACGCTGTAGAATTTCAAACTAACACTCCTACTCTTGCTACAACTACGTTTAGTGGCAAAAGCAGAAGAACAGGTTATGGACATCAGTTTTATGAATGGGAAGTAAAATATCCTCCATTAACTGATAGAAGTGCAGGTATAGTTTTAGGCTTTATGGCACAAACATATGGTCCTGCACTTAGTTTTGAAATTACACTACCAGAAATTTCATATTCAAAATCAACAAATCCTCCAAGCACAACACCAGCAACAAACGGCAGTGTTATTGCAGGAGTAAAACAAGTTGATTTGTCAAACTGTGGTGCAAACAAAGAAGTATTATATGTAGGTGATTATTTTAAATTTGACAATCACTCAAAAGTTTATCAAGCAGTTGCAACTTGCACAAGTGATGGCAGCGGCAATGCAACACTTTATTTTGCAGGCAGTTTAGTTGAAGCAGTTCCCGGAGGAACAGACCTAACTATTACAGCAGTGCCATTTACTGCTATTGCACTTAGTGATGTTCAAAAATTTGATGTAGGCATTGGCGGTATGACAAGTATGAGCATCAAGATGAGGGAGACTTGGTAAGTGAAAAGTTTTGCTGATGATAGTGCTTTAAGAGATGAATATTATAGAGATCATAATTTTGCAGTTGATCTTATAGAAATACATCTTAAAGATAGTGGCGGAAACAATGATCCTTTGTATCTAAGCAGTGGTGCTATTGATATTGATTTTGATTCTGATACTGCTCCAGACGCTGGCACAAACACATACAGTGCGCAAGGTCAGTTTATGGGGTATACACCTATCACAGAAGATTTTGACGTGCGTGTGGGCAAATTTAGCGTCACACTAAGCGGATTATCAAGTGGTTATATTGACAAGTTTATAGGCAATGAACCAGAAGGCAAAAGGGTTTGTGTTTATAAAGCATTTCTTGATTTAAACACACTTGATATTATTGGCACAGACTCAGCAGGACAAACAGGTCCTATCTTGATGTTTGATGGAGAAATATACAATGTCAACATTCAAGAAACAGCAGAAACTTGCACTATATCAGTAGACGTTTCAAGTCACTTTGCAGACTTTGAACGCACAGCAGGGCGTAAAACAAATAACTGGAGTAACTGGCTTTTCCAAGATGCAAAATATGATACTGCATTTGAAAAGGCTGGATTTGTGGGCAACTCCGAATTCTTATGGGGACGCACAGAATGATAGTAAGAAAAATGAGACCAGAAGAAATAGACGTAACAATTAATCTATTTCGTTATTATGCAAATGAAGCTGCCAACAATAATCCAGAGCTTGGTGCAGAGTTTGATGAAGATTCAGTTATTGAAACTATACGCACAAGAAATATACATCCAGAATACGTATGGTTTAACGCTTATGAAGGCACAAGACCAGTAGGATTTATTTCAGCAGGTGTTACACAAGCACCTTGGAACAAAGAAATATTGTATGCACATATTGAATTGATCTATATGTTAGAAAGCCATAGAAATATGGACACATTTAGACAAATGGTTGATCAAGTTGAACAATGGGCAAAGAATTACGGTGCTCAAAAAATTACAGCAGGCGACATTGGAGTGAATCCAGATAGAACACGCAAAGTGTATCAACATCTTGGATTTAATGAAAGTTGCTTTATGGACAAGGATTTAGAATATGTCTAATATTGTTAAAGGTATAGGAAAAGCAATCAGCGGTGTTGTTAAAGGCGTTGTTAATGTTGTTAAGGGTGTAGTTAAAGCAGTTGTTGATGTTGTTTCCAGTGTAGTAAATTTTATTGCACAACCTTTTCTTGGATTATTAGGCGGAGCACCTGACATACCTGATGCGGCGGCAGAAAGTCAACGTCAACAAGGTGTTTTAATTACACAACAAGGTTCAAACATAAACATTCCTGTTATCTACGGATATAGACAAGTAGGTGGCAATATTGTATATGCAGAAACAGGTGCTGACAACAACAGATACTTGTGGGTTGCATATGTTTTATCAGAAGGCCCAGTTGAAGGCTTAAGAGAATTATTCATAGATGACAATCAATTGCCAGCTGAAGTTATACCTTTACTAAACAACGGACAAACAGTTACAGTCAGCAATGGCAAATACAAAGACAGAGTTCAATTACAATTCAGTCACGGACAATACAATGCAACACCAAGTTCAAGCAATGTAGGAACTTGGAGTTTGATGCAGGATGCACCAAGCTGGAAAAGTTCAATGGTTTATAATGGTGTTGCTACACTTTTTGCAAGATATGAATGGAAGAAAATTGAAACGCAAGAAGATGCGGACAACAATCCATTCAGTGGTAATATCCCAAGAATAAAAGTAGGTGTGTTAGGTAGAAAAGTTGCAAGTCTTACAGATGGCAGTTCACCTGAAAACTTTGCATATGATTCAGCACCAACTACACCTTATTCATATAATCCTGCTGAAGTATTGCTGGACTATTTGCGTAACCCAAGATATGGTAAAGGGCTAAAAAACTCTGACATTGATTGGGATAGCTTTAGAACAGCGGCTTCTAAATGTGCCCAAACAGTTACATACATCAACGGCGTAACAGGGCCAATTATGACTTGCAACTATGTGCTTGACACAGGACAAACTCTGTTTGCAAACACTAAGAATTTGCTTATGGGCTTTAGAGCTTATATGCCATTTTCGCAAGGCAAATACAAACTTAGGATTGAAGATGCAGGCAATCCAACAGATATTACCAGTGGTGTAGCCACGATCGTTGCAACATTCAACGAGGACAACATTCAAGGACCGGTCACTTATTCAGCCGTTGAAAGAACATCAAAATATAACCAGGTGCAAATAAACTATGTTGATCCAGACAAGAAGTTTTCAGTAGAAAGTGTTATCTATCCTGAAACAGATAGTGAGCGTCAAACTTATATTGACAAAGACGGAGGGCGTGTTAATAAACTTGAAGCAACATTCCCTACAATAACAAACTATGCTATTGCTAAAGATTTTGCACGTTTGTTGTTTAATAAATCACGTTATCAAGAGTCAGTAAGTTTTACAGCAAGTTCACAAGCACTTGAACTTGAAGTAGGTGATAACATCTATATTCAAAGTAAGATGTTAAACTTTGGTAGCACACCATTCCGCGTAATTACTATGCGTGTCAACAATGATATGACAGTTGACCTTGGATGTGTGCGTAATGAAGATAGTTTATATCCTCACACAAGAGTTGGCGAAGAAGATATTGTGTTGCCACCATATATTCCAAAAGGTGCAACAATTGATTATCCAGAAACTGTAGGCGGTGTTCCAGTAGGACTTGTGCCTCCTACCAGTGCAGATGTTCCTGTGCTTCATTTTCCACCAAGAATTTTTAACATCTCACCCGACAGTGTTGATAGTGCAGGCTACACAACAATCACAGTTAATGGTGACAACTTTCAAACTGGTATTACAGCAAAATGGATTGGCACAGATGGCACAGAATATCTGCCAGACTCAGCAGGTGGCAGTGATGTTACAAGAAACAGTTCTACACAATTAACATTTGAAACACTACCAGGTATGACTGATGCAAATCAACCATATGATTTGGTAGTTATAAATTCAGCAAGTTTTGGCAGTCTAACAGCGAGGGTAAACAACGTATTAAATGTAGATGGCACAACAACTACACCGGACACGCCTATACAAGATCCGCCAGTAACTGAAGATCCAGAAGATCCAACAATTACACCAGGTCCATCAGATCCGCCACCAGAAGGTCCAGGTGACAATGATACACCACCTGATGGTCCAGGACAACCTGTTACATTTGATGATTTTGTTGAATTTACTAAAGTTGAATATTCAGTAGAAGGCGATCTTGTGTATGCTACAATTACAGGAACACAGCCTGATAGAAATGATTATAAAGAACTTATAATCTATTATAAACGTGCTATTGCAACTGAAACTGTTTATCAGCAAATGGTTGTTACTACAAAACCAGGTGCAAATAAACCATTTAGTTTCCGTTTAGGACCTTTACTAAAAGGCAGAACACAGTATGACCTAATTAGTAGAGTAAAATACGCAACAGGCGAATTATCTACACGAGTTAACAAAATTAAATTAGATGCAAGCGGTGCTACAACAGCAGAAGATCCAAGAGATTATGTTGAACAAGCAAGCACTGGTTGGCCAGCGGCACCAGGTGAAGCTGTTAAACGTAGAGATACTAAGATTGATAAACTTGTTGGTCAAACACTGTTAACAGGCGGACAACCAAAAGATCCTAAAGAAATACAAATCACAGTAAGAGCTGATGTGTTTAATCAGCCTGCAAACTATGATGTTACTGGTATAGTTTATTATGTTAAAACAAGTGCAGGCAGTCAATGGACACGCTATGAACGTGCATTTGCAACTCCATATGTGCCGGGCGTAGAACAAACATTTACACTTGATATATTTGGATCACCAACATATCCAAGCATACCAACTTCAGCACAACAAAATTATGATGTTATTTTCCGTTTTGCACACAAGGATGGAAAAGAATCAACAGAGCAATGGCGTATAATGGGCATTGCAACAGAATACAGTGCATTAGGATCTTATGACTTTGATCCATTCTTTGGTGAAAATATATTCAAAGAAAAAGCAACAGCATATGATATTGAATTGGTAGATCCAAGTGCACCAAGTGCGGCAAGTTCAATGACAGTTGCGTTAGACAGTTTAACTGCTTCATTGAGTGGCACAAAAGTATGGAACTTTTATATCAAACCGCCAGAAGCAACTGTGCTTGCAGATTGGCGTGGTATAAGAGTTCGTTATAGACCAGTTGTTCCTGGCAGTGATCCAGATTTTGAAACTTATGAATCAACTTCAGTTAGCATTAACGGTGTTACTGGATTACATTACTTGCCATTATATCTTGAATTTGATACAGAATACGAAATAGTTTTAACACCAATGTATACAAATGCAGGTGTTAGAACAGATTCTACAGAAAGTTTATTTGGCACAGGCTTTATTCATAGAAAACAAACAAGAGAAGATTATCCAAGCACAGGCAATTGGTTGCAATCATTTAACTTTAAAGAAATGAAAACAAGTCTTGCTCTTAAAACTATTGACGAAGCATTTCCAGCACCAGTTGATCCATTAGTTGACATTACAGAATGGAAGATTATTACACCTACAAGTTGGAAAGGTGCAAATGATCCTGCGGCATACTATAAACTAACATTTGATCATAGAGCACTAACAGATTTTAGTCAATTAAACGTGTATAGACGCTCAAATGGCTATGGAAGTGTTACTGATACATATGGGACATACTACGGTATTGGTAGATGGGAAAAAGTTGAAATAACAAGCGTAGAGGCGTCTGATAGCACTACTATTTTCTTACGTCCGCCATTGCATTTTGAAGAATATAATCCATATTTCCAAATTGGAGGTTCGCAAAGTCTTAGACGTAGTTTTGCAGAAGAAGCAATTAGCGGATATGGTCCAAAAGACACAGATGAATTTTTAATTGTGGTAGAAGAAACTGGTGGAGAAGCAACTATTGGTTGGTTCTTGCAAGGTGGCAATGGTAGTAGCACAACAGAAGATCTATTACAAGGTTTAAGACCAAAAGAAGTTACTCTTGCAGATTATGGTTATTTCAATTCAGCACTTGAAAAGAATTTAAGCCAAGCAATCACAAGGATTGCTATTGCAGACGTAAAATACAACTATAGAAGTAGTTATAGCGATATTGTAGCAACAACTACTCCGGCGATAGAGTAGGAGATAAGATGGCAATACCAAGTTTTAACGGCGTATTTGATACAAGCCTACAAAAAATACAAACTACAAATGGATCTACTTGGGCAGACCTTGGCAGTGCTCCTTATACAACTTGGAGCAGTTGGACCAATTGGACACCAGCACCTGTTAGTCCTTTAACTTGGGTAACAGAAACTATTGATCTTGGCGAAACTGCATATTTTAATCTTACTTGGAACATAACCTGCGTAGGAACACCAACTTTTACTGTGTATACTTCAACAACTGGTGCATTTGCAGGTGAAGAAACCAGCACAACCATAAACAGAGATGACACTGATATAGAAGCATTTTATGGTCAATATGTTGCGCTGTATATAAGTGTTGCACAAGACGCAGGTGGACCGCCACCCGAAATAAGTGCATTTGATTGGGTTGCAAGCGGCAATAGATTTGACATTATACAGTTTGACATTAACAGTGCAGATTTGTCAGGCAGTTCAAGTGCAAGACAGATTGCAATGCCAAGAACAGTGTCAAAAGTTTTACAAATGAATCTTACTGCACATACAAGTTCATATGTAGAAGACAGTTATGTAGCAAGTGATTATATACAAGATGCTTCCCCAGGATTTCCAAGTATTGTTTCAAAAACAAGAACAGCTCCTGAGGTTACATTTGTTAGCACAAGCGGAACAAGGGTTGATGCAATATTTGATATAACAATGAATGTATTGCCTGAACAATTTATGGATGGCGACAATTTGACCGTTAGATAGTGGTTATTTTGCAAACGTAATAAATATAAAAGAGAGGTAAACTATGGCTTTTCCAACAGCACAAGTAACAACAACTAATTTAGACGATGCGTCAGATGATCCAAGTTTAGCAAGAGCAGATCTTCTTGATGCAGTTCAAAAACTAAACACTATCATTGATGAAGGTGGTGCAGCCAATGGTGTGGCACTGTTAAATTCAAGCGGCAAATTAAATTCAACACAAATGCCTGGTTCAATCACAGCAAGTGGTGTGCAGGTAATCAATCCAACAAGCGGTGTTGTGCATATTCAAGATGTGTTAAGATTAACACCTAAAACAGCAACAGAATTAAATGCATTATCCAGCGTAGCAGGTGATATTGCTTATTGTTCAGATGGCAGTGGTAGTAGTGGAGAGCCTACACTTGCAGTTTACGATGGAACCAATTGGCGTGCAATTGATCTTGGAGGCAGTATCTAATGCAAATCGAAGAAAGAATGACTGCTTTGGATTCGCGTATGGATCGCATTGAAACTACTCTTGACCAAATAGCAAAAAATCATCTTTCTCACATTGAACGTTATACCAAATGGACATTAGTAGGTATCATAATTACTTCTTTAACATCACTTTCAGTAGTAGCAATTACAGTCTTATGAAGTATGATGAATTAAAAGATCGCCTTGTCTTTAAAGACTTGAAAGGTGAGCCGGCAGCTCCTCCAAAACTTGTTGAAGTCTTATATGAGCCATACATTTGCGAAGGTTGCGGAACTACACTTGACAAAAGAAGAATTGTTGATCATCGCATAGTTCCAGGTAGAAATACTGAAGCTCACGTTAGTGAACAGTGCAGAAATTGCAAAATGTTTAAAAATCCTTTAACTGGTAAATTTGATTGCACTGCACAGCAAAAAAACGCCATTTTACGCGGCGATATTCCTAATCAAGATAAATAAAAGTGTAGATGTTATTAGTTTCGTTTTGATCATAATGCCATTTGAGAAATACTCCGTTGACGTAACATCTACACTTTGACTTTTAATAGGTCAGACATTTAAAATATCCTAA
>Ga0255782_10002328_pt1 | contig 15353 bp, 15 predicted proteins | sample 101ome_26_FD_179980 | JGI IMG/M metagenome (GOLD analysis project Ga0255782, IMG submission 179980) | Coastal salt marsh microbial communities from the Groves Creek Marsh, Skidaway Island, Georgia - 101408AT metaG (version 2) | ecosystem: Environmental > Aquatic > Marine > Intertidal zone >...
ACTTGACCTCGTTCTCGTAGAGCTCCAGAAGCAGGTCGTAGGTGTAGCTTCTCAGCTCCTCCTGGCGCTCCTTGCTTGCCTCGTTGTAACCGAGCTGGAACTTATAGCCGATGTAGTAGCCGTGGATCGCTTCATCGCGAATGATTAGACGAATAAGGTCAGCAGTGTTGGTCAGCTTTGCCCTAGAGGACCAGTACATCGGTAGGTAAAAGCCGCTGTAGAAGAGGAAGGACTCCAGCAGCGTCGAGGCGACCTTACGCTTCAGTGGGTCATCTCCGTTGTAGTAGCCAAGAACAATCTCGGCCTTCTTCTGCAGGTAGGTGTTGTCCTCTGACCAACGGAAGGCTTCCTCAATCTCAGTGGTCGAGCAGAGGGTTGAAAACACGCTGGAGTAGCTCTTGGCGTGGACGGACTCCATGAAGGCGATGTTGGTGATAACAGCCTCTTCATGCTGAGTGCGAGCATCCGGCATCAGGCTCATGGCTCCGACGGTTCCCTGAATGGTGTCGAGCATGGTTAGTCCGGTGAATACGTGCATCGTGAGCTTCTGCTCGTGAGGACGAAGGGTTCCCCATGACTGGACATCATTCGATAGTGGCACCTTCTCCGGCAGCCAGAAGTTCTGGGTTAGACGGTTCCAGACGTCGAGGTCTACAGAGTCCTCAATCTTGTTCCAGTTGACCGGACGGCTTATTAGCTTTGTCTTTTCCATTGTGTCTTCCCTTTTGCCTAGAGCATGCAGCTGACGCAGTTTTCAACCTCGGTGCCATCGAGGGCTGCCTGGCGAATCCTGATGTAGTAAATAGTCTTGATGCCCTTGCGCCAGGCATTGATCTGAGCGCGGTTGACATCACGGGTTGTTGCGGTGTCCTTGAAGAACAGGGTTAGTGACAGACCCTGGTCTACGTGCTGGGTTGCAGCAGCGTAGGTGTCAATGATCTTGTCTGGCCCGATCTCGTAGGCATCCTCGTAGTACTCCCAGGTCTCCTCGCTGAGGTATGGGGCTGGGTAGTAAACACGTCCCAGCTTGCCTTCCTTGCGAACCTCGATGCGAGATGCGATTGGGTGAATCGAGCTCGTGGAGTTATTGATGTATGAGATGGATCCTGTTGGTGGCACAGCCTGCAGGTTCTGGTTGTAAATACCGTGCTTCATTACAGACTTCTTGAGCTCCGCCCAGTCCTCCTGGGTTGGAATGCTCACTCCGGCCTTCTTGAATAGCTCCTTGACCTTAGGTGTTGCTGGTGCCCAGGTCTGCTCGGTGTACTTGTCGAAGTACTCACCGGTTGCGTACTTGGAGTTCTCGAAGTTATCGAAGGTCTGCTTACGCTCTTTGGCGATCTTGTTTGATGCCGAGATGGCGTGGTAGTTCACGGTGTAGAAGTACATGTTCGTGAAGTCCAGCCCCTCTTCGGAGCCGTAGTGAATCTGCTCCCTAGCAAGGTAGCCGTGGAGGTTCATCTGGCCTAGGCCAATAGCGTGGCTCTTGTGGTTGCCGTCCGAAATCGAGCGAACACTCTCAATGTTGGACTGGTCACTGACTGCCGTAAGGGCCCTGATGGAGGCCTCAATGGTCTTGCCGAAGTCTGGACCGTCCATAGCCTTGGCGATGTTCAGGGAGCCAAGGTTGCAGGAGATGTCCTTACCAATCTGGTCGTAGCTGAGGTCTGCGTTGTAGGTGGTTGGGGTGTTCACCTGCAGAATCTCGGAGCAGAGGTTCGACATGTTGATGCGGCCCTGGATTGGGTTTGCATTGTTGACCGTGTCCTCATACATCACGTATGGGTAGCCGGACTCAAACTGCAGCTCCGCGATCTTCTGAAGCAAATCACGAGCCTTGATCTTGGACTTGCGGATTCTTGGCTCATCCACCATCTCGTAGTACTTCTCGGTTACCGAGATGTCGCCAAATGGCACGCCGTAGACCTTCTCAACGTCGTATGGGGAGAACAGGTACATGTCCTCGTTGTCCTTGGCGAGCATCATGGTGATGTCCGGCAGCACAACCCCGATGGAGAGGGTCTTGATTCTGATCTTCTCGTCTGCGTTTTCGCGCTTGGTGTCTAGGAATCGCATGATGTCTGGGTGGTGAGCGTTTAGGTAGACGGCTCCAGCTCCCTGACGAGCTCCTAGCTGGTTTGCATAGGAGAAGCTGTCCTCCAAAAGCTTCATCACAGGGATGATGCCTGAAGACTGGCCCTCAATCTTCTTGATTGGAGCGCCATACTCACGAATGTTGGAAAGGCTAAGTGCAACACCGCCACCGCGCTTTGAAAGCTGCAGAGCTGAGTTGATGCCGCGTGAGATTGACTCCATGTTGTCTTCGATGCGGAGCAGGAAGCAGGAGACAAACTCACCGCGCTGCTTCTTACCGCAGTTTAGGAAGGTTGGAGTTGCTGGCTGGAAGCGACCGGAGATGATCTCCTCGACCAGGCTGATGGCGGTCTCCTCTACACCCTCCGCGAGAGTGAGGGCGACCATGACCACGCGGTCCTCGAAGCGCTCTAGGTAGCGCTCGCCGTCGAAGGTCTTTAGGGCATAGCCGGTGTAGAACTTGAACGCACCCATGAAAGCCTCGAAGCGGAACTTTTTGGAGTAGGCAAGGTCGTTGAGCTTGGTGATGAACTCGAAGGAGTACTTATCCAGGATTTCCTTCTCGTAGTACTCGTTCTCCACTAGATAGTCGAGGCGTTCTTTGAGGCTGTGGAAGAAGACTGTGTTTTGGTTGACGTGCTCGAGGAAGTACTTTCTTACAGCCAGCTTGTCCTTCTCTAGCTGCAGCTTCTGATCATTACCCCACAGGTTGATCATGGCGTTTAGGTCTTGATAGCTAAGCGCGCTCTCTACTCCCTTGGTGCTAACGACGTTTCCGTTGTCGTCTGCAACCTCTACGACTGAATTTGCCAAAACTGTGCCAGCCTTTCCTTGACCTCTAGTACATCCTCTGGTGTGCCAGTTATTTCAAAGCGGTATAGCACTGGCACTCCCAGCTTGTCGGCGACTATGTCGCCGGCCTTGCCGAAGTGAGAACCAAAATTGGTGTTCCCTCCGGCAATTACCGCTTTGATGTGTTTCCGGTTTTCAGGATTGTTCAAAAACTTGATTACCTGTTTTGGGACAGTCGAGTTGTCGTTTCCGCCACCGTAGGTGGGGAGGACAAGGACGCTGTCCCGATCGTGCACAAACTCTGCAGCCTCCTCGGTTCGAATCGGGATTCTTACCGACTGGGCCTCGAGCTTGTCTACGAAGCGCTTTGTGTTTTCCGAGACGCTCGAGAAGTAAACCACGTCGAACATCTCATACCTCAGCTAGGCCGAAAGGGCCTGGATCTTGTCCATGCGGAAGCCTGACCAGTGCTCTTCGTCTGCGACGACTACCGGTGCGGCTGTATACCCCATGGTCTTTACCATCTCGAGAGCAACCGGGTCCTGACTCATGTCTACCTCGTTGTAATCAACCTGGTTGCGCTGCAGCATGCGCTTGGTGCTGTCGCACTGAACGCAGGCTGGCAATGTGTAAACGGTCACCGCCATTGGTTCCCTCCCCATTTCTATGGCTCTCTTGAGCTCATTTTCGGCAAATTCTTGTGAAATTTCTCGCAAATTTCAGACTCCAAACAATAGCACCAAACCACTACATCTAGTAGTGAAATGCGAAAAAGTTCACTTATTTAGTTATTTTCTCGAACATTAACCCACAACTTGAACTTTAAGGCGGTAATAACTCCCGCGTGTCGGGACTTGTTTACCCGATTTCCTAAATTCTTTGTTCTACATCTTGTAGAATTAGTGTTCGAGGCTCAGGAAGTATGCGCCTCTGTACCGACATCTTAAGGAAAGAAATGCGGAAGATCTCCTTACTTTTTCTCTTAATTCCCCTTTTTGTGACTGGTTGCACCTCACCGGGAGGCGTTGTAGCGGAGGATCTTTGGGTCAAATCCTCAGAAATGAGCATGCAGGGCGGCATGACTGCCGTTTATGGAACCCTCACCAATAACACCCAGCAGGATGTTGTATTGGTGGGTGGCGACACCGAAATAGCGGGTGTGGTTGAGGTTCATGAAATGACCATGATCGGCGGAGAAATGAAGATGCAAGAGATTGACGGCGGGCTAACTATCCCAGCGGGCATGTCAATCGTGCTTGAGCCAGGCGGCAATCACCTGATGCTCATGATGCTCACAGACGATCTCGAGGCTGGGGAAGAAATCTCGGTAACTTTTGATTTTGATGGTGCAGAAGACATAACCGTTGACGGGATTGTCGCAAAGCCTGCAGAGGGCGGCGATGAGGATTACCACACCGGCGAAATGGAGATGGACAACTAGTTGGTTTCACGCAGGGGATTTCTCGCAGGCGGCGCAGCCGCGGCAGCATCCGGAGCGGTAGGTATTGCCGCAGGTGCTGCTGGCGCCTCCCTGGCTGCTGAGGCTGACCTAGAAACCTTTGCTGCTTCGCGTCAGGCTGAATTTTATGGACTCCACCAGAGCGGTATTGAGCTAGATATTCAAGCCGTTACAAACATGGTGGCCTTTGATATCAAGGAGAGCGTCAACAAGGCTGACATGCTGCGATGGATGCGGCTGCTCACCGACGACATTGCCAGGTTGACCGCAGGTGAGCCGGTGCTTGCCGACCCGGCACCAGAGCTCGCAATTGGCGCGGCCAGGTTTACCGCCTACGTTGGCTTCGGCCCGAGCTTGTTTTCAAAGCTGGGGCTTGAGGCGCAGATGCCCGAGGGGTTTGCTGATTTGCCGGCTTTTGGTGTGGATCAGCTTCAGGAGCGTTATTCGGCTGGAGATGTGCTTATTCATATCGCCGCCGATGATCCTGTGGTCCTCGCGCACGGCACCAGAGGCCTGGTTCGGGACTCTATGCCCTTTGCCTCGGTTCGATGGGTGCAACCGGGTTTTGCCCATTCTCCCGGCATGATTCCGGCGGGCCTCACGCACCGAAACCTGATGGGACAGGTTGACGGCACCGCAAATCCAGAACTTGGCTCGAGCGATTTTGATTCGGTGGTTTGGATCAACGAAGGTCCTGAGTGGATCAAGGGCGGAACGCTGTTGGTCTTTCGAAGGATTGCGATGCAGCTTGATACCTGGGATCAGCTCGGGACTCCCTCCAAGGAAGAGGTCATTGGACGCAAGCTCTCAAACGGGGCGCCACTTACCGGGGAACGAGAGACCGATGTTCCAGACCTGGGTGCCAGGCACCCCAATGGGCTACTCGTTATTCCCGAGTTTGCTCACATCAGGAGGGCCGCTCCTCAAGAAAGCGGCGAGCGGATATTCCGCAGGCCCTTCAGCTACGACAATGGCATGAACGAACGCGGCAGCATGGATGTTGGGCTGTTATGGACGGCTTATCAGAGAGATATTTCTAAGCAGTATTTGCCAATTCAAAGGCGCCTCGAGCAGCTTGACCTGCTTAATCAGTGGACTGTTCCGATCGGGTCTGCTGTCTTTGCCATTCCGGGTGGGGTTCAGGGGTCTGAGCTACTCGCCGAAGCACTATTCTCTTAGGGTGCCCCTACCCAAATTACCTCTGGTCAAGGGCAGGGTCATAGATTCTGGAGACCAACTCAGCAAGAAGATGCTGATGGTCTACATCTTCATCCTGGCGCTCGCTATGAGCCTGATTCCCTTCACGATTGACCCTTACCTCCCAGCATTTCCAGCAATAGGACAGTTCTTTGGGGTTGCAAATGGTGTGGTGCAGGCATCCTTCACGGGTGTAACCGTGGGTATCGCGGCCGGACAGTTACTAATTGGTCCGCTCTCCGACGCCTTTGGTCGCAGGCCACTACTTCTAATGACAATGACCGGCTATTTGCTGGCCACGATATTTGCCTTTTTCGCTCCCAACATCGAAGTGTTCATACTGCTGAGATTCTTTATGGGCTTCTTCGCAGCTGGCGGGGATGTTGTTGCAAGGGCCGTGATTCGAGATCTGTTCCGGGGTCAGCCGATGCGCCAGATGCTCGCACGGGTCTTCCTGGTCCAGTCGCTAGCTCCAATACTTGGCCCAATCTTGGGCTCGCAGCTCACCGAGCTGATTGCCTGGCAGGGCGTGTTCCTATTCTTTGCAATCGTCACACTGGTGCTCTTGCTTTTTGCAAACGTGTTTTTGATTGAGACCCTGCCGGTCTCGGCCAGAAGAAGCAGTTCGCCGCTTGGGCTTGCCCGCGGTTACGTCAACGTACTTCGAGATCGAGTCTTCATTGGACTGATGTTTTATGCAGCGCTGCAGCTCAGTGCCCTGTTCAGCTATTTGAACTTTGTCCCATTTATCTTCCAAGAGGGATTTGGGGTGAGTCCAACCAATTTCGGGCTATGGATGGCAGTTAATGGCGCTGCCTCATATGTCGGAGTTCAGGTTGGGGCGCACCTTGCAAAGTTCATTCAGGGCCACTGGCTCCTTGCCGCCTATAGCGTTATCGGCTCCCTACTTGGCGTTGGGCTTTTTCTAACCTCAGGAGCGAGCTTCCTGTGGGCGGAAGTCTTCTTTTTTGTACAGCTCTTTATTTTTGGCGCCAGCCTAACTGTCCTGCCTACCATCGCCCTTTATAACCATGGATCCGAGGCCGGCACAGCCTCTTCGCTACTGGGCGTTTTCAACTTCACCTTTGCAAGCCTGATCTCAGCAACATACTTTCTTCTAAGAAGCACAGTCACCGCCGATCTAGGAGTGCTCATTGGGCTTCTTTATGCAGGCTCATTCCTAGCGCTCATCTTTATCTCTAGACCGTGGCTGCTCCCCGACATGAGAAAAGCAGATGTTTAGGCCCTGGCGAGATGATGACCTGGAGCAGCTCATTGCGCTCTGCAACGCCCACGACAGCGCCATAGATCCGGAGTTTGAGGACTCGAGTGCTGAGGAGATAAGGGAAGAGCTCAATGGCTTCTATGACGAGGCCATGGCCCAGGTCTATGAAGAAGAAGGTCTCATCACAGATCTTGTGACGGCACAGGTGGACAAAAAACGCGAGCGCGTCGAAATAGACGTCTTTGGTCTTCCAGAGAAGCACGACTATGCCAGGTCTTTTGATCTTGCTATGAGCTGGGCCAATGAGCACTATGCCAGCTTTGAAAAGCGGGCGATGTGCAATTCGAGAGACATAGAGCTACGCAGCGCAATTGAGGCACTTGGGTTTCAGCTCGTCAGAAGATACTGGACCATGCGCAATCACGAACCAAATAAGTCATTTCCCAAGCTCCCAAAGGGCGTTGAGATTAGACAGGCTGATTTTGATAGCGAGCGCGCGATATGGCACCGGCTTCTTATGGACTCTTTTTCTGGTCACTACGGCTTCAAGCCAAAAGACTTCGAAGTGTGGGAGAAGAAGCAGCGCGAGCAGGTCTTGCAGGACCCAGAAGGTGTGTTTTTCCTTGAGGAGGAAGGCGTTGCCGTCGGCTTGCTGGTCTGCACAAATCACAGAGCCGAAAACTCCGGCGGCTTTATCGACAAGCTTGGCGTTTTAGAGTCTCACCGGGGCAAGGGTTATGGAGAGCTGCTTCTTCGCTGGGGATGCGCATATTCTGTCGCCAGAGGATTTAGCGATGTTGCCCTAGGGGTTGACACCGGAAATGCCACTGGTGCGGTGGCGCTCTATGAAAAGACAGGCTTTCGGCCAATGAATGTCTGGCTAGCGTTTTCAGACTCGGAAGAGCTTGAAGCCTCTTCCCTGAGTTAGGTATGCACCTGTAATAACCAAAATTGCCCCTACGGGTTCGTACCAATGAAGAGTCTCTCCTAGCAGGAGAACCCCCCAGAAGGTTGCAATCACGGGGTTCGTGTAGGTGACGGTTGCTGCCACCGCACTTCCAGCCTGAGCCACTATCTGGTGAAAGAGCCAGTAGGCGACGCCGCTACCGAATACTCCCAGTAGCAAAAGAGCCCCAACCGTTTCCACCTTGGGCTCGGCAACAAATAGCGGTCCGGTGAGAACGTAAAAAGGCAGCAGCGTGATGGCGCTGGTCAAAACCTGTACTGCGGCGGTAGAGGTGGGCGGCAATTCCATGGGGGTGATGTGCCGCCTGATGTATGGAGTTCCGATTCCGTAGGAGATACTTGCCATCACTAGAGCCAGAATTGCCAGCTGGTCATTTTCACCAAAGCCCTGCCAGACACCCAGCGTTATGCCAACCCCAACCAGGCCGACCAGAAGACCAATGATTGCGGTTGAGGATTGCCTCTGGCCCCTAAAGAGCGTGAGTATTGCAAGCAGCGTGAATATTGGGGTAGTGGCATTGAGAATCGCTGCCAGGATGCTTGTGGTGAATTGCTGGGCAAATGCATACATCGTGAAGGGAAATGCCGACATCAAAAAACCAGCCACCCACAAGTGACCCCACTGCTTCAGCTTCGAAGGCAGTGAAATCTTCAGGGCGAAGCCGATTGCCAGCATTGCGGCCGCGCCTAGCGCGGTTCTCCAAAAGGCAACGCCAAGGGCAGTTGTGAGCTCGAGCGAGAGCTCGATGAAGAAAAAGCTCGAGCCCCATATCAGGGCCATCGGGATGAACTTGAATACCCAGTGGCTCAGCAATTTAGTCGGTCTTTATCTCAGAACGGTCCCCGGACCAAAGGGTGTGGTAGCTGCCCTCCGCGTCGACGCGCTTGTAGGTGTGAGCACCGAAGAAGTCTCTTTGGCCCTGGACCAGAGCAGCCGGTAGGCGTTTTGCGCGCAGGCCGTCGTAGTAGCTCAAAGACGATGCAAATGCGGGGGAGGGCACACCTGTCAGTGCAGCCATCGCCACGATCTCGCGCCAGGAGGCTATGGTTCCGGCAATGGCGGCAACAAAGTAATCATCGAAAAGCAGGGAAAGTAGTTTTTCGTCCTTGCGATAGGCATCGGTGATTCGGTTCAGGAACTGAGCACGGATTATGCAACCGCCACGCCAAATCTTGGCAACCTCGCCGAGATTAATCTCCCAGTTGAATTCTTTTGCGCCCGCCCTGATGGCATCGAAGCCCTGGGCGTAGGCAATGATCTTGGAGGCATAGAGAGCTCTGCGGACAGCCTCAACAAAAGCCGGCTTGTCTTCGACCGCCCAAACCTGGTTAGCGGCTGGAAGCTCTGGCTTACCTGCGCGCTGGGCGTGCTGAGCGGAGAGTGAGCGAGCGAACACAGCCTCAGCAATACCGGAGACCGGGGCTCCCAGGTCAAGTGCAGTTTGAACTGTCCAGACCCCTGTGCCCTTGCTGCCCGCGGCATCAAGAATGACATCCACAAGCGGCTCACCGGTCTTTGCATCTTTTTGCCTCAGAACCTCTGCGGTGATCTCGATTAGGTAGCTTTCAAGTTCGCCCTTGTTCCACTCGCTGAAGATGTCAGCGATTTCATCTGGACTGAAGCCTCCGGCCTGGCGCAGCATGTCGTAGGCCTCGGCGATTAGCTGCATGTCGGCATACTCGATGCCGTTGTGAATCATCTTCACAAAGTGCCCAGCTCCATCGGAGCCGATGTGAGTTACGCAAGGCTCGCCCTCAGCGACAGCTGCGATGGTCTCCAAAATTGGGCCGAGGGTCGCATACGCCTCTTTTGTGCCACCAGGCATGATCGAAGGGCCTTTGAGAGCACCCTCCTCACCACCTGAGATCCCGGCACCAACGAAGTGGATGCCCTTCGCGGAAACTTCTTTTTCCCTGCGGATTGTGTCGGTGTAGAGGGCGTTGCCGCCATCAACAATGATGTCGCCCTTTTCAAAGCGCTCGGTCAGCTGGCTAATGACGGCGTCGGTGCCGGCACCCGCCTGGACCATGATGATTGCCGTTCTTGGCTTTGAGAGCGAAGCAACGAAGTCGTCGATACTTTCGCTGGCGATGAAGTTTGCTTCCGGGTGATCAGCGGTCAGCTGGTTAGTCTTCTCAACACTGCGGTTGTAGATAGCGACGCGGTTGCCCTCACGCGAGGCTAGGTTGCGAGCCAGGTTAGAACCCATTACCGCGAGCCCGACGACACCGATATTTGCCTTTTCAGTCATTGGCTTGTTCCTTAGGTAAAGATGTGACGCGCGCTTCGCCGGGCGTTGGAGTAGTTACTAGGTTAGCCCACCTAAGCTCCGCTTGACTTTGAAACAAGGCAGACTTAGACCTCTCCGCGAGCTCTGCCGACCTAATAGCTTTTGCTCCTCTAGCCTTATCCCATGGCTACATGGGACATCGGTGCTCCGGTAGCGGCTTTCACCTGGAAGTCGGCTAGCCCGAGAGCACAACTTCTTTTGATGCACGGTCTTGGCGAATACTCCGAGCGTTATCTCACCTACTACAGTGAACTGATCCCCAAGCTCAACCAACAGGGCATAGATGTCTACGCCTTTGATCTTCCAGGGCACGGCAGGACTGCCGGTGAGCGCGGACTCGTTGACGTCAATCAGGGCGTTGCCCTGCACCTGCAAGCGCGTTCTAGGCTTCCGGTCGGGCTACCAACAGTTCTTTACGGACACTCTCTTGGTGGTTTGATAACCGCAGCCAGCATTGTCCGAGAACGAGGCAACATTTCGGCTGCTGTTATTAGTTCGGCAGCAATGCAGACGCCATCAAAACGTTGGGAGCGACTACTCGCCACGGTATCAACGAGATTGGCCCCCTCGGCTCCCATGCCTCTTCCTCGGCCAGGAATCGAGGCACTATCGCGAGACAAGGCGTTTTTGGCAGCGGTGCAGAGAGACGAGCTTTTCTTTGAGGGCAAGGCAAAGAACCTAGTTGCGAAGACTGTCCTTGAGGTTTCGGATCAGGTCTGGGCAGCCGCTGCGAACTGGAAGGCGCCAACTCTTATCATTCACGGCAACAAAGACACGTCGACCTCACATCTAAACTCCATGGGTTTGCACCAGGAAATAACCAGCCCCGACAAAGAGCTAAAGATCTACCCAGGGGGACACCACGAGCTTCTAAATGACCTCTGCAAGAGCGAGGTAGAGGAAGACATCTTTGAGTGGCTTCTGGCCCGGGTTTAGCGAGAACGTAACAAAGCGTAAGAATTTGACACATGGAGCACTCTTGCCCCATGCTTTATCCCAATGAGTAGTCGATCAGTCGAGGTGCGCGCCACTGGCGCAGCTTTCTCCTGCTCGATGGCAATGTGCATGTGCATGCGCATGTGCCGCTAATCAACCTTGCTTACTGATTAGCAATTAGGCACCAGCACCCCAACAAACGCACGTGATTCGTGCACCCAATTTCATGCACTCACAAAGGACTCATAAAAATGACCACAGCAATAGAGAAGCAGACCGAGGCCAAGGGCTTCGCATTATATGTAGGCATCACAGAGCAGCAGGCAGAGGCCGCAGGCCTTAGCCTCGCAGAGATTGCATCGGCTTTGAAAGCCAAGCTCTCCGAGCTAGTTCCAACATCGGCAAATGAAACCTATGCGGCGCTCGCAATTGCTCCTGAGGAAACATCCGGCAGACCACTTGACATCACGAGACTGGCACTGGGAGAACCCAGAGCGGTTCGCGCTGCCAAGCCACAGCCCGAAGAGGTCGAGGCTGCAAAGGGAGTGGTTGTTGACCTAAGCCGCAAGAAGGTTTTCGTCGATGGCACCCACGCACAACTTACGTGCAAGGAATATGAACTTCTCGCGTTTCTAATCGAGCGTGAGGGTCAAACGGTGTCCCGCGCGACCATTGCCTCAATTTCTGAGCGTTGCGGAGAGGCAACACCGAACTTCAGGACCATAGATGTCCATGTCAGAAGGTTGCGCTCAAAGCTAGGTCTTTATGAGGACATCATCAGAACTGCTCGAGGACAGGGCTACCGCTTTGATGCCCACCCAGATGTATTGATTGAGAAGCTCTAGCGCCTGACCATTGCAAAGCCGGCACCTGCAAAGACGAGCAAAAGGCCTGCGATGGTCCAAGCGGTAATCTCTCGCATGTTGACCGGAACTAGGTAGTCAAGCGCTAGTGAGACTGAGAGCTGCCCGGCGAGCAATGCCAGTCCGGTCGCGAGGGAGCCTATGACGGGCAGCACCACTATTCGAATCAATATAAAGCTGACCCCAACTACTCCACCTATGAAAAGGATGGGGTTGATGCTCGAGAGGTTGGTGTCCGGAATCGGAGAAGCTAACAGCACGATCAAGAGGAAGAGAGTGCCAGCAAGAAAGTTGAAAAATGTTGCCACAGCGGCCGAACCGCTCAGCTTTCCTACCCGGGAATTGATTGCATCCTGAAGACCGATTCCCATACCTGCAATCAGCGGAACAAATAAGACAATCTCCACCCCTGCGATAGTTGGGTTGGAGGCAAAAACCAGGCCGGCAAGAGCAAGCAGGGAGCCTAGGAGTCGGTTTGAGCTGAGGCTCCGCCTCTCAAGTCCAAACAAACCCCTGCCATCGATTAAGAGTGCGGAGAGCGCCTGGCCGGTAACTACTCCAAGTGAGAAGAGTGCTATTCCTGTGAGCCCGGCGACCAGCCCCTGGGTTAGCACGAAGAAACCCCCGAGCGCTCCAGAAAAGAGCATCCACAATGGAAATGCCCCGGCGCTCGCAGCTCGGACTAGAGCACCTAAATCTTTTCGAAACTTCTTTCTCGGCAGTGACACAAGCGAAATAAGCACAAGCCCAATTGAGAAGGAGATAAAGGCAGCTAGGTAGCCGCTGGAGAGCTCTCCAGCGAGCCCAGAGTTCACTCGGGCTTGAACGGCCATGAAGCCACCTGCAATCACCGCTCCAAGGATGGCCAGTGGCCGAGCGGGGATTGCCTTCACAGCTAAGAGCCTAGGGGAGTGACTTAGGCTTGGCTTGATAGGAGCAACATTGAAAAACAGCCCAAAATCTGTCTACAAATTCTTTGCAACCGGTGAGGCCATAACCTGGGGCCTTTTGATCTCAGCACTAATCTCCAGAGCACTAGGGGATCTAGTTCCCCATGCAGTCACTGTGGCAGGAAGTATCCACGGAGCAATGTTCCTCAGCTACTGCGTTATTGCGGTGCTGGTGGGCCTCAATCAGCGTTGGGCCATAAGCAGAATCGCCGGAGCAGTGGCCCTTGCAGTCGTTCCCTTCGCAACCGTCCCCTTTGATCGCAGGATAAGCAAGCAAAACGCCCTCGAGGGAAGCTGGAGAACTGAGCCCAGCGATGACCCAAGAGATCAGGGCTTTATTGACCGGCTTTTTAGGTGGTTTATCGCCCGGCCGGTGGTGCTGGTTTTGGTCATCGCCATTGCATTGCCAGCTATCTTCGCGTTCCTGCTTTTCCTTGGACCTCCGACCGAGTGGTTTGACTAAAAACCATTGATTTCGAAGAAAAGCCGTAGTTTTGCAACTGATTTAGTCTAAATAAGCTTCTAAGTTCGCTATAAAGCTCCGCTTAGGTGACAATGGCAGGACAAAGGAGTACAAAGTGAAAACAGAGATTAATCTGCAACATGATCCTGCGGGCTGGAGAAATGTCCCAGCGTCCTCAAAACCAATCGACAGAGCCAAGGTCGAGAAATTACTGGCCAGCGAATGGGAAAGATTCGAAAGTACAACTTCTGGTTCGGGCAATCACAACGCACAGGCAAAGAAGGTACTGCCACTGGGTGTGACATCAAGCTTCCAGCACTGGGACCCGTATCCCATCTCCATCGTTTCCGCTAAGGGCGCTTATGTGAAAGATGTCGATGGCAGGAAGCTCCTAGATCTCTCGATGGGTTTTGGGGCGATGCTCGTAGGTCACCTTCACCCCAAGGTAATTCGTGCTGCCAAGAAAGCCATGAAGAGCGTTGGAACCCTGTTTGTAACCCCTGCCCCTATTGCGACAGAGGCCGCCGAGAGGTTCAAAAAGCGCTTTGGTCTAGACATGATCAGGTTTACCAACTCCGGTACCGAGTCGACGATGTATGCGATCCGAACCGCCAGGGCAGTTACAGGAAAAAAGGCAATCGTTAAGGTCGAGGGCGGCTACCACGGTGGTTACGACCCGCTGCAGGTTTCGGTGAAGCCGGCACTCGATGAGATTGGCGATGCCCATGCTCCAACACCCCAGGTGCCGTTTGATGTTGAGCCTGGTGAAGTCTTCACGGTGCCCTACAACAACCTCGAGAGACTGCAGGAGATCTTCATTGAGCACGGCGACCGCATTGCCTGCTTCGTGGTTGAGCCTGTGGTCGAGAACCTTTCGATCATCATGCCCGATGCCGGATACCTAAAGAGCGTTAGAGAGCTCTGCGACAAGTACGGCATTGCTCTGATTTTTGATGAGGTTAAGACCGGCTTGACCGCTGGGGTTGCTGGAGCTGCTAAGAAGCTCGGTGTTGAGCCAGACATTATTTGTCTTGCCAAGAGCATTGGTGGCGGCTTCCCGCTGGCGGCGTTTGGTGGCAAGCAGAAATACATGGACGCCGTCGTTGATGGCCGCATGGCACACTTCGGCACCTACAACGGAAACCCACTTGTGATGGCAGCGGCCATCGCAGTTGATGAGGTTGCCAGCGAGGCTGCTGTTTCAAAGGCAGAGGCGATAAACATCGAGACTCTAAAGAAGCTCGATGCCGTTATTGCCAAATATGAGCTCCCCGCCCACACCATCGGCTTTGGCGTCAAGGGCGCTGTGATCTGGTCTGAGACTCCGGTTCGCAACTACCGAGACTTCAAGGCAACAGACTTTGAGGTTGCGGAGCTTTCTTGGCTGTGGGGTGTGAACCGCGGTGTGCTGACCCCTCCGGGACTTGACGAGCAGTGGTTGGTTTCGCTCGCTCACAAGCAGAGCGACATGGACAAGCTTGTCGATTCGTTTACTGAGCTTGCAAAGGCGCTGCGCAGCTAACTACCTCGCCCGCTTGGCGATGGAAACCAGGTCGCCAAGCGCGGCATCAAAGTCGGCTTCGCTCATGAGCTCACGGTCCAATACTGCCTGCCTCACGGAGCAGTTTTGCTTGCGAGCATACTTGGCAACCTTGGTTGCGTTCTCGTAGCCAAGCTGTGGGGACATCTTTTCGGTCCCTGTGGCCGTCTCGGGAAGGCCAGCAAACTTACTACTGCTCTAGTTCTGAGCATTTCTAATTTATTTTGGCATCGACCTACGCTTTGGAACAGTTCGTTACCCTTGAGAGCATGAGCCTCGAATTTCAGCCTGACAGAAACCTCGCGATGGAGTTGGTTCGGGCAACCGAGGCAGCAGCTATCAGGTCGTTTCCGTTTATTGGTAGGGGTGACAAAAATGGTGCCGACGGTGCTGCGGTGGATGCCATGCGCGCATTCCTGGGAACCGTTAACTTCGAAGGCAAAGTTGTAATTGGGGAGGGCGAGAAAGACAACGCCCCGATGCTCTTCAATGGCGAGATCCTTGGGACCGGCAATGGCCCAAAGGTAGACATTGCCGTTGACCCTATTGACGGGACATCGCTGACAGCAGCCGGCAG
>Ga0255782_10002338_pt1 | contig 15311 bp, 30 predicted proteins | sample 101ome_26_FD_179980 | JGI IMG/M metagenome (GOLD analysis project Ga0255782, IMG submission 179980) | Coastal salt marsh microbial communities from the Groves Creek Marsh, Skidaway Island, Georgia - 101408AT metaG (version 2) | ecosystem: Environmental > Aquatic > Marine > Intertidal zone >...
TCACATTCAAAACCCTGATCGTGGAGTTCGACACCGTATGTTTTGCCTTTGGATCCCTCCATTGGCCATACGGTGCCTACCATCCAATGTCCTTTTGGATCGAACGCTGAGGGTTTCAAGTACTTTTGTTTATACTTACTCATACTCTCAACTCCTCAACGTTGATTGGTGTAAAGTTGATTTGCTCTACACAAACACATTTGAACGGACCTTCTGGTGAAGGATTGCTGTGAATGTGTCCGTGTACGTTCAACATTGGCTCATCGCCCCATCTATGCCTTTCAGCAAGTGTAGTTGGGTGCAACGGAGTGTGTGTTAAAATCAACCCTGGAATAGTGTCAATCCAAAGCTGAATATCCTTAAAGAAAGGAGCAAGGAACTTTACATTATCGTGGTTACCTAGTACAAGTCTTTTCTTGCCTGGTAACTTTGCAAAGTTTGCTTCTAACCATTCAACTTTGTTTTCGCCAAACAATACGTCACCACAGTGGATAACAGTATCACCTGGCTTAACAACACTAACCCAATTGTCCATCATACACTCGTTCATTTGATCTACACTATCGAAAACCCTTGGGGGCTTACCTGCATAATCTTTGAATGTAAGGATGCCAGCGTGGTTGAAGTGTGTATCGCTGATTAACCAAATATCCCTCATTGTGAGCCTCTGTGTGTTTGCCTAATTTATGTATATATTATAGCAAGGAATTGCTATTGTGTCAACCATTATGATCTCGTTTAAAATCAACAACTTAGTGGAGTGAGCGACAAGATTCGAACTTGCATTGTACAGATTTGCAATCTGCTGCGTAACCATTCCGCCACGCTCACATAATTGGTCGGGGATGTAGGATTCGAACCTACGACCTCTCGCTCCCAAAGCGAGCGCACTACCAGACTGTGCTAATCCCCGTGGCAGGCGTGGACAGAGTCGAACTGCCATTAACGGTTTTGGAGACCGCTGTGTTGCCATTACACCACACACCCATAAAAAAAGCCCCTAACAATAAAAACTGCTAGGGGCTTGTCTTATAACTTCTTTTTTAAAGTCGCGTTAAGACATACCCCCTTTAGGCGGCCAACAATTAATGTTTGTTGTGTTAGTCTTAATCACGTTAGTATTCCTTTTTAGTTTATATATTTATTATAACTTCTTTGTATTTATTTGTCAACCACTTTTTCACATTTTGCTTTTGTTCCGCAATGTGGACAATGAAATGTTCCTCTGTCAATGCAATACTTATCTTCCATTGTAGCAAAAGTAAAATATCCCTTGCAAGTGCTGCAAGTCAAATGCCAGATAATTTCTTTAACTGCTTTAAACATTATATAATATTTATTTTATTAGTTAGTAAATTCCGATAAATTGAGTCATTGTAAATCTTCCATCTAACATATCGGTAGATGTCATTTGGACAGGTTTGACTTGGTGTCCTAGTATGCCTGGAAATAAAACCAATCTATTATTTTTTGTTTCTATTTCTAAATCTTCAATTACAAGTTCACCACCACTAAACTGTTTTGGTTCTCTACAAAACCAAGTAATTGCACTTATACACGATTGATCTATGTGTGCTTCATAGTAATCATTTTGTACATATCTACTAATTAACGTAGAATCAAAATTAGATTGCGGAATAAATCTAAAAAAATAATGACTATTAATAAGTTCGTCTAATATATTATCGTGCCATAGTTTTTTATTAGTTACAAGTATATTACTGAAATGTTGTTGGGCATAAATTTCTTCTAAAAACACTCCTGTTTTACTTGTCATTTGATTATGATCTGCATCTAAAGCAGGTCCTGTTATATGAGTCGGTCGAAGTTTAGGAGATAGGAAGCAAATTTCTTCCCATATAGATTTTAATTCTTCTTTATTGTAAAAATCATCTATTATTGCAACAGGTAAGTCTTTTACAATATGTAAATCAATTTGCATTTTGTTCCGTTTCTATATTATAAAATGTATAGCTACACGTTATTTCTTCACCGGGTTCGATATCTTTAAGTGCAACTAAAAAATATCTACTGTCAGTTCTTGTTTTAAAAACATTAGGATTATTACTATGGTTATAAAAAGCACCAAGAGGAGTTCTCATTAATTCTTCTCCCCAATAAAAATGGCTTAGCCCTAATTCTGTATCTTTTTTAATAGGCAAAACACAATATAAACCTAAACCGTGAATTTCTGACTTTTTTATAGTAACACTATCCGGCAAAGGTTTATACATCAAAAAACTACCTTGTTAATGGTGCCGGACGAGAGACTCGAACTCCCGACCGCCTGATTACAAATCAGATGCTCTACCAGCTGAGCTAGTCCGGCATTATCTTCTTACTTTGCAGTTAGGACAAAAGTCATTGTGACCTAACTCTGTTTTACATTCTGGACAAGTTGCCATATATTACTTATCCTTAAATTTGGAGCGGGTAAGGAGAATCGAACTCCTATCATTAGCTTGGAAGGCTAAGGTCTTACCATTACACAATACCCGCTTAATTGCCTTTATAATATAACGTATTACTTAGTAGCTGTCAAGCAATATTTTTTCTTTTTTGATAAAATCTTTGATACTCATTTCGTGTTTGTTTAAAAACTTTTCTAATCTTTCTTCAACTAAGAAATACAGTTCAATGTCATACCAACTACCTGTGTCTGTATCATAGACACCAAAAATTTGTGTGCGTTCGACTTCCTGCACAATACGTTTACTTTCTTGTTCTACCTTACTTAACAATAAACGATGAATAGAAGCAAATGTTATATTTGTGTCAACCCTTTTAAATGTTGTATAAATTTGTCCTAATAGTTTGACAGATATAATGTCTTCAAATGACAATGTATTATGTCCAACAACAAAGGCACTGTTCTTCCATCCTGCGTTACCTTGTTCTATTGCTTGTAAAATACTTTCAGTGCTTCCAAAAGTTTGTGTAATTACTCTAAACATTTTGTAATTTATATTAAAACGTTTTTGATATTCTTTGTTATACGCAGGAGCATTAGGTAATATATCCCACAAATGATTCCAAGATACATTAAACTTTGCTTGTTCTATTTCGTAAAATTGATCTAATAAACTTTGTTTAGTTTGTCCTGGTAATCCTACAATAAACTCTGCAACTGTAATTGCTTTTGGAAATTCCTCTTTAAAATCTAAAATATATTTTTTATGCTGTTCCCAAGGTACATCTGGCCTGTTGATATTTTGTAATACATCTTCGTTTATGTCTTGAATACTAAATTTTATTGTATGGTGTAAGTTATGCTTTTGATGTGCTTTGTATATTATACGAGTTATTTCAAACGCTCTTTCTTTTTGTAATTTAGCAAGATTTGTAATATAAAAGAGGCCGTGTTCTACTGCATACTTTGTTATTTCTAAGTCTTCTTTGTATATGCCCCAATTGGCATCGGATGGTGTTACATCAAGATCTAATGAAAACAAAAAATCTAATTCGTCTTTCCATTTTGACTCAGAGCGTTTTACCTTATGATGCAATCCGCTACTCCAGTCACAAAAAGAACAAGTGTAAGGACATCCTCTTGCACGTTCCCAATGAAAGTGTATTCTATAGCCTTTGTTTCTTAAAGATTCTACATCTTTGATTATGTCATCTTTACAAGATAAAATAGGACTGTGCGTTTTATATTCTGCATCATCAAAAATTTTAAACGGATACATTTTTTCTTTGATGACTGTGTTCACTGTAGTATCAGCGAGCTTTCTATTTTCTACAATACTGTCTAATATTTCAACAAAGGCTTGTTCACCATCGCCATATACAGCATAGTCAATAAATGGATACACTTCAAAAAAGTCTCCTTCTTTGTGTGCTAATAAATTTGGTCCGCCAGCGACAATTTTAATATCAGGAAGTAATTGCTTTACTTGTTTGGCAATCATCATTATTCTATCTTGATTCCATACAAAACAACTGATACAAAGAACATCAACAGACTCGTTGACTATTGTATCAATAATTTCAGATACTGTTTCGTTAGGACATAGTGTTCTTGGTAACCAATTTATTTTGTCATAGTTTTTGCTACGAAATTGGTAATAAGATTTTAGGTGATAAAAATTTGGATTGATTCTAAATGTTTCAGTAAACCCATAAACACACAGACCTAAGTTTATAAACTTTAAATTTATTTCTCGCATCTATTATTTATTGGGCAGAGTTTTTCTTCAAGCTAAGGTCCTACCATTATACAATGCCCGCTTGTTTAACATATTCATAAATTTTAAAATGTCCATCACGATTTGGATGGCCGCCATCGGGATTCATTATTGGTTTAGATCTTAAGTTGTCCCACACTTCGTTTTGTTTGTAAACATCAGATAACAATTTCTTATTAACATTCTTATGAGTTAAGTACGGAAAACACTCGAACATATTATATTTCATTTGTTCTTCTTCGGGTAATAATAACTCTAAAATACTTGATATGCCAATTTTCAATCCAGTGTTAGCTATATGCTTTTGTTCTACTTTACACAATCCACCTAACAAATATATTTGACCTATAGATAATTTATTTAATTTTTTTGCAAAATCTAAAATTGCGTCCTCTTGGGATTTTATTAAATCATCTTCACTCAAATAGATATTCCAAATATTTTTGTTTCTTAGATTCCTAAAAGTATCTGTTACAAAAACAAAGACCAAGTCGAAAGTCTCTTTTTGTTGTTTTAGCACCTTATGAATTTGCCTTAGAGATCCACCAGGTATACTTATATTTTTAACTTGGTGATTGTCATTTAGCAAGAAATGTTCTAAACCTTTATGAGTAACCTTATGTGTATGGTTATCATAATAGTAGGTCCATTCTCCGCATCCCCAACTATCTCCAGCTATTAATATCTTCATTGTATTCCAAGTTTATTGGCGGAAGCGGTGGGATTCGAACCCACGAGACGCTTTCACGTCTAACGGTTTAGTAGACCGGCGCTTTCAGCCACTCAGCCACGCTTCCTATTTTATTATCGAAAGATGTTTCGAATAAGCTTTTCAGCGGCTGGATAAGAATCCATATTTTCTACAATACGATCAATACTTTCCCAACGAGCCATTTCTTGTTTTGTCTTAATTTCTTCTTTCGTGATATTTGGCTGATATGCCGGATTTAAACTCGCATAGGGTTGGGTCCACGTATAATGGATTTTACCGCGAAACTGATTGTTAGACATTGCTACCTCTTAGCGTTGAAATTGAAGTGTGACCCAACGGCCGTTTTCTTGAAAACGGATTGTGCTATGACTATATACTTCCTCTTGATGTGAAGTATATGTTGTATTGTTAAAACACTGCTGTTCTTGACGATAGCCTGTAATCACCTGTTGATTTGTGCGGCGTTTATTAGCAATGTCAGCACCAACAATAGCACCGAGTACAGTTGCAGCATCTTTGCCTCTACCGCCGCCTACTTGGTTACCAATTGCTCCGCCGATGATAGCACCGAGTACAGTATCGCCTGTACTAGCTTGTCCTTGAACACGCCCATAAATTGGAACTTCTACTGTTTCACAAACACGTTCAGTTTGGGGAACTTGTTTTACAATAGTTCTATAGTGATCTTCGATAGTAGCATTTACACTTTGAGCTTGTGCAGTACTAGCAGCAAACAATGCAAATGCTGATGCAACTAAAATATTTTTCATAATTTTTTCCTTGCCAAGTTGTTTATATTGTTAATATAACATTATTTATTAAGCTTGTCAACCTAATAATTAGCTTCCCAGTCACTTCCGCCATTACCATATTGCATAACTTCTACTTTGCTTACACGATCATAACGAAAACTTCTAAATCCTTTTGACTCGATTGCCCAAACAGCAATCACCTTATCTGAAATTTCTCTTACTTTCTTTTGAGTAATAGGATCATCTTTTTTAGCAGGCGGAAGAAAACTTTCAATTAAAGTACAAGGCATTTTGCGTTGATCGCCATTTAGTTTTGTAAATGTAATTTCTACAACTTCATTCTTTAATAGTTTTATTAGTTCTTCCTTTGTCGGTATTCCTTTTAGTGTTGCTACTGTTTCGCTTACCGAAGATCCTGTCCCAGTTGTCTCTGTATTTTGCATCGTCTGCACCTTTTCTTCTGCCATCACCTTTACCTCCGTGCCATTGGTTTCCCATAAGTTTCCCCATATAGTTCATTTTGTCTTGTCGTTGCCTAGCAGTTGCCATTATCGCTTTTCAACTACCTTATCTGCAAAGCCGTTGTCAACTGCTTCTTGTGCTGTTAAAAACGTGTCAAACTTCATAGTTTCAAATAGTTCTTCATATGTCTTTCCTGCTGTATTATGCTTGACATATAATTCAGTAAGACGCTGATTAATTTTTTTGGATTCTTCAAAATGTCTACGAGCATCTTCAAATTCTAATTCTTGTACGTGAATACTTCCTGAAGTACCACGTGTACCTGAACTAACACGATGAATCATTGTACGACTTTCGGGCAATACAACTCGCATACCTGCTGTGCCTGCTTGTGCAAGGAAACTGCCCATTGAACAGGCCTGGCCCATTACAATAGTTCTCACAGGACATTTTATATATTGCATTGTATCATAGATAGCAAGCCCTGCTGTTACTGCTCCGCCTGGAGAGTTTACATATAGATTAATTGCTTTATCAGGATTTTCGCTTTCTAAATACAACATTTGTGCAACAATAACATTTGCCATTGTATCTTCTACTGGACCGTTCAGCATAATGATACGATCCTTCATTAAGCGGCTATAGATATCCCAAGAACGTTCGCCGCGACTTTCTTGTTCAACTACCATAGGAATAAGTGGCATTAGCGTCCCTCCTTTATATAACGAATTTCTGGACCATTAGATGTAAATTCCATTCCGTGTGCGTTACCAACAAATAGTTTTCCATTCCATTTCATAGTTATTTTATTAGTTGCAACAAAGGCATCAAAACTAATACCTTCACGGAAATTATCAACCTCTACTTCAACACTTACATCACTAGATGTATTAGTAAGCATTGCTTTGTTATCAATAATAGTTCTCATTTTTTTCCTAACAGTTTTAGATTTAAAACAAAATTTTCTACTAGTAGTTTAACAATAATTGCGCCATCTGTCAATGAATTTCTTTCCATTTCTAAAACGTGTGCCGCCATCATTATGTAAGCTTGATCTTCAGAGATATTTAAATCTCCCCAATCGATAGGATCAAATTCTGCACCTTCTTTTGCTAATGCAACTAGATTCATTATAGCTTCATTAGTTGGTTCGAATATATTATCACTCACTAGGTGCTTCTAACCTTGTTTTGTAAATAAAATTTTCAACTAAAAGTTTTGTCATTGTTGCCATAGCAACGGCTGCTCTATCTTGTTCATTTACTGATTCCATTTGGTTTAAAACATTAGTTGCCATATGTTTGTAAACTTCATCTTTGTTAAGATTAAGTCCTTCCCAATTTATTGGTTCAGCAAGTGCAGCTTCTTGTGCTAGTGTTGCTAATTGTTCGATTACTTCTTCCATAAAATCTCCTAATGGAATGTTATGTCTTTAGGTATTTCTTCGTTTGGATCTATTCCAAAATATTCCTTACAGATATTTACAATTGTTTCAGGAACATCCTCGTTTTCCTGGCTTTCTGGTATCCATAAACCTTTGAGTCGGCCTGTTTTACTACAAACAATAAACCCATAGTCGTCTTCTGTTATAAAGGAATCAAATTCTTTACTATTATTTGACAAGACTATACCTCCGTAAATTTGCCGTCTTTAATTTTAAACACTCCGTCTAGTCCAGTAGATCTAATATACTGTCTACCGCCATCAATCATTTTGCCGTCGGCAAAAATACAGTCGTGATGACTACACGAATAGTACCAATGATTCTCTTTGTCTTTGATCATTCCAAATTCAAAATCTTCAACAATGTCAGCATTACATATCATTACACGATCGTTCATTCTATCATTGTACAATCCAAAGTAACGATTGCCAAATTCAGGATGCGGTGTAGCACGGTAGTAAATATCTACAGGCACATCGCTTGCCTTAAGATCAGTAGTACACACATACTTAACAGGAACACCGTCTTTTTCTGTATAATGTGATTCTATTTTTTCTCTGTCAAATTGGTAAGGGTGTTTAATGTCCATCTTGGTCCTCTTTAACCTTTTTTGATATAGTCTTGTGAATGCCAGGATTTACTTTCAAAATATGCGGCATCATTTCGTGTCTAATATAGTTTCTAGTATAACACAGATCAGTGTTGCTGTCATCCTCTAAAAATGGAACATTCTTCATTCTTGCCCAAAGTTCAAAATCTCTCTTGCGTGTGAGACGAAAAGGCCGGATGATATGATTCCTTCTGTATGGAATAATTTTTCCTGTGCCGTGTAAACTTGACCAAATCCACGTTTCTACACAATCGTCTAGATGATGACAAGTGACAACAGGATATCCAGGATAAGAATCAAAAAATCTATATCTTTTTTCCCGCCACCAATCTTCTTTACTCGGACCTGGTGGAATTGTTTCCTTAACACGATCCGTAATAAAAGGAATGTCGTTCTGTCTACAGTATTTGATTAACCAAGGTTCGGCTTTTTGTCCGTGTGCTGTGCCGTGATTAAAATGCAACACAGTGATATCGTGATTATTCTTTAGAAAGTGCAAAGCTGCCATAGAGTCAATTCCTCCAGAACAAGCAAGGAAAAATTTTCTAGGCAACTTGCCTTGGATCTTAATCATTACATAACCAATCTTATTAATGCTACACTATTGCATCTAATAGCTTATTCATACGTCACTATTATCGTTCCATTTTAAGATTTCAATTTCGCCGTCAGATGTTTTACGATGTCGTAAAAACCCATTTTCGATTAGCGTATCAATTGTTTTTCCGCTTGCATCAATATACGTTGACTTGAGCATCAAGAAATATGTAGCAAAACTACCCGCTAGATATGCTCCAAACAACCACATTACGTTTTCTGTAAAAAATTCCATTAACATTTCTCCGCTACAAAGTTTGCGCGGCCAGCGCCTGTGTATTTACTAGCAGAACCAAACTTCATATAAACCTGTTCTGCCGCTGTACGTTCTGAGATACATCTAACTGTATCCATATGCTTTAATTTCTTGCCATTACTGTCTACAAGATAAACGTGATAGTAATAAAACATTAAACATCCTTTACGTAGTGATCTACATCTTCAACGTATTTTTCTAACTGTCCGTCGGTGACCCAGCCAATTACGTCATCGTATAAATCGTTCCAAATATGTTGGGTGATAAAATTGCCTTCGTCATCGAGTACAGCAATTTCCCACTTGTCCATTTCACCGCCATAACTAAAGTCAGTTTTCACTGCACTTAGTATTGTACCATCCTCAAACGTGTAGACTCTTTGAATACCATCCTTGTCTACATCGTGTGGTGTTTCTTTAAAAGTGATCATTTTACACCTTGTATAACTTAACATAGTTTAGTCGAGTTTCGTTTGCTTCAAACAAACGATTTTTAGTTTGTGCTTTTACTTTGGCTTTGATACGTTTCATATCGCCAACATTCTGTTCGAACTTGTTCATAAACGACACAAGATTACCATCTGTAGTAACTGCTGTGTAATTATATGACTCCCACTGTGCGCTATAACGCTTGTCAAGGATTTTAACAACACACTCAACAGGTTCTTTTTCTTTGCCTAAGTGTACACTATCACGATACTCTATACGAATCTCTTTCTTAAGACCGCTTTCGTGTTGGTCACGACGAATAAACTCTGGAGCAAAGGCAATACGACCCATAGCAGCAATGCGAATTTCGTCTTGCGAAAGTTCATTTACCATATCTCGCTTGAAGCTATCAAGGTCTGCTAGTCCAAGCATTACATAACGCTTCATCCACTTGAGTGCTTCTTGTACACTAGCATAATCTTCTTCGGTAGGCTCAAACATTTCAAAGTCTTCAGGAAGATACTGTGCTTCGTTTGTATTCAGCTTCTTTTCCCAGTAATAACGAACAAGGCTCTTGTTTGGAAATTGTGTCTTGTTGCTCTCAATTGAAAAACGTCGAATATCTTTGATATAAGTTTCGCCGTTAATACGATACACCGCATATGCTACAGCAAGTGCGTCTGTAAGTTTTACAGTTTTCATAGGTAAAACTTTCGCTATTTTGTCAAGTTTAAGTCGATTTGCCCAACCGATTGGATTATAAAGTGTAGTTGCCGTCATTGTGAGCCTCTGTGTGTTTGCCTAACTATTAATAATAGTATAGCGCCAAAGGCAGACTTTGTCAACTATTAATTTGAGATAATTGCAAATCCTGGGCGATTATTTCCTGGATTTGTAGTAAATGCGTGGTAATCAAACTTAAAATCTAGATCGCTAAACTTCTTTATTTTGAGATCAATAATTCCGTTAGCATTCACACCAACAAATCCAACACTAGCTTCAACCTGTGTCATAATGTCTTTAATGATCTCTGCATATGCATCTTTGTCAATGCCTCTAACAATTACGTTTTCTAGACCTTTACCTAGTCCATAGGTAAGCATATAAGCTGTATATTGTACTGGATCTCTTTGGAACTTCTTTTCACCCGTAGTAGCAACGTCTCTTGGTATGCCAAATACTGTACGTCCGTTGGCACCTAATATTACCTTACATTTTGCTATTACTTCTTGATATGGTATAAGTTTGTCATCTTGATATATTAAAACTTTGACTGCCTTAATAAGATCGTCTAATTTTGTTATAGATATATTAGGAATAGTGTCTGCAATAAGCTGAACCATTTCAGGAGTTTTTAAATCCATACATAGTTCAAGAATAAGATTTATTACTGATCTGCCTGGATCGGCAAGCTTTTGTATTGTTGCGTATCTTGCTTGTCGTTGTAGATCTTTTGGATCTATTGTATCTTTATAAGTGTCTACAATGTCTTTCATCTTAACAAGACTGTTTCCACTTCCTGATAAACTTTTAACAGCAATTTTTTGCCCGCCTACTATAACATCAACTACAGGTTCATTGCCTGGGGGGAATTCTATAGTTTGATTGTCGGCGGCATAACATAACGGAGCAATACACTCTCCAAAGTCTTGGCTAATTTGTTTTAGATTTGTACCAGTTAACACATATTGAAGTTCTTCTGGCATAGGTTTTTGAGAACCAAACTGCATTGCATTATCTAAAATGTGTAGTAATGCATTTTGACGATCATCTTCATATTTTTCTGTTACTAATCGTTGGATATCTTGATACAGATCTTTTTTGCTTGTGTATACATTTCCAAGACCTAGTGTTACAGGCGTTAATTCTTTTTTGTTAAACCCTTTTACACTCTTGCCGCCGCTTTCAACTTTCCTACGTGTAGCGATATAATAGATTTTGCCTTGGTGTTTGAATTCAAAAGGAGCTGCTTGAGTATATGAAGTAAGTTTAGCTGAAGTAGGTTGCAGTGTAATAGAAGCATCAACTTTTCTAAGCAATTGCTCTGCTTCGTCTTTATCTAATATAGAAACTTTTCTAAGTGTACGAAGATGATAAGGTCTACCATACTTTTCTGTTTCTCTTGTGTCTTGTATGTAGAGAGCAGGATCGTTTACCTTTTTTACAAGATCAGATAAGTCATTAAGATCGGCAATCTTTTGTTGGGTCATTTCTACATATCGCATATTGTATTTATTCGTCGTGTGTCCAGGCATAACCGCCTAAGTCGTTTGCTTCTGCCCAACGAATAAATAACCCTGCTTCACGTCCGTGTGCTTCTATCTCCCAAGGTCGATCCCAATAGTTAGGATCTTTTGCTAGCCATTTACCTTGCCAGCGATGTTTTGCATTAATAGAACTTTGATATAACTCACCTCGAGCGTATTGTTTTACGTGTACCATTTCGTGACAAACAGTTTCTAAAAGCCTACGTAATTTGAGCTTATGTTCAACTTCTATTTCAAACTCTCTAGGCCGACTTGGATTATCATAGTCATTAGATAAACAATAACCGTAGGCGTCTTTAAGCGATGATAATTTTATAGTTATGTTAATATTAGACATACGCGGCATCAACATTTCTGCACAGAATTTAACCACACTCCTTACGTGCTTTTTTTGAGATTTTGTGCCGCCTTGAATTTTAATGTGCATAACAACGCCCTATTTTGTTAGTATGTACTTACATAATACACTCAATCTTCGTCTTTGTCAACCACTAAATCTGACTCAATTGTAGGTGTATTATATCCTTTTAGTACATCTTTTGCATCTTCTGGGTACTCATTTAACCTATTTTCTCGTATGTCATACATTATATTTACTATTTTTGACATACTTCCCGGTCCTTCCCACACCTCATTTAAACAAGAATTAATCTTATCTAAAGATAAACTTGAAAATGTGCGTCGACCGTCGGGTAACTCTTTCCAAAAATATTCGTTCAAGAAATTTCTTAGAACTTCGGGAATTAGGCTATGATCTGTGTAAGCAAATTGACCATTAAATCCATTTAACTCCCAAGGTCTATCGGTAGATTGTGTATTCCAATAGGCAATCGATGACTGACGAACAGAATCGTAATCAAACATAATATTTTCCTCTATTTAATGATTGAATGTATATATTACTATAGATTTTATTCTTTGTCAACCTAAAGTCTATAAGTAATACGTCCTTTTTCTAGATCATAAGGTGTCATTTCTACCTTCACACTGTCACCTTGCACTAATCTAATACGAAATTGTCTTAATTTACCGCTTGTGTATGCTACAATACTATGTCCATTTTGTAGCGTTACTTTGAACATTTGATTTGGTAGGACGTCTGTAATTTCGCCTTCTACCTCAAACAAATCACTGTTCTTCCCCATTTTTCTCCTCTTCTTTTTTTGTTATAACGATTGTACCGTCTTCGACTGTAATTTTTAGAATATCTCCTGGTTGCCATCCCATACGTTCTGACACTTCAGGTGGAATATTCATTAAGACATTTTCTTCATCTCCTTCGATGTCTTCGAAAATATCTTCAACTTTATATGTAATAGTTTTATCACTCATTTATTTATTTTCCTTTATTGTGTAATAAATACTTATATGCAAGATGCGTATCGTATAGCATTTTATGATGTTGTAAAAGAAACGCAAGCCAATACAGGTTATGATTTACCAGAACACCTTGAGGCTTACGTTGTAATGTTGTTGGCGCATAATATTAATCGTCCTGATTTCTTACCTGAAGACTCATTTGCTGAAGCATATTTTAAACTCAAACATCCTGCAAACATTAGTGCAAAAGAACTAGGTGATACTTGTTTGTTTGTAACTGGTGTATTTCCAACATATGGTTCTAAACACGGTATTAATCGTCAGTACTATCAAGATATAGGTATAGGATCATATGAAATGGTAGCAGAGGTTATGCATACTGATTTGTTTTCACAACTTGCTACACATTTTAATTTCTTAAGCGAGTTTATTGAAATAACTACGAATTCTGCCAAACACTCGCATAGTAACCTTTTCCGTTAGTATCACCGCCTTGGTTGTCAATTTCAACACCGTTGTATTCTATACTGTTAATAGTTTCTTCGCCGTTGTCGTATTCGCCTAAATAAAATTTTAATTTTTTAGGGTCAAATTCGCCTATGGTTTCGATTATTCCATCAAAGAAACAGCCTTTTTCACTCGAATACATTTGAGCAATATACTTTATATCATTACCTGCATATAATTCTTGCGATTCATTTAGTTCAATTTCCCAGTCTGTTTCGTCACCAATTTTATTTACAAAATCACTTACACTTTCGCGATCAATTATTTCACATATTACACTAGCATTATAATCGTCGTTTTCAACTTCATCTACAGTTATGTAAGATGAATCATAAGCGCCGCCATATGAGTGTTCGTATTCTGTGTGTGATTCATACCAAGGACGCTTGTAGTTGTCATCGTCTTTGTCGTTCAAGAACTGTGCTTCTTCTGGTACACTGTCAATTTCATCGTACTCTGGTTCTTCACCGTCGTCACTTACCATATATGCAACAAGATCATTATCGCCGTGTTCTTCTGTTACACCTTTCCAAAAGTCGTGTGCTTCTTTTGAAATACTCATATAAGCTGATTCGCCACCGTATCCTGAAATTTGAATACGATAATAACGTGGACCTTTTAGTGTTTCAATAGTTTCTTGCTTTTCTTCTGAAGTTGCCATTATGAATTTCCTAAATATCTCATACAATTTTCTGGAGTTGATTCTACGTATGGATCATCATCTGAACCGTCGTTGTTAATTCCTGGTTCTTGCCACCATTTTTCAACAACACCGTCGTTGATGATTGCCATATAACGCCAACTACGTAAACCAAATCCTAGATGATTTTTGCCAATCAACATACCCATAAAACGAGTAAAGTTTCCTGATCCATCTGGAATTACTTTTACGTTTTGAATACCCTGTGACTTTGCCCAAGCATTCATAACAAATGCATCGTTGACGCTCATACAATAAACTTCATCAATGTCTTGGTTACGGATGTTATCATAGTTTTCTTCAAAGCCTGGTAACTGATAAGTTGAGCAAGTTGGTGTGAATGCACCTGGTAAGCTGAACAACACAACTCTTTTGCCTTTAAAATAGTCGTCTGTAGTCTTATCTTCCCAACGATATGGATTATCGCCGCTAATGCTTTCGTCACGTACTCGTGTTTTGAATGTTACTTGAGGTAACTTAAAACCTTCAATCATAATTGTCTCCTAAGTATTCTGATTAGTTTCTAGTATAGCACTAAATGAATACTTAGTCAACCATTATTTTTTACCAACCCTGTCTTGGCCGTGGCAAATTTTTATCTCCAAAATAATAAGTTACATTATCTTCTGTTTGATTATTAGGAACAAATGGAAGTTTATCGGGATGTGATACATTATATTCAACAAGCAATTTACACACTTCTAATCTAGCCATTTTATCAGCAACAACGTGAGGTTCTTCTTCCTCTTCAAATGTTGTTATAACTTCAGTGAAATACTTATTTTCTACTCCAAAGACTTCAAAATTATATTTGCTCATAGTATCTCCTATTACAGTATATTTAGCCTAAAAATACTACCACTGTTCCACCTAAGATTGCAAGTAATATGACAAATAGCCATATATAGTGCATTGCTGTAGTATCTCTATGACTCCACATTATTTCATATCGTTCAATGGATTGTCTAGGGCCTCCTGTAGCTTTTCAGTTAAGTCAGCCTCAACTTGATCCATTCTGTCACGAACATCTTTGTCTTGTACTTTTAGATCTTCACGTAGTTCTCTGTCT
>Ga0255782_10002344_pt1 | contig 15261 bp, 14 predicted proteins | sample 101ome_26_FD_179980 | JGI IMG/M metagenome (GOLD analysis project Ga0255782, IMG submission 179980) | Coastal salt marsh microbial communities from the Groves Creek Marsh, Skidaway Island, Georgia - 101408AT metaG (version 2) | ecosystem: Environmental > Aquatic > Marine > Intertidal zone >...
ATTAGGCAGGCGATGAGAGCGTTGGGGTCGGTGCAGCCACTTCAAAAATTAAATGGAATAAGTGATATTGGGTACAGTATTGAAACGAGTGAGAAATGAGTAAGTCAACAGTAAATAGAACAAAGTCAAAAGGAAAATTTCGAATCTATGTTCGATTGTTTTGGACACTCTTTATTTTAGGAGTTGGTGCCTTTGCTTCGATGTTTGTCTTGGCTTCCAAAGGTTATTTTGGTGAAATGCCAGACTTTGATCGTTTGGAAAATCCCAATACCAATCTCGCTACTGAAATCATCAGTTCAGACGGTAAAACACTCGGTAAATTTTACTTAGAAGACAACAGGACTCCAATCCAATTTGAAGAACTTCCAAAGAATATGGTTAATGCGCTATTAGCCACTGAAGATATTCGGTACTACTCGCATTCGGGAGTTGATGTTATTGGAACCATGAGAGCGGTAGCTTTTTTAGGAACCAGAGGAGGGGCAAGTACCATTAGTCAACAGCTTTCCAAGCTCCTTTTTACCAAACAAGTTTCTTCGAGTAAGTTTCAGCGTATCTTACAAAAATTCAAAGAATGGGTCATCGCTATTCGATTGGAACAACAGTACACCAAAGATGAAATATTGGCCATGTATCTCAATATATACGATTTTGGGAACAATGCAGACGGGGTACGTTCTGCTGCTAATATTTATTTCAACAAGGAACCTTTAGAACTCGACACTCAAGAATCGGCTATGCTAGTTGGGATGCTTAAGAATTCATCGCTTTACAATCCGAGGTCTCATCGAAACCCACAGGGAACTCTTAACAGAAGAAATGTGGTCCTTAATCAAATGGCCAAGTACGAATTTATAAGTGAGCGAGAACGAGATTCTCTTAAAACACTTCCATTGGGATTGAAATACACTCCACAGTCTCACAGAGAGGGTCTTGCTACCTACTTTAGAATGTATCTCAGAGGATTTTTAAAAGATTGGATCGAAAACAATCCTAAGGAAGATGGTTCGAAGTACAATTTATATCTCGATGGACTTAGAGTTTATACGACCATCGATTCAAGAATGCAAGAACATGCAGAGGTATCCGTTCAAGAGCACATTCAAAACTTACAAGCAGCTTTTGATCGTCAAAATACTCCAGAGGAAAATCCAACGGCTCCTTTTTTAGATGTGGAGGAGGATGAAATTGAACGAATCATGGAACTGGCAATTCTTCGATCAGAACGCTGGAGAGCGATGAAAGCTAAAGGCATCAATGAAGAAAAAATTAAGGCTAGTTTTGAAGTGCCTCGTTCGATGACGGTCTTTGACTGGACCGCTGAAAACAAAGAGCGTGATACAGTGATGACTCCTATGGATTCCATTCGTTATTACAAATCCTTCTTTAGGTCTGCTATGCTCTCAATGGAACCTAAAACAGGGCATGTAAGGGCATGGGTAGGAGGAATTAACTATCGCCATTTCCAATACGATAACGTCTATCAGGGAGCTCGACAAGCAGGATCTATTTTTAAACCCTTTGTCTATGCAGCGGCTATTGATCAACTACGATTATCCCCTTGTGAAACCTTGCCAGATACTCAGTATTGTATTGCTCCTAGAAAGCACGGAAATATGGAAAAATGGTGTCCCAAGAACTCAGGAGGGACCTATTCAGGAACTATGTTAACTCTTAAGAAGGCTTTGGCAGGATCCGTTAATTCAATTACGGCTCAGGTCATGGACAAGGTTGGACCAAAACCTGTTGTTCAACTGATCAAGAACCTAGGAATGAAATCTAATATTTTACCTGTTCCTTCTATTGCATTGGGTACTCCTGATATCAATGTATTGGAAGTTGTGGGAGCCTATGGAACTTTTGCCAATAAAGGAGTATACGTAAAACCGGTAATGGTGACTCATATTACGGACAAGAACGGAACTATTTTATACCAATCGGTACCTCAGACTAAAGATGTGATGAGTGAAGATGTTGCCTACACTGTTGTCAAACTACTTGAAGGGGTAACTGAAGGAGGATCGGGTATTCGTCTTCGTACTGTTGGAGCAGAACAGTGGAATCCCTATTACAGTGAAATTGTTACAGGATATCCATATGAGTTTAAAAACCCAATTGCAGGAAAAACAGGTACAACTCAAAATCAATCCGATGGATGGTTTATGGGAATGGTTCCCAATCTAGTTACTGCTGTTTGGGTTGGAGGTGAAGATCGCTCCATGCACTTTAATTCTATTCAATACGGACAAGGAGCCTCCATGGCACTTCCTATCTGGGCCAACTATATGAGAAGGAACTGGTCATTAGAAGACCTAGGAATCTCTCAGGGAGAGTTTGAAGCTCCTGAAGAACTCAATATAGTTGTTGACTGTGATCCAAAAGCAGAAGAGGGTAAAGAACCTCCCATTGACCTTACAGAGGATGATATAGAAGATATTGGGTTTTAATATTATTCAGATACATCACAAAAAAAGCCAGCTTTTATGCTGGCTTTCTTTTTCTAAGTAATAGTGTCTTAGCCTTTGAGTTTTGCTCCCAAGAACTCTCTGTTCATACGTGCAATATTTTCTAAAGAGATTCCTTTTGGACATTCAACTTCACAAGCTCCGGTATTGGTACAGTTACCAAAACCTTCTAAGTCCATTTGTCTAACCATGTTTTGGACACGTGTCGTTGCTTCAACACGTCCTTGAGGAAGTAAGGCGTACTGAGAAACTTTAGCGGACGTAAAGAGCATTGCAGAAGCGTTTTTACAAGCCGCTACACAGGCCCCACATCCAATACACGTTGCAGCATCCATGGCCTTATCTGCATTTTCTTTAGGAATTAATATGGCATTGGCATCAGTGGTTTTACCAGAGGTATTCACAGAAATGTATCCTCCTGCGTGTTGAATACGATCGAAAGCTGAACGGTCTACGACCAAGTCCTTGATGACTGGGAATGCTTTCGCTCTAAAAGGCTCAATCACAATGGTATCGCCGTCCTTAAACATTCTCATATGCAATTGACAAGTCGTTACACGACGATCGGGTCCATGAGGCTCACCGTTGATTTGTAAAGAACACATACCACAGATACCTTCTCTACAATCGTGATCAAATTCAACAGGAACATCTCCCTTAGCGACTAAACTTTCGTTGAGGACATCGAGCATTTCCAGAAATGACATATCTTCATCGATGTTGTCGATCGGATAACTTACTAATTTTCCTTTTGCTTGTGCGCTCTCTTGGCGCCATATTTGTAATGTAAGCTTCATGGTATCTTATTTATAGCTTCTAGTCTTAACTTCAATATTTTCGTACTTGAGTTCTTCTTTGTGCAATACGGCATCTTTAGGAGCTCCTTTGTATTCCCAAGCAGCAACGTATTTAAAGTTCTCATCATCTCTAAGCGCTTCACCATCCTCGGTTTGATATTCTTCTCTAAAGTGTCCTCCACAAGATTCGTTTCTGTGTAGGGCATCCTTAGCAAAAAGTTCTCCTAATTCAAGGAAATCTGCTACACGTCCCGCTTTTTCCAATTCAGCATTTTTAGAATTAGGATCCCCTGGGACGTTGACATTCTCCCAGAAATCAGCTCTAAGAGCAGCAATCTCTTCAATTGCCTCTTCTAGTTCTTTGGCGTTTCGGGCCATTCCACATTTGTTCCACATGATTTTACCAAGCTTTTTGTGGTAGTAGTCAACTGAATGCTTCCCTTTAGCCGAAGTCAGCTTCGTAATTCGATCTCTAACCTCTTTTTCAGCCTGCTCAAATTCAGGTAAATCTGTTGGAATTGCTCCGGTACGAATATCGTTAGACAAGTAATCTCCAATGGTATAGGGAAGTACAAAATACCCATCGGCAAGCCCTTGCATCAAGGCTGAAGCACCTAATCTGTTAGCTCCGTGCTCTGAGAAGTTCGCTTCTCCTGCAGCATAGCAACCAGGAATGGTGGTTTGTAAGTTGTAATCTACCCACAATCCTCCCATGGTATAGTGAACTGCTGGGTAAATCATCATCGGGGTTTTGTACGGGTTTTGATCTACAATTTTTTCGTACATCTGAAAAAGGTTTCCATATTTAGCTTCGATCACTTTTTCACCGAGTTCACGAATTGTTTTTGCATCAGGATCTTTGATTCCAGAAGTGTAGGCTTTTTCTTTTCCGTAGCGTTCAATTGCTGAAGCAAAATCCAAGAAAACAGCTTCTCCAGTTTTGTTAACACCATATCCCGCATCACAACGTTCTTTAGCGGCACGGGAGGCAACGTCTCTAGGGACGAGGTTTCCAAAGGCTGGATAGCGACGTTCTAAATAGTAATCGCGATCTTCCTCAGCAATGTCGACAGGCTTTAATCTTCCTTCACGAACTGCCTGTGCATCTTCCAATTTAGCAGGTACCCAAATACGGCCATCGTTTCTCAAAGACTCTGACATCAAAGTTAACTTTGATTGGTGGTCTCCTGACACAGGGATGCAGGTTGGGTGAATTTGAGTATAACATGGATTGGCAAAGAAAGCACCTCTTTTATGAGCTCTCCAAGCTGCTGTGACATTGGATCCCATCGCGTTGGTCGACAAGAAGAAGACGTTTCCATAGCCTCCAGAAGCCAAAACAACGGCATGAGCCGAATGACGCTCTAACTCTCCAGTAACCATATCACGCGCAATAATTCCTCTTGCTTTGCCATCAACAAGAACAAGGTCTTGCATTTCGTGACGGTTAAAAGCTTGAATTTTTCCTCTATTGATTTGACGGTTCATCGCTGAGTAAGCACCCAGCAATAATTGTTGACCGGTTTGTCCTTTAGCGTAAAAAGTTCTCGATACGAGTACTCCACCAAAAGATCGATTGTCTAATTGTCCTCCGTATTCTCTTGCAAAAGGAACTCCTTGAGCAACACATTGGTCGATGATATTTCCAGACACTTCAGCTAAACGATATACGTTTGCTTCACGTGCACGATAATCACCACCTTTTACGGTATCGTAAAAAAGTCGGTAGTTACTATCACCATCTCCTTGATAGTTTTTAGCAGCGTTAATACCTCCCTGAGCAGCAATAGAGTGTGCTCTTCTCGGAGAGTCTTGATAGCAAAAAGTCTTTACATTATAACCTAATTCAGCTAGTGTAGCAGCTGCTGCACCTCCTGCAAGTCCTGTCCCAACAACGATAATATCGATGTTTCTTTTGTTTGCAGGATTGACCAGATTGATATTGTTCTTGTGATTGGTCCATTTATCAGCTAAAGGACCTTCTGGGATTTTAGAATCTAGTACGCTCATAATTAGTGCGATAATTGATTAAAGTGATGATAGAATGCAATAAATATAAATCCAAGAGGAATTACAATTGCGTATATTTTAGCAAAACCTTCTAAAGCTCTGCTGTATTTGTTGTTCCATCCCATTGATTGGAAGGAAGATTTAAACCCGTGTAAAAGGTGAAGCATCAAAAGAATAAATGACACTCCATAGATTCCAGTTCTTGTGATCGACTCGAATTTGTGAACCGTTTCAGGGAGGTAACGAGTAGGATCTTCTGGCGCTACTTCTATGTATTTGTATACCATTTCATGGTACCAAAAGTCATACATATGAAGCGCTAAAAAGGCTAAAATTACCGCTCCTGACAGAATCATATTACGAGACATCCAAGAAGCGTTTGCACCACCATTGTACTTTGAATAGCCAACGGGTCCACGTGCTTTTTTGTTTTCGATTTCAAGGACAAATCCCATCAAAAAGTGAATGATCACCCCCGCCACTAATACTGGCTGTAATACGTACTGTACCAATTTGTTGTAGCCCATAAAGTGTGAGGCTTCATTAAATAAGTCCGGTGCGATTACCGATAAGAAATTGATTACAAAATGCAGTCCTAGAAAAGAGACTAAAAATAGCCCTGATAAGGCCATGATTATTTTTCTTCCGATAGAAGAAGGAACAGAATTGCTCATTTGTTTAAAATTTTACTGACAAAATTAAACTACAAACACCACTTGCCAAAATTATAGACTTGTTATTTTCTTAATTTTTCTATAAAAAATAGATTATTTTTGCTCGCTTTTTAAAAAAATGACATCTCTGTACAGCAATGAGCAATGGGGTCAATGGTTGACTCAGCTCGCAGATGATAATTTTGTAATTATCGATGAGTTTTTACCCGCGCAACTCTTAGAAGAGGTTTTGGGTTATTTCAATCAAAAAAAGGAATTAGACTCCTTTAATCTTGCTAAAATTGGCCCAGCTGAGGAAAAGCAAAGCGATTCGAGTATTCGAACCGACAAGACCTTTTGGATAGATCGCAAAAGAGATGTGGAACTCAATAAATTTTTTAGTTTGGTAGAAGAACTGATGCAACAAATTGCTCAACAACTCTTCTTGAGTCTCAATGGTTATGAATTTCATCTAGCTTCCTACTCCAAAGGAGGTTTTTACAAGGCGCACTTGGATCAATTTGACTCCAGATCTAATCGTATGATCAGTTTGATTATCTATTTGAATGAGGATTGGAACGAAGATCACGGAGGAGAATTATTAATTCACTCCTCGCCAACAAATACAAAAGTTGAACCTATACTCAACAGAGCGGTTTTATTCAGATCCGATGTTGTTTTACACGAAGTACTTCCTTCGAACAGAGAACGAAAATCATTAACAGGATGGTTGTTAAAACAACCTTCTACAATAGGGGTACTCGGAATTTAATCCTTCTTTAAACAGTAATTAATTCCTCCTAATAGGTGTTCTAAAAAGGCTGGTTCACTAAAGGATTCTATCGTATGACCACCACCAGTATAGAAAGATCTTCCTCCTTCGAATTCGTGATACCAAGCGATAGGATGACTCACTCCATTAGTTCCTCCTTCATAGGTGTTCTCATCTAGGTTTAAAACAACCTGAATATTTGGATTTAAATCTTTGTAATTATACCACTCATCAGTTCGAACCCAGTCTTGAGAAAGGTGTTTGGTTGAAGCATGGTTTGTATCAACAACTTTAATGGTTGCTTCGCGCACATTTGGATTATTAGGATGCCCATTAAAGTAAGCTCCTGCTAATTTACCGTACCAAGGCCAGCTGTATTCAGTATCACAAGCTGCGTGAATTCCCATATAGGATCCACCTTGTCTTATGTATGCTTCAAAGGCCTTTTCTTGTTCACTATTTAGTACATCTTGGGTAGTGCTCAGAAAAATTACCAAATCATACTGCTTTAAATTCTCCAATTGAAACACAAGTGCATCCTCAGTTTGTACCAGATTAAAGTCCCCTTTTTTCCCTAATTGACGCAAGGCATGAACTCCAGTTTCGATGGATTGATGTCTCCAACCCATGGTTTTGGTAAACACTAATATTTTGTGGGAACGGTCCTTATAAAATCCCTGAGCAAAAATTGTGGTTGCAAAAGAAAAAAGCAGAAAAGACAGCATTAGTTTTTTAGTCATCATTGCGCAAAGTGTTTGTTTGAATGTTGTGAAAGTACATATTTTTTTGGAGTGGTACCGAACTTTTTCTTAAAGGCAGCGATAAAATGACTCGCAGTGGAGTAACCAATTCGAAGTCCTACTTCGTTTACATTTAGTTCCCCTTCACCCAAAAGTTTTCTGGCAAATTCCATTTTGTAGTCAAAAAGAAAACCAAAAACAGTATCCCCATAAATTTGCTTAAAACCTTCTTTAAGTTTTTTTAAACTCAGATCGATTTCCGAAGAGAGTTCTTCCAAAGATGGGGGTTCCGCCATACGTTCAATGATGATGGCTTTTGCTAATCGAATCTTTTTGACGTTTTCCTCATCTGCTAAAAAAGGGCATTGAGCGAGTTGGGAGTCTTCATTTTTGCTAAAATAAAGAGCCATGAGTTCGTATACTTTTGCCTTGGCATAGAGGTCATTGATACTTCCTCCATTTTTGTAATAGTAGAGTTGACTTAGCAGAACAGCAATAGCAGGACTTATGGGTTCTTGATTGTAGTATTTTTTATTGTCGGTTCTCAAAAAGTGTATTTGATTGGCTTCAGAAGAAAACAACGAATGAAATCTTTTAAGACTCATCACCAAAGAAATTAACCATGAGGATGGGTGTACAATCAAATCTAAAGGAAGATCCTGTTGGGTGTTGTACAAAAGAGTTGAGTTTTCTTCAGTTGTGGAGAGCTGATAACTACCTCCGTTAAATTGAAAGACAGCAGATCCTTTTAAACAGAAGTGGAACTGAATAAAACTCTTGTCAATTTCGTGATTAAACTGTTGATTTTCAGATGAATTATTGGTAAACTTCAAGAGGTATACCTCTTTGTCTATGACTGTTTTTTCAATTGAACCTTGGGCGTTATTTTTGTCATCCATAAGATTAGGATTTTGATTTTGATTTAATTGCCTTGTCTTAAGATTTTTAATCGCTGCTTCAAAGGCCTAGTAAAATTAATCATTTCCAAGAAAATATCGCTATAAAGACCATATATATCTCATATCGACACTAATAGTACTTTAAGCGTTATTTATGTTCTCTAAAGGGTTTTAAATTTGTCCCTTGTCTAGATATGAAACAGTATCACATCTCAAAATATCAAAGTTTCTATTGCATTGGCCTCAATTACAACAAGGCTGATGCGACCATAAGGGGGAAATTCAGTTTGAATCAAGAGCAGATTGTGGATTTGTTAGCTGATGCTAAGAAAATGCACACCGATGGTTTGCTGGTGATCTCTACCTGTAATAGAACTGAATTGTTTGGTTTTGCTGAACATCCTTTTCAACTTATCAACTTACTTTGCTCTCACTCAAACGGAACTGTTGAAGAGTTTAGAGATGTAGCCTATGTTCACAAAAATCAGGAAGCCATTTCTCATCTATTTAGAGTGGGAACTGGACTGGATTCTCAAATTCTTGGCGACTTTGAAATTATTGCTCAACTCAAAACAGCTTTCGCTCAATCAAAGAAAAATGGATTGGCTAACCCATTTTTAGAGCGACTTTGTAATTCAGTAATTCAGGCGAGTAAACGCATTAAAACTGAGACTGAAATTTCTTCTGGAGCTACTTCTGTTTCCTTTGCATCGGTTCAGTATATTCTCAACAATGTAGAAGAAGTCTCCAACAAGAACTTATTGCTTTTTGGTACAGGTAAAATTGGAAGAAACACCTGTGAAAACCTTATTAAGCATACAGATAATTCACGTATTACGCTTATTAACAGAACGAAAGACAAGGCTGAAAAAATTGCTGGTAAATTTGATCTTATTGTTAAGGACTACGGAGACTTAGCTGCTGAAATTCGAAACACCGATGTACTTATCGTAGCAACAGGAGCCAATCGCCCAACAGTTTCAAAAGCGTTAATATTCAACAAAAAGCCACTTTTGATTTTAGATTTATCCATTCCTAGAAACGTCGATGAAAATGTTATGGAATGTGAAGGAGTGAGTTTGGTGCATTTAGACGAACTCTCTCAAATCACCAATCAGACTTTGAATGATCGAAAAAAGCAATTGCCTCAAGCTGAAGAAATTATTGAGGAAGTAAAAGCAGAGTTTAATCAGTGGTTAGAAACCAGAAGATATGCTCCTGTTATTAAAGCTTTGAAGGATAAATTAATTTTGATGCAAGAAGAGGAATTAGATTTCCATTTCAAAAAGAACAATGGTTCAAGTCTAGAGGATGCTAAAGAAGTTTCTGATCGAATCATTCAAAAAATTACCAAGCATTTTGCGGAACACTTTAAGGATACGGAGACTAATCCTACACAATCTCTTGAGGTGATTTCCAAGGTGTTTCAACTTAAGCAAACAACTCATGACTAATCCTATTCGTATTGGGACTCGTAAAAGTGAATTAGCCCTTTGGCAAGCCCATAAAGTTAAATACCTTTTAGAGGAGCTTGGTCATCTGTGTGAGTTAGTCCCTATTGAATCACAAGGAGATCTCAAATTAGATCGCCCCTTATACGAACTCGGTATTACAGGAGTTTTCACCAAAACTTTAGATATCGCTCTGATTGAAAACAGAATCGATATCGCGGTTCACTCTATGAAAGATGTTCCAACTCAATTTGCTAAAGGACTTGTGAAGTTGGCTGTTTTGGAACGTGGACAAACTGAAGATGTCCTAGTACACAAAGGAATAGATTTAACTCAAGAAAATTTAACCATTGCTACCAGTAGCCTTAGAAGAAAGGCACAGTGGCTTGCTAAATACCCGACTCATACCATCGTTGATATTCGAGGTAATGTGCAGACTAGACTTCAGAAGTTGGAAAACAACGATTGGGATGGAGCCATTTTTGCAAAGGCTGGTTTAGAACGTTTAAATCTGCTACCAGAAAGGACTCTAGAATTGGATTGGATGGTACCTGCACCTGCTCAAGGAGCAATTGTGGTTCTAGGAAACGAATCCAATAAGGCGGTAGCAAAAGCCCTTAAAGAACTAAATGACGATCGTACAGATCGTTGTACTACTTTGGAACGTAACTTTTTAAGAACCTTAGAAGGAGGTTGTACAGCACCAATTGGAGCCATTGCTCATATTGAAAATGACACATTATATCTCAAGGGATGTGTTTACGATACGGATGGTACTTCAAAATTTGTCATTGAAGATCAGATGCCTTTAAGTGCAACCTATGATTTGGGAAGAAAGGCCGCAATTGATTTACTGGCTAGTGGAGCAGATCAGTTGATGGATCAAATCAAAAAGAGCAACTCATGAGTGCTTTAAAACTACTTTCTACACGCTTCCTTTTATCAGAAGAGCAAGTAGCATTAGAAAATTTGGGATTTGTAGTTGATCAGTTGGCATCAATTTCAGTTGAACTCATTGATTTTAAGATGCCTAAAGACCTTGAGAATGCCATTTTTACCTCACAAAACGCCATCAAATCTTTTTTAAAACACCCTTTGAGCTCAGAATTACTCTCTAAAGGTGTCCAGGCGTATTGCGTAGGTGAAAAAACAGCTCAATTAGCTACGGATTCAGGCTTTGAAGTTCAATATTGGGCAAATAATTCAGCAGAATTAGCGCAAATGATAACAGAAAACGATGCCTCTCAATCATTTGTCTATTTTTCAGGATCTATATCCATGCGTGCTTTGATAGAGGGGTTCGATAAAGATGAGATCACCTATCGAGAAATCGTGGTGTATTCCACAACTGAGACCTATCCCAAATTAGAAAAAGATTACGATCTGATTTTGTTTTTCTCCCCGAGTGGAGTAAGATCCATCAGTGCGAAAAACGATATTTCAAAAGCTGTAAAGGTTTGTATTGGACCTACAACAGCCCGAGAATTTAATACAGAAAACAACCTACTAATCGCTGAATATCCGCCTAGTTTTAATCACATGATTCAGGCTATAAAACAGTTTAAGCAATAAGAGATGACATTAAAAAACGATTTATTTTTAAGAGCCTTAAAGGGAGAAACCGTAGAACGTCCACCAGTATGGATGATGCGTCAGGCTGGAAGATATTTACCAGAGTTCATGGAAATAAGAGAGAAATACGATTTCTTCACAAGATGTAGAACTCCAGAATTAGCTTCTGAAATCACCGTTCAACCGATTCGTCGTTATGGAATGGACGCTGCTATTTTGTTTTCTGACATCTTGGTAATTCCTCAAGCGATGAATATAGAGGTTCAAATGAAACCTAATTTTGGGCCTTATTTGCCGAATCCTATTCGAAGTCAAAAAGATGTAGATGCTGTTGTTGTTCCCGATGTTCACGAGGAACTAGGATATGTGATGGAGGCTATAAAGCACACCAAAGAACTTTTAAACGATGAGGTTCCACTGATTGGTTTTGCAGGTTCTCCTTGGACTATTTTATGCTACTGTGTACAAGGACAAGGATCAAAGAATTTTGATATAGCCAAGTCTTTTTGTTTTTCACAGCCAATAGCAGCGCATGCCTTACTTCAAAAAATAACAGACACTACCATCGCTTATCTCAAAGCTAAGGTTGAAGCTGGAGTTGATGCTGTTCAAGTCTTTGACTCATGGGGAGGAATGTTAGCTCCTGAAGATTATTCAGAATTTTCTTGGAAGTACATTCAACAAATCATCGATGCTTTAAAAGATCTTGTTCCAGTAATTGCTTTTGGAAAGGGATGTTGGTTTGCACTTCCTGAAATGGCCAAATCTGGTGCTGCAGCTCTTGGAGTAGATTGGACCTGTTCTGCTAAAAACGCTCGTTATTTAACAGGAGGTCAAATTACACTTCAAGGAAATTTTGACCCTGCTCGTTTGCTTTCACCACCAGCTGAAATCACCAGACGTGTTCATCAAATGATTGATGAATTTGGAAAAGATCGATATATCGCAAACTTGGGTCACGGTATTTTACCAAATATCCCATTAGAAAACGCCGAAGCTTTTATCGAAGCAGTTAAATCTTATAAAGTATCCTAGATGAGAGAGCAGTTTTACAATTATATTCAAGAGTTACAAGACCGCATTTGTGCAGGCCTTGAAGCAGTGGATGGTAAAGCGAGATTTCAAGAAGATTTATGGGAACGTCCTGAAGGAGGTGGAGGAAGAACACGAGTGATAGAAAACGGATCTGTTTTTGAAAAGGGAGGAGTTAATATCTCAGCAGTTCACGGGAAATTACCGGAGTCAATGCAAGCCTACCTTAAAGTGGAGGATGCTGATTTCTTTGCCTGTGGATTATCCTTGGTGATTCATCCTGTAAATCCAATGGTTCCAACGACTCATGCTAATTGGAGATACTTCGAACTCTACGACAACAATGGAAACATCACCAAGTCTTGGTTTGGGGGAGGTCAGGATTTAACTCCTTATTACCTCTTTGAAGAAGACGCTAGGCATTTTCATCAAGTATGTAAAACTGTCTGTGATAAACACTCTAAGGAATTTTATCCAACTTATAAAAAGAGATGTGACGACTATTTTTGGAATACTCACAGAAATGAGGCTAGGGGAGTAGGTGGTTTATTTTTTGATTATTTAACTCCTACGGATGATTTTAGTTCTCAGGATTGGTATAATTTTGTTACCGAGGTTGGAGATAGCTTTTTAGAAGCCTATGTTCCTATTGTCAATAAAAGAAAGGACCTTGAATATACTTCAGAGCAACGCGATTGGCAAGAGATTAGAAGAGGTCGTTATGTGGAATTTAATTTAGTTCACGACAAGGGGACTTTGTTTGGTCTGCGCACCAATGGTAGAATAGAAAGTATCTTGATGAGTTTGCCTTCACATGTACAGTGGAAGTACAATCATCATCCAGAGCCTGGATCAAAAGAGGCTCAATTAATAGAGGTATTGGAACATCCAAAAGAGTGGATTTAAAATGAGACAAAAAATATATCAAGTAGATGCTTTTAGTCAGGAACCCTTTAAAGGAAATCCTGCAGCAGTTTGTGTTCTAGAACAATGGCTTTCTGAAGAAAAAATGCAGTTGATAGCCATGGAAAACAATTTGTCAGAGACCGCCTTTGTGGTCCCCATGGGTGACGAATACGAGATCCGTTGGTTTACTCCTTTAGTTGAGGTGGATCTTTGTGGTCATGCTACCTTGGCTTCTGCTCACGTGCTGTTTGAATATTACAATCACAAGGGTAAAGAGATTCTCTTTCAGAGTCGTAAAAAGGGGGCGCTCACCGTTGTAAAAGATAAGAAATTAGGATTAGTGTTGGATTTTCCAGCACAGCAAATAGTTCCTATTCAACCTCATGATAGTATTTCTAAGGCTATAGGAGCTACTCCTAAAAAGACCATCAAGGGGGAAACCGATTTTATGCTCGTCTTTGAAAACCAAGCACAAGTTGCTGCTTTAAAACCAAATTTTGAAGAGCTAGCGAAGACTAAAGCTAGAGGAATCATCGCAACAGCTCCTGGTAAGGAAGTTGATTTTGTGTCTCGATTCTTTGGACCAGCCTGTGGAGTTAATGAAGATCCTGTTACAGGATCTGCACATACGATTCTAGCTCCTTTTTGGGCAGAAACCCTAGGAAAAAAGAAATTAAATGCTCTTCAAATCTCTAAAAGAGGAGGGGCATTACACTGTGAAGTTAAAGAAGATCGCGTTCTCATATCAGGTCATGCAGTGACCTATATGGAAGGTGAAATAAATCTATAAGCTATGTATCCAATTATCAGAAACAGACGCCTTAGAGCATCAGAATCTATCAGAAACTTAGTTCGTGAAACAAGTATTACTCCTCATGACTTTTTAGTTCCACTTTTTGTGGAAGAAGGAAAGGGGATTAAATCTGAAATTCCATCCATGCCAGGATACTACCGTTTTAGTCTTGATTTGTTAAAAAAAGAGGTTCAAGAATTGTGGTCCATGGGGCTTTGTGGAGTACTCGTATTTGTAAAAGTAGAGGATGCTTTAAAAGACAATCAAGGAACTGAGGCTGTCAATCCCGATGGTTTGATGCAACGCGCAGTTAAAACCATCAAAGATGTTTGTCCTGGGATGTTAGTGATGACGGATGTAGCATTAGATCCTTATTCTTCTTATGGACATGATGGGATTGTTGAAGATGGACAAATTCTCAACGATGAAACAGTTGAAGTATTAACCGATATGAGTCTGTCTCATATCGAAGCAGGTGCTGATTTTGTAGCTCCATCTGATATGATGGATGGACGTATTTTAAGCATTCGAGAAGCCTTCGAAGATGCGGGCTATCACCATGCTGGTATTATGAGTTATTCGGCCAAATACGCATCTGCATTCTACGGGCCTTTTAGAGATGCTTTGGACTCTGCACCAGGATTTGGAGACAAAAAAACCTATCAAATGGATTTTGCAAATCGCTTTGAAGCCATTCGTGAAACACAGTTGGATGTAGATGAAGGAGCTGATATTGTCATGGTAAAACCAGGACTTGCTTATTTGGATATCCTTCGTGAAATTAAGAACGAGGTGGATGTTCCTGTGGCGGTGTATCAAGTCTCTGGTGAATATGCCATGCTTAAAGCAGCAGCAGAGAAAGGTTGGTTAAACCACGATGCTGTGATGATGGAACAACTCATCGCATTTAAAAGAGCCGGAGCAGATATCATAGCCTCTTATTTTGCTAAGGATGCGGTAAAACTTTTGTAACCGTTTATCGATAAAAATCAAAAACATAATTAAAGTTTCTTAGATTCAAAATACTAACAGATACTGAATCTAAGAATTAATGTGTTTTTAAATTAAAATACTTATCTTTAACGTTAGTATCGAATAACAATACTATAAATATGCACTAGCCATGAAACAATTACCCAATATTCACCCTGGAAAAGTTTTAAACGAAGAG
>Ga0255782_10002345_pt1 | contig 15253 bp, 18 predicted proteins | sample 101ome_26_FD_179980 | JGI IMG/M metagenome (GOLD analysis project Ga0255782, IMG submission 179980) | Coastal salt marsh microbial communities from the Groves Creek Marsh, Skidaway Island, Georgia - 101408AT metaG (version 2) | ecosystem: Environmental > Aquatic > Marine > Intertidal zone >...
ATTCCGTATGCGGCACAAAAGGCGAAAATACCGCCAAGGGCAACGATCCATTCAAATTGAGAGAGCATTTTATTTGATATTATTAAAACTCTAATCCTTATTTTACTTAGGCGTCTAGGAAACCAAAAGCTTGCATGAAGAACTTCTTGTCCGCAGTGCTGTCAAAATAGACTCGGAATCCCTTACCGTAGTATGGCTTTGGTTCATCAAGTTCTTCGGAATCAGATTCTGGTTCAGTTTCTGATTCATAGTCAGTTCCATCTTCGGAATCGGAAACTTCTTCATCATCATCCGATTCCGTATCGGATTCGGAGTCTCGTGCTGGGTCATAATCAACATCGAGTTCCGAATCGTACTCAGAATCCGATTCGTAGTAGTACTCGGTTCTCACAATCTTACGTGGACGGGCAACCATCTTATCTATCTTTGCATCGGGGCAACTCCTTATTTAACTTTCCGTGGAAGAGTTCTTTAATCATATTTCTTACGAAAGTTCCGAGACCATCGGTCAGAACCGAAAATGTGAGATGTTGTCTCATTTGAATGTAAAAACATTTAACAATTCTCCATTTCATCTTATCATTACATATCAGAAAAATTCTAGTCTATTGTGAAGCGTTGGAAATGTCTTCTTCTTCCACTCCTTCTCAATGTGATCAAACATTACATGGCGACACTTGGAATAACGCAATCGCTGAGCAATTGGGTAGGATTCACATTCCTGTCTTTCTGGTAACTTCACCCAATTGTCAAAGTTTTCACTGTACCAAATTTCTTTGTCAATATTTTCAAACTCTTTTTGAAGAGATTCTATCAACTCTTGACGGGTATCTTTTCCGATTGTTTCATACTCAGTGAAGAGACTATTGATTGTCTTATTGTCTTCCACCGCATCGATTCCACGAAGCTCGTCTTCAACTCTGTGAGTAAGGGAGAGAAGACGCTTGATATGAGTGTCATATTGAGTATCACCATATTGAACAAAGACATCTTTTCGTTTTTTCTTGAAGTGTGTGAGAGCATCCTGACACTTCAACAGAAATTTTTGGAGTTCTTGGCGACGAGGTGGTTCCATACTTTTCTTGTAATTATTAAAAGTTTATCTATAACTTAGGCTATATTTCTTAGGTAAATGTAATATCACTTGTTCACCGGCCTCGTTTGTGGCGACGATAATATCATAGTCTTGATATGGTTCTGATTTTGGTTCAGGTGAGCCAGTAGGGATGGGGGCAAGAAGCTCCCAGAAACTCTTGAGTATGTTATACGACATTTTTGTGGCGTCGGCGGAGGTTCCAACTCTATATCTTCGTAAAGAAGTTTTTTCCAGATAATACGTTGTACGTCTGGGCACAAGGGTTGTGTAGCCCTGCAAAATGCAAATCGGAAGTCGTCTGTCACGAGTGGAATATAATCCATTTATTCACTTGAAGATCCTTGAGAACCAACCCTGCTTAGGCGTGCATTTTCTCTTTCAATCTTTTGCTTTTCTAGGTCAATGTCCAAATAAATACGACGTGGAGCATCCCACACAGCAGTCTTTACCCACAGACAGAAGTTTTCGACATAAAAAGATGACATAGTCATGACTGTTCTATAAATAGCCTTGGCGTACATTTGTATTTATCACACTTTATTTTTTATGTCAGTATACTTCAGAATGCCGGTCTCACTTGACGACATACCCAAAAAGGTTCAATATGTTGTACTGGATTCACACTTTGTGAATGGCACGAATAATTCATTTTCACTTGATCTCACATTAGAGTCAAATACACACGTGGAAGATATGAGTCGAGTTTTGGGTATCAAAATGGTTGACTTTTATGTCACACAAATTGGTGAAAATAGTTCAAACTTGAATACAAATATTGCAAAGTTTGTTGATATTGTCTGTCCAGAAATTCCAAAAGTTGCACAAATGTTGGATGAAAGACACGGACAAATATTAGCGCGTGTCCCACTTGAAAGACATTTTTCGGGGAGTAATGATGTGGTATTGAGGGACAAACAATGGAAAAGTTTTAATAGACAAACAAATTTTTTCAATCCAATTTCCATTAAGAAACTTACATTCAATATATATGAGCAACAAGACGACGGAGACTATTTACCACTTCAACCAGATGCAAGTTGGTACATGGTACTTGAAATTACAACAGTAAATGTAAAAGAAAAACCTAAAGATCGCGAGCTGCAAATTCTAGAAGCATTACAAAAGCTGCTTGGTAAAATAGATACACTTAATCGTAACGTGGAAAAGTTACCCGAAAAACCACCCGAGGATGCTAAACCAAAATATCCATTTGGTCTTTTGGTCTTTATTCTGATGCTCATTTTTGGAGGATTCGTTTGGTGGGTAAACCGTTCGGGTTCTTCGGGTCCTTCGGCCATGTAATCTTTCTCGTAAATAAGATACGTTCATGAGGAGGTTTTTTATAGATACTTTCCTTCTTAATGTGTGGGTTAATTAAACGTACCGGTCTGGAAAAGTCAATGTGTTTCATTTACTAGTATAAAAAGTAGTCGTTTATTTTAGTAAATGATTGAATATATTTTGGAAAATTTCAAAAATATCCAAGAGCTTCCAACTCAAGAAGAGATAAAAGCGTCTTTTTCTGATGATATTTTTAACGAAAAGATATTAACTGAGGTTGAATTTAAGCTTACAAAGCTACTCGACGAAAAATATCCATCTGTAACAGACGACCACTGGGAAAAGCTTAAGCGGAGGTGGAGGAACCGGTGGTGCTAGCCTTCTTGGTAGTGGTCTTCTTGGTGGTGGTCTTCTTTGGAGTCGCAGCGGGAGCTTCCTTAGTGCATTTGCACTTGCACTCACCCTCTGGACCGGCTGGACCGGCTGGACCTGCTGGACCGGCTGGGCCGGCTGGACCTTGAACACCTTCACCACCCCCGACACCGGCGTCAACAATCTTCAAAAGAAGGTTGAAAAGACGATCCTTGTCGAGGCGAGTGCGCTTCATTTCATCTTCGATCTCTCTGCGTAGTTGCAATGGATTCATTGTAATATATATAAAAGCAACATTATCTTTATACTAAATGATCATCATCGGACCCCATCTACTGACTGGAATGGGTCAACATGCAATTAAGTATGTTGAGTTATTTCCTGGAACAAAATACTACGAGATTGGTCACGAATTACCTGAATCGGAGAATGGACTCATTTTCATGTTACCCATACAAGATCACATAAATCACCTATCATACGTGAGAAAGAGGGTAAAAAATTTAGCCTGTATGACTGTGTGCGAAACTGAAACTGTTCATAAAGATTACGGGCTCATTATGAAAGAATTTAAGAAGGTTGCAGTTCCAAGTGAATTTTGTAAGCGTGTTCTTTCTAGGCAATTTCCGGAAAATGAATTCTATGTCATTCATGCACACATTCCACAACCAAAACCAAAACCCTTTACATTTTATCACATAGGAAATATTATGGATCCACGTAAAAATTTCAAAAGTATATTGGAAGCGTTTGTCAGATTAAATAATCCAAATACGAGATTACTTGTAAAGGCTACTTGTCTAAAAAATGTTCAAATAAATTTACCAAATGTAGAAATCATAAATGGTTTAATTTCAGATGAAGAGATGAATAAAATCCATGACAGGGGTGACTGTTACGTGAGCTTTTCATCTTCCGAAGGAGTTGGTATGGGTGCCGTTGAAGCAGCTATGCGAAATAAACCGGTGATCATAACAAACTATGGTGGTGCACCGGAATATATTAAGACCCCATATACAATTGATTGTGAACTCGAAGAATTGAAATTTGATGATTTTCTATTCCAGAAAGGTATGGTTTGGGGTAAACCAAATCCTACTCAACTCTTAGAATTCATGAAAGATGTGAGCGATAAAAACTTACGAGAAATGAATCATGATTATACTAGAAATCTTGTTGGTAAACAAAATGTTTTACAAGAGTTCATCTTGAATATAATTGGTACCGAGAACAACGAGACCGATAATAATGGTTCCACTCATCAATGATCCCTTTTGGGCGATGAGGGTCATCACAATGTCATCAAGGAATTTGATACCGGTTGGCTTCTTTATTATACGAGGGATAAGTGTAGCGATTGTTATGTAAAGGGCCATTGCTATGATTACAGGTCTAAGGCTTTCCTGATCCAAGAACATTTATAATACTACTGGATTTTAATTCCGTCTAACTTGCTTAACAAGTCGCTGACATTTGTCTTACTACCAAGACTGGTCGTAGCAACTCGGTGCTTACGACAGTAATCTCCACACACAGCCTTAAATTTACAAGGCTTCCCGGACATAGTTGTCGCGCAGCATATTTTGTGATTGGTGCGCTGATCGGGTGTATTTGTTTTGGGGATTCCGTCGAGTATCACAATCGCTCGATTCTTCTTACTATTGTCATGCTTGATGTAGGCCATCTTACACTTCCAAGTTGCGTCGGCCAATCGATAACATTTTTCATTTGGCTCTCTGAGGCGATACATTTTCGTCGCATCAGAGAGGCAGGATTTCCACATAGAATCGCGAATGACTTCCATTTTTATATCTGAAAATTTGGAATAGCCACCTCGACTTAGGCATTAAACATGTATGGATGCAGCCGTTAACAGAAGCAAAACTATGGTTACAATTGCCATAATTTGATTTCCACTTGGATAACAAGATTCGTACCTTTCATCAAACTGTACTACATATACACATTCCGGTCTATCATCATTTACACCTAAAACTATATGGTTGTTTGGCTGTCTAACCACCACATAGTCATCCATAAATTAATCTACCACTTTTATTTTAAGGAGCCTCTCCACCAATTTGTGCCAGGTATATGTCAACTTCCCCAACAAATTCTGGGCATTTTTCAGAAGTTCGACGAGTTACCATATCTTGAACATTTGTAATATGTTCCTTGAACTTCTTTACATCGATACCCGTTGCATTGTGGATTTGTGACTCGGAAGCTATGTCCTTGAGAGCGTAGAAATAAGCAGCAGCGTAGTTAGCATGAAGTATAGCTATGACTGGCGAAGCATCCTGCTGTGCCGCCACCGCGTATCGGGCTGACTGTCTGACAAGCTTCTCAATCGCTTTGTTCATACCCCTGGTCTTATTTTGCATCATGAGATAAAGTACAAAAATTATAGCTATGAGATAAAGATAAGCCATCTTCTACATATAAGTATGAAAATAAAATGGAAACAGGTATGCGTCATATGTTGGGCACCACTTGACCCATATTATATCAATGCTACGATTAGAGAAAAATACCTATTTGATGAATATCTAATCAAAACAAATCTACCATTTCACTACAACGATACTTGTGGATGGAAAGGTACGAAAGTTTGTAAAGCGTGCCACCTTAAAGGTGGTTTGAAGTTTAATCCACAAATGGATCACCTTCGGAGAATTGGGGTACTAAGGAATATTATACCAAAGAGACAATCCGTTGATAGACCTACGACTAAACAGTGGAGGAAAGATTTCTACCAAATCCTCAAAGATGACAAATCCTCTGTTTTTTAACAAAAACGGCTTAAGTGAGAGCCTCGTTTCTTAAAAAGCAAGAAAAATGGGAGAAAGCGTTCAAAAACTCACCCACATCGAACATGTCCTTAAAAGACCGGATTCATATGTTGGTCCAGTGGACCTCAGTTCTGAACCGTACTGGCTTCATCACAAGACTGATAACAAATTCAAAAAGAAGAGCGTCAATTATTCACCGGCTTTGCTCAAAATTTTTGATGAAATATTGGTCAATGCAATTGACAGAAACTCACTCTATCCGAAGGGTGTTTCGAGCATCTCGGCGGGGATAGACAAGGAGACTGGTGCTGTAACTATTGAGAACAATGGACCTTTGGGTGGTATCGCGGTCAAAATGCATGAGAAGGAAGGTGTTTGGAACCCTGAACTTACTTTTGGTCACCTCCTCACAAGTACAAACTATGATGACACCAAGAAGAGAATTGTTGGTGGTCGCAATGGCTATGGTGCCAAATTGACAAACATCTACTCTTCGGAGTTTTCAGTGATTATCAAAGATCATGAGAATAAGAAGACTTATTCCCAAAAGTGGGAAAATAATATGACTGTTTGTCACCCTCCGAAAGTTACAAAACATTCTGGTTCAACTTCTTCAGTTTCAATTACTTTTGTTCCAGATTGGAAAAGATTTGGTATGAAAAAGATGGATACAAACATTTACAAGATTTTTGAAAAGAGAGTTTGGGACGCAAACATTTGTACGACCCCCAACTGTAAGGTCAAGTTTCAAGGAGAAGCTCTTCCCAAGACTTCTTTTGAAGCTTATGCCAAGATGCACGAAGGTGTGACTGATATCTGTTCGGTGACTACCGATCGCTGGTCGGTGTGTATTGGTCCATCTGAAAATGGACTTGAACAAGTCTCCTTTGTAAATGGTATCTGTACCACAAAGGGTGGCACCCACGTGGATCACGTAGCTTCTTACCTCGCTTCGGGTATCATTGATGAGATGGCAAAGAAGATCAAGTTAAAGCCACAACAAGTCAAGAATACTTTCAATATCTTTGTGAAGGCGACCCTTGAAAATCCAACTTTCTCAAGTCAGGTCAAGTCTGAATGTACATCAAAGGCTCAAGACTTTGGAAGTAAGTTTGATCCACCGAAGAACTTTGTGAAGAATGCTCTCAAGACTGGCATCAGTGATGAACTCACGGCACTCTCAAAGTTCAAGGAGATGAAAGAACTCAAAAAGACCGATGGTGCCAGAAAGTCCAAAATTACCGGTATTCCCAAGTTGGACGACGCAAACAAGGCCGGTACAGCACAATCTGGTAAGTGCACTCTCATTGTGACTGAAGGTGATTCGGCAAAGACTTTGGCGGTCGCAGGTCTTTCAGTCGTTGGTCGAGATCACTACGGTGTCTTTCCACTTCGTGGTAAGTGTAAGAATGTTCGAGATGCTTCGGTGGCACAACTCACATCAAACCAAGAGTTCAATGATCTCAAGAAGATTTTGGGTCTTCAACAAGGCAAAGAATACACAGATGTTTCGGAACTTCGCTATGGTCGTCTTATGATTATGACCGATGCGGATAATGATGGTTCCCATATCAAGGGTCTCATTCTCAATATGATTCATTATTTCTGGCCCAGTCTCCTCAAGTTGGGGTTTGTAGTCTCAATGGTGACACCAATTATCAAGGCTTCCAAGGGTGGACAAACAAAGTCTTTCTACACAGACTCTACCTTCAGAGCTTGGTATGGTAATGGTCAACCCGGTTGGAAGATCAAGTACTACAAGGGTTTGGGTACCAGCACGAGTGCCGAGGCCCGAGAATATTTCAAGAAGATTCAAGACCTCACAGTCAAGTTTGACGTGGATATCATGACAGACAAATCAATTGTTCTTGCCTTTGACAAAAAGAAGGCGGACGATAGAAAGTCTTGGCTCCTCGAAAGTACCGCTAAAAATCCAAAAGAATTGGAAGTTCCATACGGTAATGTCAAAAATTTGAGTATCTCAAACTTTGTCCATAAGGATCTTGTCAATTTCAGCTTGGCGGACTTGAAGCGTTCCATTGCCCATATGGCAGATGGTCTCAAGCCTTCGCAGAGAAAGGTTCTCTTTGCATGCTTTCATAAGAATCTCAAAGATGAAATGAAAGTTGCACAGTTGGCGGCATATGTAGCTGACAAGTCTGCATACCACCACGGTGAAGTATCCCTGGCAGATACAATTGTCAAATTGGCAAATGACTACACCGGGTCAAACAATATCAATCTTCTCGTGCCATGTGGTCAATTTGGTACTCGTCTTATGGGTGGCAAAGACGCTTCCCAAACGAGGTACATCTTTACAAAACTCTCCAAGGAGACTCGGAAAATCTTTGACCCCCGAGATGACCCGATCCTCAACTATCTCGACGATGATGGTCGGCCAATTGAACCGGATTTCTATATGCCAACTCTCCCAATGGTTCTTGTCAATGGAACGGAAGGTATTGGTACAGGTTTCAGTTGCTATGTCCCACCTTTCAACCCCAAGGACATCAAGGAAAACATTGGAAGAGCTCTCAGTGGTATGTCTTTCAAAGAAATGACACCTTGGTTCCGGGGATTCAAGGGTAAAGTATTCAAAGAAGATGGTACTTGGATTACCGAAGGTGTTTGGAGAGATACCGGCTCCCGTCTCAAGATTACCGAGTTGCCACCCGGGCGATGGACTCAAGATTACAAAGAGTATCTCGACACCCTCGTTGAAAAGAAAGTCATTACAAGTTTTACAAACAATTCAACAACTGAAGATGTTGACTTTGAAATCTTTGGCTATTCGGGGAAAGATATGATTAAGGATCTCAAACTGAGAAAGTCTTTCCATACGTCAAATATGCACCTCTTCCATCCAATCAAGGGCATTTACAAATACTCGAGCCCCGAAGAAATTCTCAAGGACTTTGTGGATCTTCGACTTGACCATTACATCAAGAGAAAGGAGCATCTCATCAAGGTACTTGAAGTCAGATCCAAGATGTGTGGGTATAAATCAAAATTTGTCACTATGGTCATCGAAGGGCAAATAGTAGTCTTCAAGCGTAAGAAGGATGACCTTGAACGCCAACTTTCTCAAATTTTCCCCAAAATCAATGGCACGTATGACTACCTTCTCAATATCAAAACTGTTCAGTACACCGAAGAGTGTGTGCGCGAATTACTCAAGGAGTCCAAGCAAGCTAGAGAGGAACTTGAAATTATGAAGAAAACTTCACACATTGACATGTGGAAAATGGATATTAAAAATATGTAGGCAATAGATAGGTATGGGTGAAGCTGCGAAAATTTCGCTCAAGGCTATTGGGAAGCAAGACACTTACTTACTTTCCAAAGAACCAGACGAGTCATTCTTTAATTATACCACCGATAAGAGACATTCCGAATTTAGGAAATATCATAGAAGTAAACATGTAATTAATCCTGGACAAGTAGATAATTGGCCTTTTAATCAAACTATAAAAGTCAAATATGAACCACAAAATATGGGCGATCTTTTGAGTAATATGTGGTTGAGCATAAAAATGCCTAAATTACAAGGTAGTGAAAATTACGCGGATCAACTTGGACGACACATTCTTAAGAGTGTTACAATGTATGTGGATGACATCGAAGTTGAGAAAATTCATGATGATTGGGGAATTATTTATGATGAACTTTATTTAGAAATTTCAGAAAAAGTTGCAAATAGATTTCTTGTCAATAGAAATTTGGGTTATGATGCATCATCCGCTTTGCCATCATATGCAAAATATGACTCCGATTTGATGATTCCAATTCATTTCTTCTTTTCTAGAAAGTATGCAAGTGATGAACACTCATCGAACAGTCCAAACAGACCATATTTCCCATTGTGTGCGATATACAAACAAAAGATTGAATTTGAACTCGAGTTTCACAAACAATCTTTCTTTACGGATAGAACTGCATTGATTGAACTTCCATCATTTGATATTATTACGGAAGAGATTACGGTGAGTGGAGAAGAACGTGTATTCATGATGAAAGAGAGACAGACACTCGTCACAGACTTGGTGAGAAAGCATCCATCAATTGTGACAGACCTTGGAAAAGATGTCGTTCGAAATAATCTTGTACCAAATATTCCGGTCAAATGTATTCACTGGTTTTTGAGAAATGTAAATGTTGAGAATGAAGATGAAGCTAAGGGTAACCCAATTCCAACCGATCCAGAAGAATATAACATTCACAATAGATTTAACTTTTCTTCGAATGTAAACTTTGATCAAACATTTACATTCTTTTCGCCAGTGATGGAATCTGCAAGTTTCTATATTAATGGAACTAAAATGCCAAATGTATCAAACACCACTCACACATATTACAAGTATCTCATCCCATCACAAAAAAGATTGGCGAGACCTATTAGGAATATCTATACATATAGCTTCTCGATGAATCCGATAAATGTGGAACCATCGGGGAGCTTGGACTTTAGTCAAATACAATCTGACAAAACTGCATTTGAAGTAAAACTAGATAAAACACTGGTAAATATAAACCAAGATAGATTTACATTACATATGTATTATACCGGATATCAAACATTTGTCTTTGACCGGGGATTCATGTCGATTGCTTACTAAACAATTCTTCACGATTTTCTTTGATGAAATCAATAATCTTATTTTTGATACACCATTTGATGAAATTTAATTGTGCCAAAGTCGTTTGAATTTCATGAGATGTCCCGGGTATGATGTAAGAAAACTTTTGTGATCTACAAAATGGGTCAAACAATTTCTTACTGTAACCATCAAGTGATGATTTGTATGCACAGTGAACTGTAAATAATTTTCCATCGCTGGTCGTGTAGGAAGTGTGATTCTTCTTCGAATAGTTCGTAATAAACCATTCTAAGTTTCTGAGAGAAATACCGCTTGTTTTGTCCAATATAGTAAGGAGTTTAGTTCTATTCTTTTCTTCATTGTAAAAATTGTTAATCGATGTTAGTAGAATATCACTTTTGTTCATTATTAATAATGGGCACTAAATCTATAAGCCCGTTTGAAGATTGACAACCCGGACACCCCCTTACAAACATCTGCCCCGGACCGTGGTTATGAAGACTTTCACTTGATAACGCCCTTTGACAAATTTTAGATCTCTGACTCTGGTGGTGGCGACAGTATCCTTCGTCTATCGCCTTAAATCCACATCGTTCACCGTTACCCTTTACACCCTTACATAAGGTACTTGAATATGTCTTGGGGATATCCCTCAATAACAAATCTAATGAAATCCCATGTTTCTTCGAAATGATCAATGCAAACTCGCTGATGGTTTGATTAACTCTATCATTTACCTCATCATCAACGAGTGACGCTATTTTTTCGTATACAGTCATTTTACTTATTAGTACTTAGCTCGTAATTTTTAAATACCTCGTCGAGCGAATTTTGTTTTGTGCGTTCTGTTTTAATTCTTTCCCTTAAAACAGTTGCAGTACCCGTGTCCTCAATACCCAATCTTTTACACTCGGCAATCAAATCATCTTTCTTCATAGAACTCAAAGCCGGTTCTCGCTTCGGTTTCGGTGGCTTATGTTTATTGATGATTTCCCCAAAGATTTCTTCCTTGACATTCTCATATAGTGGATCCAAAAGGTCACACACGGGGTTCAAGAATTTGTTAAGGAAATAATAGTGATAATCTACAGGAATGCCATGCTCCTCTACATATTTTGGATCTTCGGCTTTTTCGTACGCTTTGGCTTTGGGATCTTGAGTCTTTGTGAGAAGATAGGGAACCCGATCACCAGATTGTGGCTCAGACCCCGGCTTTCTTTGGCGCATCTTCGTAACAACTTGCACGTGCGATTGGTTAATATTGACACTCTCAGGACTCGTCACAGACACATTTTTACCAGCAACCTTGTACGTGTCCGCAAGAGACTGACTCAACACCAATTTTTGGTTGGGAACATCCCCGGACAAAAGCTCAATCGCTCGTTCCTTGGCAAGTTCTTTGGGTGGTCCAGGGTCACTTGATGTTAAAACTACATCTAAGAGTTCCTTGCATACTTCGCGGACGTGTGGTGTATTGTCTCTTCGAACGAGCTGAAGACCCTTTACATCTATATAGTCCATATGCATATTCCCGTCTTTACCCTTTGTCCAAAGTTTGGCAGCGTAACGCTTCTTACTATAGAGGAAATACGGCCAATAAACCTTCTCGAGTTCCAAATTATTGGGCTTCTTGAAGAGAGCACTACACTCTTCGGCAGCTCGCTCACCAACCTCCCAACTGTATGCAATAGCTTCTTCACCCTTGCGTTCGCCTACATCAAACTCAACCATTACTGAATCGGTGTCCCCATACCTTACCTTTGAACCTGGAAAGTTCTTTTCAACATAGTTCTTCGTCTCTTCAATCATTGCACGGCCCTTTGAGGTCGTAGTAGAAGCGATCGGAACACACGGAAGAATACCTTTACCAGCACCAGTGAAACCGTAGACTGAGTTCATACTGATCTTATAGGCAAGCTGCTTACCGTTGTAGACCTCTTTCATAAATCCAGTTGATGCAGCCATATCCTTTTTGGCTTGCTTACGGAACTGCTTCAATTCTAAAAGAATCGCGGGTAAAAGACTCGGGACATCTTGAGCAAACTTATATGTCCGATCAGCAATCTTAAAAGTTTCATAAGTAATCCCCGGAACTGCGCCATACTTCTTCTCATCCATAACATACGAAGAATAACACAAATTATGTGCCATCATAATCGATGGATACAGTGATTCGAAATCAAGGGCTGTAATTGGTGTGTAGTATGCACCCTTTTGCGCCTCCAAAACTGTCGCACCTTCATATGGTTCTTCGGGAATTGCGCCGTAGCGAATCGTCGGGACCATAAATCCCAGCTCTCTCGCTTTCTTTGTCAACTGGGAAAATACCTTGATTTGCTGTCCACGCTCTACAAGGAATGGAACTGGTACCCACGTTGCCTTCGCCATCTCCACCAAATTTAGAAGTGTACACAACTTCTTCATAAGCCTATGGGGAAGTAGTGTATCCTTGATACAATACTCGGCAACTTCACGCAATTTCACTGGATCTTCTTCAACAAATCTAGCAAACATTTCCTTTGGTGGCATATCAATTTTTTGGTCACCCAAGTACAACTTAGATACATTATCCAATTTATAGCTATCAAGCTTGTAACCCTTTTTAATTTCGTGGAACAAATCGAAAATAAATCGACCAGGCATCGGAAGAAGCTTCAGAAGATTGTCACCAAGAGCACTCGATGAAAGCTTCTTAATCACAAGTTCAGATTCGGTATCCTTCAACTTACCCAAATTGAAGAAATCGTAGTGGCATCTATTGATTTGAGCACGCTTATATATGTACTCCATATCAAAACCAAAAATGTTCCAACCAGTTATGATGTCAACATCTTGTTTGTGAAGATACTTTTGGAAAGCTTCTAGCATTTCCCTTTCAGTTGGGTAGCTCAAAATAGTAGAGCCATCCAAGTTTGGATCAGTCTTCTTGTAACAGAGGCAAGTCTTATCATATGGTTCATCAGACCCAAACTTACAAAGTGAGATTGCAATTTGGAAACACGCATCACCGGGGATGTTTGCATCAGGAAACTTACCCGTAGAACTGTTACATTCAATATCTACCGAAGCTACAACAAATGGAGCAATGTCATCCCGTGCCACGGGTTTAAGAGTCGTCCAGTCATTGCAGAACAAATCAATGTCTACATTAGCCAGATGAGAACGGATACACTTATCGCCCGTATCGAGCCAGCCGGTAGATTGAATACCCGTGCGATGCATCAGGCGTAAAACCGGGTCCAAGTTTGATTCATATACTTTAACATTTCTTACACCAAAAATATTAAAAAGGTCTGGTGTCTTGTCGAGAGGTTTTCTCAGGAATGAATCGGTCAACCTTCTTGCTTGAAGATTCTTAAAGTTCACTTTCATGAATGGAAACTCTTCATTGTTTTGAAATCCCCAAACATCTTTTGACTTCATGACTGAATAAGAAATCAAGGAATCTTTGCAGTTGTTATCCAAGATTTGATATATTCTTTTGATTTTTTGATTGTCAATGTCGGCCGGAAGTTTTATAAAAAAATACGGCGTGAATGCTGTAGTGAGACAAACCGATTTCCCATCTTCAGTCTTACCAAAGATACTAATCAGGTGTTCGTCATCACTGTCTCGAGCCTCCCAGGTTAATGCTTGGAAGGTTACCATTGTGTAATCATCGACCGAAAATTTTAATATACTATATTAGTAAAAATGTCAGCCGCCTTGATTGACCTTGTATCTAAAGGGGCTCAGGATGTGTACATCACTGGCCAACCAGAAGTCAGTTTTTTCCGTCAAAATTACAAGCGACACACCAACTTCGCGATGAAGCCAGAGCGCATGGACTATATCGGCACCTTCGGTGATGGAAATGAAATCACTATTCCAATTCGTTCCAAGGGTGATCTTTTGAGCTATGTCTGGATTGAAAGCACGGACATCGCCTCCACTGGTACAAACGCCACGGGCTTTTTTTCCACCGGTTCCATGAACCCAACGACCTTCCAACTTTGGATTGGTGGTCAAAAGGTTACCGAACTCGATTCTCTCTTCATTCAGGGTGTTCACAACCCACTCTTGCGCGACAACACCGCAAAGGCGTCTTGTGCGATAACCACCAATGTCAAGAAGGATAACCACTCAGGAAACTATTACATGATTCCATTCTTCTTCGGTGAGGATTGGACAAAGGCTCTCCCACTTGTGGCTCTCCAGTACCACGACGTCGAAATCCGTGTCAAGTGCCGCGACGGCGGTTTCACCCCACCAACTGCACCAAAGGTGTACGCGAACTACATCTACCTTGACACCGATGAACGCAAGTTCTTCACTGACCGTGAACACGAATTGTTGATTACCCAAACCCAATACCAACCAGCGACTCCAGTCGATACCGACCTTGACCTCAGCTACTTCAACCACCCAGTGAAGTCTCTCCATCTTGTTTCTGGTTTGGCCACTGGTAATAACTGGGACAGTGAGTTCACCTTCGAAAAGTCTTCCCTTTACATTAACGGTGTTGCCCTTTTCGAGGAAACTTCTAACGTCTACCACCACAACGTTGTTCCAGAAATGCACTGCACCGATCTTCCAGACAGTGTTCTCGACGATCTCCCAACTTTCAGCTGGCCATTCTGCCTCACTATGAGCAAGACGCAACCAACTGGTACTCTTAACTTTAGCCGTATCGACAACGCGAAGATGACCCTCGTCGGTCCAACTGGTGGTAACGCTCTTCACAGAGTGTATGCAGTCAACTATAATGTCCTTCGTATTAAGGATGGTATGGCTGGTGTTGCCTTCGGTAACTAATTTTATTCCCAATTTTATAAACAAAACTTAGATACGATTGGTTTAAAAATATCAATGATATGTAAGTTAGGATGGACCTTGTCCCAATTAAACTCATAAAGAACAAAGATGTTCGTAACACCCTCTTAAGAGTCAAAGGCGAGACTGCCGAAATTGACACCTCTGACTACATTGAGAGTAAAATGAATACCATTACTGCTGCGAGATATCTCATGGCTATTGAAGATGCCGCGGAAATGGCTAAGCAACTCCTCCAGAGACCGGGTATTTTTGAACAAATTGGGAAGGACATCAAGAAGGAAGCTGGGTACGATTTCAAG
>Ga0255782_10002357_pt1 | contig 15212 bp, 9 predicted proteins | sample 101ome_26_FD_179980 | JGI IMG/M metagenome (GOLD analysis project Ga0255782, IMG submission 179980) | Coastal salt marsh microbial communities from the Groves Creek Marsh, Skidaway Island, Georgia - 101408AT metaG (version 2) | ecosystem: Environmental > Aquatic > Marine > Intertidal zone > Salt...
TGGCGACAAAAGTCGCCCCTTCGTCAGCTTCAACTAGCTGTGACTTTGGAATGTGAGTTACGCACGAGTTGTTGATGTACGCACCCTCTGGCACGAGCTCATCTCCGATGAAATCGGAATAAGTCGAGTTGCAATAATCATATGAGCCGAAGCTGCTAATCTGTTCGAGAGCACTTTCGCGCCGACTATTGTCAACAGCTGTCGACGTATACACTCTTGGTTTTTCCTTCAACATGTAGGTATGCGCACCTATGACAGAGACCAGTGCATACACTAGAATTGTAACCATCAGGGTTTTGTGCACGTACGCGAGACGTCTATCACTAATCTTCACCACCTTCAAGGTACGGTACGACATCAAATCGTCCCATAGTTCAGCGAGACCCTCCTTAATCCCTGCGTGGTATTAGAGTGAGAAAAAATCAAATTATTACTAAAGAGCGTTGTACCCATGAGTTCTAGCTTATGGATTCAGCAGAAACACCTCTCGACGGAAAGACTGCGGAGGTTACAACGAGGCCCGCAACACTAAAAAACTTGAGCGTTTTTTCCGAACTAGTAGTTCTCAGTCAAATGTGATACGCCTAGAATTGAAACGGAGAGATTGTATGCTTTGCACGGCTTCCTTGCCTCCCGTACTTATGCAAAGGAACTTGCTCGCGCGTGCACAGCGCGTAAGGGCCTCCGGCGTATCTGGCCTATTGCTCTGGGTGTTACCGACCTTCTGTCGAAACGCAAAATTAGCATGCAGTCTCATGTCGTCGTATTTAGTATTCATACTTTTCATATGAAAAGTAGTAAGTACTCGAGTAATAATTTTACGTTCATTTGAGGTTTATTGAGCCAACATCTTCGCGTACTGAATGAAATATATGAGGTGGACTAAGGCCGAGGGAGAGATAGCACGAAATACCTTTTTCCGGAAATACTGCAATATCGTGATTCGAAATTGGGGAGTTGATTTCCGATAACTTTCCGACTAACTTACCCTCTAAAAATTAACTCGTCGATTTTTGAATTGCAAGTGGTCCAAAATTCACCATAACTTGCATGCAAGTTATCGGGAATTTTACGGAAATTCCATTAACTTTCACGATAAATTGGCAACTGTTAGTCGTGAATTTCCCATAACTTGCAGGATAACTTGCTAAACCCTGAAGTTATGGATGTACTGTTAGTCGGCTTAACTAAGTACTAAGTACTGCAGTACTAAAGGGAGGTTAGTATGTGCACAATTCGGTGGAAGGAGTCGATTTACTCATTTGCTTTTCAGGATCGATGAATACGGGGCCTCAGGTCCAAGTTGCTTGGGATCAAAAAATTAAAAAGTCAAACGTTCCAAGTTGAACCGTTCAACCGAGTCGACTGTAACTGCAAGAGCGGGGACTACGTTACCGTGGAGTTTTTGCCTAAACGCCGATGAAATTACTACGTACCGTTACAGAGTAACTCCAAATACAATTTCGACTCCTTCTCACGCAACTATCCAACTGCGCTATAAAATCTTTAATTGTTTGCAAGCAGCTGGGTAACGGTAAAAGTGGCGCGATGAAAAGTTCGCCGTTTCCACTGACTCACTTGTGTACGCCCATTGTTGGGGAACGCCTTCGATCTTCTCGCCATGAAGTTCAAAAGGTTACTATGTGGCAGCACCGGACAACCAGCGTGGCTAAGTTTTTACAAGCTCTTCGCAAGGCACAACACCTGTCACTGACTGCTAGAAATAAAACTTGGATACACGCGTGCGCTACGGAAGCTCATCACCCAAGGCATGTTGATTTCTGCCGGTAAGGGTACTTTTACTCGTCAACAGAAGATCTCTTACGTATCTCAGCTCAATTTCTGCCAAAAGTCTGTTTGTGTTTTCTCGACCACACACGGTATTGGGTACAGTGGTACTTTAGCACCAAGCCTCAAATCACGTTTGTTCTCAGCTTTGTTATAGCTAAGCGTAATTTCTATGGGAATAATGGCGCAGTCGTTGAGTGCGATGCCGTTTGCTGCTTCTCTTTGGCGTTTATACGAGGTATAGAAACGTACCATTTTCAACTTGAATTTTACTCACAGCGCAGGCACTTGTTTGTGCGCTCCCCTTGAATTTGGTGATTGTCGGTTTGAATCAACTTTACGACAAAAATATTGATAAAGTGAGTACTTAATTCTGGATCTTGAGATGAATGAGTGCTTCCTTCTGTAGGTAAATAAACCGTACTTGCCACTCGTATCTGGCGAGATTTCTACAGACGCGGCGTTGAATCTTATTGCAACGTCATGCTGTAGTGCCTTTTTGTACGGTATTTACTGCACTTACGTATATCTTGACAATGCGAGTAATACTAGTGTGTTAGGGGCTTCCACCGGTTCTTTTCACCTGCTGCTGACGCTAGTCTTGAGGTGATTATTTTCTTCGCTGCATTGAAATTTCTCATGATTTACAAATACAAAGCCTTTTCCTCGGAATTGTTTACTCTACCGAACATAGTTTTCTGCGATGGAAGGTAGATATGTTGCCTGTATGACATGATATTCAATCTTACGTTATCAAGCAAACACCAATATTAGCGGTCACTTGTATACTAGCAGTGAGAGCCATCATCGTGCAGTGGGGTTTTTTTGGTCATTTTAACATGTAAGCGTCACAGGACCCTTCACTTTTGTTGATCAACTAAAATGGTAGCAGTGGCAACTTGAATGATGGATTACCGGCACAGTTGAGCTTCTCCATGTGCTTTATGGGTATTTACTCGATTGTCATTGCGTTACTTAAGGTAGTCTGAACCTTAGTGTGCATATTACTTCTATCAACTCAAATTGAAGGACGCTCCTGATATTGTTGGTGACATGAGATCGAACGTGCAAACTTTGTCAGTAAAATTCGGTGTATGTTCCTCGACAGATCGCATCATTTCTGGTGATTTGATATCACCTGCGCAGGTGCAATCAGTGACTCGAATTTGCGTTCTCATGCTTGTTTTTGATTATGCAAGGTAAACGCCCGATCAAGTGATATGCAAGCACTCATAGGGAACTGCAGCGGAGCTTGGGTAGGATGGAACTATTACGCGGGTTTACGTCGACTTGTGCTGGTACGGTTTCAGCTCTTCTTACATTCACCTTCTGATTTAATGTTTTACTTCAGTCATGTGGTCACCTACTCAGCGCAGCCGTGATATCAATTAAGTACTGCCATACAAATGTGCGATCCTCTCAATCAATCTTCTCCCTGTACATGTTCGTATGGAAGGTGAGTATGACTTTCGAACAACATGTTGGCGTCACACCGTGTTTTAGATGTTCTACTGCGAATACGTTTTATTTGCTTTTCTTTAACTAAATGCTGATAGTCTGGCAACGTGAATGTTGTCTTGGTATTTAATTCTCTACTTAAAAGCTAGCTCAAAACTACTGTCGAAAGCAAAAGACCTTGAACACGAGTTGTGCTGTTGAGCGCTACCATCATTTATCCATATTGAGTCCAGAGATGCCTGCCGCAATGCGTTCCTCACGGCGTGCAATCTTGCGAGTTCTAACCGCTTTGTTCTTGGCGCGTCGCGCTTCGAACTGGTCAGCGAGCGTCTTCTCGCGAGCCTTCTCTGCCTTCGCCTTGTGGATGGCTTCCATTAGCACGCGCTTGTTCTTGAAAACGTTCCCTTTGCACTTGAGATACATTGAGTGATACATGTGCTTGTCGATTTTCTTGGCATCGCGGTACTTTGACAAGAGTCGTCTGAGAACCCTATGCCTGCGGAGCCAGAGGACCTTGGTAGGCAGCCTGGCTTCTCTTGTACCACGTCGCTTACCATAGCCAGTGTGACGTCCAAGACGTTTCGCAGCTTGTTCGCGCGCGGTTCTTGCACGGGAATGAATCTGTTGCAAATAGAAATTCAGTCAGTCCTTATCCTGGTGTTCGTGGCACGTCGCGGGGGTTTTCGAGACAGAAGACTATCCCCACCTTGGTCGGTTTGCGGATCACGAAACCATCCTTAACGAGCTTGCGAATGTTCTGGCGCGAATTCGCAGCCGCGATTTCATTAACCTGTGAATGGGTAAATATTTTATGTTAATCAGCGCTCGGCTCGTCGCGTCGTCGCGCGTCACACCGCACGACGTTCGTTGTCAACAAGGTGTGTGCATGACGTGATAATCGTTCAGGGGGTCAACCAGGTCATCGCTTACCTCGTTCGGATCCATCCATATTTTGCGGGCACCGCAGTTCAAAATAGAGGCGGCGAGTCGCTTTTGCAGCTTCAACGACACCATTGCTGTCTTCTCTTTCAGACCAGGGCAGTCGTGGCGTCGAGTTGTGCTTGCGGCGCCCTCGTGCACTAGGGTTTTCTCGGGGCTGACGGCGGAATGATTCCGCCGGAATCCGCTGTCGAAGACTTGCTTAGTGGAGTTTAGTGATGCTGCCATAACGTACCTAATGTATGAGTTAAGAATGTATATAATCATCTTAAGTAAGACATTCTATTTAATATCCATTGTACGATCGTATTTAACGACAATTATGATGTTATACGCATATCTAATAAATATAATGGATTTGTTTATCCTAGTCTAGTACTTCTCCCTCCAAAAAGTTTTTAGACGAGTCGTGACTCATTGAAATTTCATAATCGAAGTGCCTTAACTATGGGGCGTTTGTAGATTTAGGGTTTGGGCTAATAGCCTCAGAATACAATATTATACTTCTATGCCTACATATTCTATCTCTTCGTCGTCCTGGATGTCTCGCCACGCGACTGAGTGCGGCAGAGGGAAGCCGTTCCGCCCTTCGAACAGGAATATTTGTCGCACCATGGCCGTCTTCGTGCGCCAGAAGCGTGCTATTTCGTCGGCGTACGACCGTAGTTCGCTTGGGGGTGTTGAATCCGACTTACATACAACGTGCGCGCGTGAAACTGCTTCTCGTCGACGTCGACCCAGCCGACGCGAGTTTGCTCGTCACACCAAGTGTTGTGTAGATTCTCCGTCGCCCATTCCTTGCGCGTTGCGACGTGTTTGTCGGTGAGAATCGGCACGTACTGGTCGCGACTTCGTCGCCACTTATTTTTTTGCAATAATTACGGACAGTTTGCTCGCATATCGTCGTCCCCGCTCGCTCGTTCAGTTTGTCAGCGAGCTCTTTGAAAGTCAGTCGTCCCTGTTTCTCGTCGCAGATGTTCACGAGAATCTTTCCAAGTCGCGGCGTGATCACCTTGGGGCGCCCAGATCGCGAGGCACGATCAACGTGGCCGTCTTCTTTCCATTTCTTAAGTAAGTTGTAGCCTAGCGCTCTAGACAAGCGCCAGCACTCGCACAAGTCATCCATGCTCATTTCTTTGCGATCCTGCACGACGAGTGCTACTCGGACGAACTGCGCCGCTTCCACTTCCGTCAGATGTCGTTTCCCCCAATTGAGAACGGAAACGGGTGGCGCATAAACATTATCGTCTGCCTCATTCACTGGCCGCGCCCGCAACACCATAGCGCTGTCTCCAGGCGCCGGCCAACGCGCTGACTTCGAACGACGCCGTTTCCGTGCAGGCGTGTCGGCATTCTCGTCGACAAGTAGGGTTTCGTCACTTTGGTCGTCGAGTGTAATGTTCAGACATGGTGTCGTGTCGAACAGACGCCGCGTTGTCGTCGTTAGCCACTCCATCTGCCGCGCGCCGCGCCGCGCGGCGTTGTTTCGCGCGGGACGAGCGCACGGCGAACGATAAACGGTTACACTGGTTTTGACCGGTTTTCGGCTAACAAATTTCACTTTTGTCATAAAAATTAGGGTTTGGGAAACACTTTAGGGTTTAGGCATATAGTGTTACGAGTGATTACTGTACGAGTCTGAAAAATCAGATTTTTGATAGGAAAACTTCCGGAACGTTTATCTCCGATTTCTTTTCAATTTACAAATAGAAAATGCGACTCAACGCCAAAACGCGAAAAATGTAACCAAACCAGATACTCCGCGTCTAAAATGGTTAAAATCTCACTTAGCTATGTCTGTTTGTCCAATTCATTAATGGCTGGAGAAGTATCGAGGTGAAAATTTTGTGAATTTTTGTGTCATCGGTGGTCAAAAAATGTGGCCGAGGTACGCAAAAAAGGAGTCGCCGATCTGTTACAATCAGACTGATTGTTTACCGCTCTGCTACGGGTCACTGCGTGGAGGCTCAGGCGCCACATTGTGACGTGGAGTGCGAACAGGGAATCGGGGAGCGTCCAATCTAAGCTCGTGACCTTCGATAAGCTGATTTTCGTCTCAAAGTAGAAAAGGATGATCACACCGTCTGACTTGACAGATCGTGTGGGTAGTCCGTCGCAGGTAGCCTGCACTACAACGCATGTCACACGGGTACGTCAAAATATACACGAGCAGTGCCCTTTTGATGGTCGGATAGGCAGCCTTCAACGAAGCTGTGCATACTTACATGGATGCCTTTGGTATGACAGTTGAGGAAGCAACTGTTGAAGTCGAAGAGGAGTTTCGATTGCGTGGTCTTGTCTCATCAAAGAACGATGTGTGTGATATTGATGAAGGCGAGCTCAATGCGAAACTTGAAACGCTTGCGCGTTCGCTTGCTAACATTACAGCGCAAGAAAGTCCATCAAGTAGTCAGCTGACGAAGATATGTCAAGAACTAAAAGAAGCTCTGAACACAAGTCGCGAGTGCTATGCTGACGTTTTCTCGCAAGCCGTGTTGAGCGCTGGGCTGACAGAGCCGCTGCTAGTCAGCTGTAAAATCTTTAAGTCTTCGTCTCAGCTGCATGAACATGCGTTTCTTCTGCTAACAGGTACTCTCAATGACTCACCCACGCACGTAGTTGTCTCAACTCTGTACACACAGCCATGCTCAAGTCACGTTGCTTGTCGACAGTACAGCTAGAATCTACGCGCTTTCATGAGTTGCTCGAAAGACTTGTAGATGCAGAGATGACGGATACCATCTGTGATTTCTTGATAGCACTAATCGAAACGACTGGAGTAGACTCACCACTCGTACAGGTACAACGCATTTTGTGTTCTTCCATTGCTGAGCTTATCATTCGTTAGGAGAGGATATGTGTGCTATGCATCCAAGGTCTCAGCTCAAAAAAACATTTTGAAATTCGTTCAACATGTAGGCTCATCGGTTCTATGTTACGAGGTGGATTGAAAGAACCGAAACATGACCGTATTATAATATTGTACAAATACGGCTTAGCCGCCAGACTTGGTCAAAGTATGTGAAAGCGACGTCTCGAGTGTTCAAGGTGTTTAAGTGTGCCCGTAGAGATATTAGAGCTGTCAAGATCTGAAACAAAAGAATCGATGGTAGCGACGTCTCAAGTGATCAATACCGTACGTCATCTTTTAATTGTCTTGAAAATTTCGTTATGTACTCAAGTAGCTTGCACAATTTTTGGTACGAGATGACATTTGCAGAAGCATTGATGCATCCGTCATCAACTATTTGGAAGTATGTTCTTGGTGTCATTGATGATATTTTCCTGAGTTTTACACAGAAAACATTGCGTGCAAATGATAAGTATACTCTTTCTGCAGCATGCAAATGTGCACGTCGTCTTGTCATGTCAGATAGCTGGAGACATGTATTTCTGCGCTCAACAGCAGCACTGATCGACTTGTTGGCGAGCACAGGTGAGATTATCTCAGCATTTCATTCGCTTCATTATCAGGGTCGTGCGTAGAGAAATCTGTGATAGAACATGCGATCGCAATTCTAGCTAGTCTATCACTACGTAACGCAGCTACTGCAGACGCTCTAGCAGAAAGTGGTGTTGCAGACAAAGTGCTCGCCATAATGCAACAAGCGCATTCTGCTAGAGTTCAACGGCAGTGTTGCATACTTCTAAGAAATATCATAGTTAGAAATGCGGATATCAAGGTAGAAACTTATTCTTTATTTGGTGCTGCGAAAGTATAATTCACATGCTGCAAAGGTCTACGTCAAGTCAAGGGGTGCTGAGGAACTACTTCGGCAGTCAAAAGTGCGCTTTCCGAAATACTGTACGGATGTCGCAAGTGCTGCCCTAAGAGATCTCGGTTGTGAAAATTATAACGAAAATTGGACCATAAGTACGCCGGTCATGGGTGTAGATGGTCGAATCCTCGTATCCAGTGAAATTGAATTTACTAGACATTAAATTTGAATACCATGATGTCACCTTCTTCTACCACATAATCCCTTCCCTCTAATTGCCACACACCGTTCTCTTTCGCACCTGAAAATCCACCATACCTGACAAAATCGTCATAGTGCACGGTCTCAGCTTTTATAAAACCTTTCTCAAAATCTGTGTGAATTACACCTGCAGCTTGTGGTGCAGTGAAGCCCCTTCTTATTGTCCATGCGCGGGTCTCTTTCTCTCCAGTAGTGAAATAGGTTAGTAGATCTAATTGTGCATAAGCTGTTTCTATCAGCGTATCTAGTCCATCGCTTGAAACTCCTAGACAAGAAAGGAAATCTGCTCGTTCGGCTGGTGTCAAATCCTTGAGCTCAGAGGCAACTTGTGCTGACACAATGCAGATTGCAGCACCGGTCTCAGATGCAAATTGAGAAAGAGCTTGCAAATGGGTGTTCTTGTCTCCTCTTGTTGAAAGATCATCCTCAGGTAAATTTGCAGCGTATATGCAGGGTTTGGCTGTCAGCAAATTGAGTTCCTTCAAAACCGCTTCTTCATCCTCGCTTAGACCTAGCTGCCGCACTTGTTTTCCATCTTCTAGCTCATTCAAAACCTTGTTCAGCACGTCCATTTCAGCTTCCGCGCTCACACCTGACGATGTTGATTTATCTTTCGTTTTCTTCACCTTCTCAAGCCGCTTATGAATCTGGCTTATATCTGAGAGTGCTAGTTCTGAGTTGATGATAGCAGCATCGCGCCGTGGGTCGACTGTGCCATTTACATGGACTATGTTATCGTCATCAAAGCATCTCACGACGTGAACTATGGCATCACACTCTCGAATGTTGGCTAAGAATTTGTTTCCCAAGCCTTGTCCCTCTGAAGCACCTTCGACTAGACCGGCGATATCAACGAACTCTACAGTTGTTGGAACAATATTTTTTGTTCCAGATATACCTGCCAAGACGTCAAGTCTTTTATCTAACACAGGCACTGTGCCCACATTTGGCTCGATAGTACAAAAAGGAAAATTTGCAGCCTGTGCCTGGCTATTCTCAACTAGCGCATTGAAGAGTGTACTCTTACCGACGTTCGGCAAACCCACAATGCCCGTCTTCAAAGCAGATATGGTGGAATAGGTTCTTCTCCTTGTGACCAATCCGAAGCCCAGTCGCGCTCGCGGGTCAAAGACGGTGCCAAAGAGCTTCGCTGGTACCACATCGATTGCACTACGGCAGGATACGCGTGCTAACATGGTGATTGATGCAGTTGCTGCTCCTGCTGCTTCGATCAAAGTCGTCGCTTGGGTTCTCCCTAGCGGCTTGTTTCGCACGTGTGCACTGTTTCGCACCAGCCGACGTCGACTAAAATTAAATAGACCCATTGTACGAAGGAATCTTCTACTTCCTCGTATAAAGACGATTCTATAACCTATCATGTATTACGCCAAGATTTAGCAAAATTCCCATGTCATGTAGGGACTCTCCCAGGGGGTGTGATAAATTTTTCCGAGGCGTCCGGAGACAGCCGATTAAAAAGTAACCGACAATTACTAACCGTCCGTGCCGTCCGTGTCAATTGTGCTCTGGTAAAAACAGCCATTAGACAGTGCAATAAAGGGGATATTTACCATAACGTGAAGAAACACATAGATTTAAGATAATTATCTTAAATAGCACACACATAGATAGTAAAAAGTGCCACTGACCATTGTCCAGTACGCGGACAGTGGCGTAGGATTTACAATAGTCATCGATACGTAGCAAGACGGTGTTTTCCAAACCATTCCCTCCTGAAATGCACCCGGGACAGATACGTCAGCGCAACTGTCCGACAGCCAGACGCCGAAGGCTCGCGCCTTGAAGAACCGTATTGCGTATCCACAAGTCGTTCTGGGTGTAGTAGCTCAATCTTCTTCTCAAATCGTGTGTTTCGCAACAGTAGTGTGGTCGTAGATACCGATAGATACTCTGGATAAGGCTCTCGAGCTTTCTGCGTAGTCGGGTTGCGACACCTCTGCATCCCTATACGTAACTATACACGTAAGAGCGTACGAGTACCAGAACGACTTCAAAGAAGTTTAAAGAAGAGCTCCGGTTTTCACTCCTGTATCTCGCTTTCGATGTATGTGGTATCAAGTGGCCGAAGCTTGGAGTCAGTGAAATACAGCATGCAACTCTCTACCACACACTGCCACTCTCGCTTGAGAACTACATACGGGACGCACAAAAAAGGACCACGGCGTGCGAAGACCTTTGCCGGAGTTTCCGAGTCGTACGAGAGGACAGAAGTGGCTGCATCACCGGAATGCACGTCTCCTGATGACCCAGTACTTACAGAAAGCGTTGTCAGCAAGCTACACCTTTTGAACGAAGCAGATTACGGTGAGCACGCGGCAGCGTTTCTCAGTGGTAATTATGAACCAGTTTCGGATGAAATTACTGCGATCTATCGCCCTCCTGGCCTCAGAAAGGGGGGTGGCGCATCGAGCATCCGCATTGTTGGCTCTATCCCCGCTGATTTTCCACTTGGTCAATACGCCTACATTGGCCCAAATCCGAAGTTCCCCCTGAAACACTACCAGCTCTGGGGACGCGGTCCAAACCAAGATGATCCGGGTCTAGGAATCAGCTGGCATCATTGGTTCGAAGGTGATGGCATGATCTATGCAATTGATTTTTGTGCGAACGGTGTGATCAAATTTAGAAACAGGTTCGTCAGAACTTCGAGTTGGAGACGTGAGAGTAGTCGCGGATCACGTCTATTTCGTCCTCTTATGAATGCAGAGGGTTCAACCTTTCTAACTAATGCCTTATTCAATTTACTGGCAGGTGGTTCATTCATGAAAGATAGTGCTAACACTGCTCTGGTGCACTTTGCGGGTAGAACTTTTGCCTTACAGGATACTTGCCCACCATGGGAAGTAGAACCTGAAACGTTGTCTACAATAGGATCCTGCTCTTTTGGTGGTAGACTACCCTCCTATGTGCCGTTTACTGCACATCCAAAAGTGTTGCCGCATTCAGGAGAGCTTATTTTCTTTGGTTTCAATCCCGTCTCTCCTCCTCACTGCACTGTTGGCTCCCTGAGTGCAGAAGGAGAAGTTTCTAGCATGAATTCACTATGGTCGCTGCCGTTTGTTGGGAGCATTTTCATGCACGATTTCTGCGTCACCCAAAATTTCACTATCCTGTTCGAAGGAAGCATAGACATAAAGCCTTTTCGCCAATTCATTGGTTGTCACCCGCTGCAGTATAACGAAAAGAAGACAGCCCGATTCGGGGTAATCAACCGAGCTACAGGTTCAAAGCAAGTCACGTGGTTCAACTGCAGCTGTGCGCAAATGGTTTACCACTTCATCAACTCATGGGAAGAGAAAAACGAAGCAGGAGAGCCGATGGTTGTGATAACTGGGATACGCGAAGATGGTTTCTTCCAAGAGGCTATGCGTGCCAACGGCGCGCGGAATTGGATTCGCGAAACTTTGCAGAAAGGAGAAAAGATACCACGAGCCCATGAATGGCGCATAAACTTGGTTACTGGCAACGTGTCGGAACGATATCTTTTTGATACAGCCCTTGAGACTCCACGAATAAATGACTCATTCGTAGGTCAAAAGAACAGATATGCTTACGCAGGCAGAATTCTCCTCACAGAACTCGAAGAGACGACCCAGCTAAAGTTTGACGCTATCGTCAAAATTGACATGAAAGAGGAAACGCTTAAAGTTTATGAGCATGGTCCGAATCGCTACGGTATGGAAGCACAGTTTGTACAGCGTCCTGGAAGTCAGGAAGAAGACGACGGCTGGCTTGTGATGTACGTTCATGATGAAACAGGTATGAGCACGAACTTTAAAGGTCGAACAGAATGCGCAATTTTCGACGCAAAGAGTATCGAATCTGGTCCATTGGCTTCCATCATCCTTCCTGAGCGTGTTCCTTATGGGGCGCATTGTATGTGGCGCCCAGTTTTGTCAGCGAATTCTGCAGAAGTGTGCGATTTTGGCTCTCCCGAAAAGTCAAAGTTGGTAAATTCACCGAAAATGTTTGCGTTTAAAGCAGAACAACGGGATGACCTTCTGCAAGAAGTTATGCGTGGGATGAGAAGACTTGCACTGGGGCTATTTACCCATGGCTGGTTTCCTAGTGTAGCTCTGGATTCATCTGACGAGTATGCCTTTGTCAGGGGAGGAGGGCTACGCTTTTATGAATCAAATCGCCTAGGTAACGAACGGTTACGCGAGGCAGAGGAAGAACTCATAGCTCGTGAGCCGAAGCAACCCTCTCTTGTCCTGTATGATATTGAAGATGATGAGTCATGCCGAGCAGTGAGGGAAGTGTTGAGCATCCTGGATGTGAGCTACGTATGCAAACCTTGTCCTTTGGGATCGCGCAAGTATAGGGAAGAGCTTGCTGAGATACAACAGGTTGCTGTTGGAAACGAAACTGTCCCGTTTCTACTCGATGCCGAAGGATCACTCTCCTTTCACACTGTACATGATATCATTCAATACCTTTACTTAAAGTACTTAGATAGAAGTGCACCGGAGCTAGTGACCAGTCTATTGGAGGTTAACTCGAATGGGCCCTCTTCTTGCCATGCAGTGTTGACTCATGCGCCAAAGGCGCCTTTGATTCTTTGGGGATATGAAGCGTCGCCCTTTTGTGCGCTTGTTCGACGGGCACTGTGTGAGTTAGAGCTCCCATACATTTGTCTACCTTGTGCACGTGGTAGTCCCAGACGCACCCTTTTCGTGCGACATCGAGGTGCATTTCAAGTACCATATCTTGAAGATCCAAACTCAGGAGTATCTCTTTACGAAAGTTCAGAGATAGTTCATTACTTAAATGTAACCTACATCGAGTGATAGTGTGTAGTGCGCTTTGTGGTGCTCAATCGGTAGAATACCTGTACAGTAGTTTAGCGTTGCTTTAAGGCAATCTAGATGTATCCCCACTTTGAATTTCGCTCTAACAGCCTTCTTACAGTGACACAGTTGTCAGTGAATGTGATGTGACACATGTTACGATGTTACCCACTAAACGATTCAGGCGTTTTTACGTGAAGCTCTACGATTTTTCCATGTATTCATCGACGCGATGACCCTTGAACAAGTCTCTAGTGCCTCATACTCGATGGATGAGGATATCTTACGACTATGTACGCTATTCCAAGGTCACGGTTTTCCCATCTCACCGTGGCCCAAGTATCACAGTAGAGCATCCGGTCACATCGACAAAATGGTGATTACGGGATCAGATGCTTCTGATCGTCTGGGCGTCTATGCTCTGGACGAATTGTTCTGTATTGGTACGGATGCTCTCTGCAATCGATTCGGTACCAATCTTCTTAGCTACATGGTGCCGTGCGGCGGCTGTCTAGATGTTGCAGCTTGCCGAGAAAGTCATCTTCATGCAGAGTGCCTCAGAAAGTACACATATAAGTTTTATCACAAGTTGGAAGTGGCACTGCGGAGCGGGCATATTCACGACGTTGCTAAAGGTGATAAAACTGAACCGAACATGAGAAATTGGCCGTGTTCATGTGAGTATGGCCTTCACTTTGCAGGCCAAGGACCGGATTCATTGGATGAGCCAGCATGCGGGGTGCGTGATGGTCATCACGTTTGTATGCAAAATACTTTTAGATTGACGAGTGGAAGTTTACGATCGCTCCCTTCGAGACTGCAAAATTTCTCATCTTTGCATATATTTATTGGTCAAATGAAGAATGCTTTCAGATGCGCACCTCTGTCAAAGATGTTCTCTGACGTGCAATCCTTCGGCTTAGGACATTCACAAGGTTGGCTTTCGACGGAAGTTTTCAACAACTTGAGCGCGAATGAAGAGCTGAATTCTTTTCAACACATATTTTACATCGTTCTAATCAGTAAGCTACTATTATGGCTATCAACACGTGCTCAAGAATCAGAATCCCATCAGCAGTCTCTGTCACTTGTTCAAATAGCAGTTCGGGATGTTGGAATTGCGCCCCATATGATTGCATGTCAAAACATTTCGAATGAACACATAATGGATGTGGTGCATTTATTTAACGAAAGAGCGCCAAAGTCTGAGCGCATCTGCATACTTGTTGAAAATCATGCAAATGCTCATGTGCTCGGAGGATCAGCATCAAGTGTTGCTATTTTGAGACGGCTGCTCCTTCAATGCAAAAGTAATGGTACAGACTTGGGATCACATGGACATCTTCATTCAAGTTTTCGTTGTTCATCTCTGCCCGTGAATCTTCCATTTCATTACGCCAGACGACTTGTCGCAACAAGATTTGTACTGAATGCCGATATGTTGAACAGAACATTCTGTTTCTATCAGGGAGAAATGGATGGTAAGTATCCATCGGATTCATGTCCGAATGATATTTTCGATAGTATGTTACTATACCCTTCCGTTCATCGTGCGGAGTGCGCCTTCGTCACCAGTACATCGGTAGCTCAAGATACACAATTACGTCAATTTATTCAGCTACTTCTTTTTAGTCCACCATGTGCTCACAAATTTTTGACTTCTACCTGGTCTCATGCATTGAGTAAGATCTCGCTTCCAGTGATGCAAACCAGACGAGACGCTATGGTCTCTATTATCATGAACTGCTTGTGTAGGTGTAAGACGGCGAGTGCGGAACTCATACTACTTCCAGATGAGCCAATAATCTGCACTCTCGGTCTCACTTCTAAAGAAATACCGCAAATCCACGATGAGTTGAGTTCTTGCCTCAATAGAACGCTTCCAGCGACTTTTCTCTATGATTGCAGCTCAATCAATCAAGTACTTGATGCGATAGAAGGTGACCTATCTCTTGATACAGAGCCACGGATATATGTAAACAGATTTGTGCACAGTGCCGTGTGCTTACATGATGCAGCTTGTATGTTTGTTCTGACATCGTATGTGAACAGATTTATCTCATTCCGAAGCAAGACCTGTTTTACCAAATTGATGACAGGCAGTGTATGCTTTGACTATTGTAGCTTTGGTATCAGCAGACCGGAAGCCATGAGCATGGACCCACAGCAGCGGATGCTTCTCCTGTGTGTTGCGCCTCTGTTCCCACAGCAGCACCTGAACGTGTGTACATCTATT
>Ga0255782_10002369_pt1 | contig 15169 bp, 13 predicted proteins | sample 101ome_26_FD_179980 | JGI IMG/M metagenome (GOLD analysis project Ga0255782, IMG submission 179980) | Coastal salt marsh microbial communities from the Groves Creek Marsh, Skidaway Island, Georgia - 101408AT metaG (version 2) | ecosystem: Environmental > Aquatic > Marine > Intertidal zone >...
ATTGATCTTCGACTGCGCCCATGAGTGCTGTCCAGCTAGCCTCGTCACTGACGTCCTGCGCGAAAAAGGTCGCGCCAATGTCATTCGCGTGCGCGTGCCCAGCCTCGGCGTCGATATCGGTCATCACGACTTGAGCGCCTTGCGCTGTCAGCATCCGCGCGTCGGCCAACCCCAGCCCGGAGGCGGCGCCAGTCACAATAATTACTTTGTCTTTTACTCTGTTCATTCGAGTCCCGTTACCGGTCGATGGTTGCCTAATTTTTCGCTATCGCCGCCAAATACGCCGCGGACAAAATACGGTTCAGTGTGAGCAGCGCACTATCCTACCGCAAAGCCAGTCCAATCCTCGCGCGCGAGTCGACATTGCTTGCGATAAAAAGGGAATCCGCCAAACCAGAACAGGGTGCTGCGCGGCTTGCCCGGAATGTTGTCGCCCATGTAGTAATTGTCCGACTGCGGATATAGCGTGCTGTTGCCAATGTGGTTGGTTAACGCCACATAACCAGCTTCTGCTGTCGCATCAGCTTCCAGAACTGAGTGTGCTGATGCTTCGAGATCGGCAATGATCTCGCAGATGAAATCGCACTGGAATTCTGCCAGCAGAATCGGGTTGTAGAAGGGACTGTGAGGCCCGTTGATCCAAAACAAATTGGGGAAGCCGTGGGTCATCATCCCGAGATGGCTGGTGAGCTCTTTTGCCCATCGGTCCTTAAGCGCTTCGTTACCTTTGCCACGGATATCAATGCGGTCCATCGCCCCGGTCATCACATCAAAGCCGGTCGCAAAGATCACGGCATCGATTTCGATTTCTCGATCGCCCACAACAATGCCCCGTGGGGTGAAATGAGAGATCGCTTCCTCGTTGAGATCAACCAGCTCGGCATTAGGTTGATTAAATACTTCGAGATAATGCGTCTCGGGAGATAAGCGGCGCGTCAGAATAGGGTACTGCGGGCACAGCTTCTCCGCGATGTCTGGGTCTTGCACCCGTTCGCGAATTTTTTCGCGCGCAAAATCTGCCAGCGTCTGATTCGATTCCATGCTCAACAGGCTGTCGGTAAACGCGTAGTAGGGCGATAGGCCGCCCGAGGCCCAGCGGTTCTCATATTCCGCCCGGCGCTCTTCTTCGCTAATTTCCAAGGCCGATTGCGATGGTGGTGGCGCCAGCTCGGAATGCACCAACGTAAAACCCGAAAAAGAGTTGAACTGGCGCTGGCGTAGCTCCGCGTATTGGCTTTTCATCTTGGCCGCATGCCCGGGCTCTACCGGGTGATTGCGCAGCGGGATCGGGTAGGAGGGAGTCCGTTGCAGGACGAATAATTCCCCCGCGGTTTTTGCGACTTCCGAGATCACCTGAATCCCGCTGGATCCGGTGCCAATCACAGCAACGCGCTTGCCTCCAAACACTGGCTCAGTATCGGGCCAGCGACTGGTCAGATATTGCTCCCCTTGGAATTCCTCGAGTCCCTTAAAGCGGGGCTCGATAGGCGCCGAGATGAGCCCCGTGGCCATGATGCAAAAGCGTGCTGAGAGCTTCTCATCGTTATCGGTTGTGATTTCCCACCGCTGTGTAGCCTCGTCGTAATGGGTTTCAGCGACGCGGGTGTTAAACGCAATGTCTCGTCGCAGATCGAAGCGATCGGCAACATGGTTGGCGTAGCGTTCGATCTCTGCCTGGCCGGCGTAGCGCTCGGTCCAGTCCCATTCCTGTTCGAGTTCTTTTGAGAAAGAGTAGGAGTATTCCACGCACTCGATGTCAACACGGGCCCCGGGATAGCGGTTCCAATACCAGGTGCCGCCAACGCCGCTGCCGATCTCGAAACACCGCACGCTGAGACCCGCCTGACGGGCACGATGAATCATGTAGAGACCGGCAAATCCTGCGCCAACGATCACCATATCGACGTGTTTTAGAGGATCAGTTTGCGGCATGGTTTGGGTGAATTTCTCTCCAGTCCGGCTCACTACTGTAGCAGGCGGTCCAATTCATTGCCCCGAGATCTGGATAAGACCGATGCGCTAGGCCGTGCCAAAGCCCGCCAGCTCTCTCCAGAAGTCACGATAGTCATAGTCGGTATCGAGCGCGAGGTTCAGCGTGTTGTAAGAGGAGAAATCGCTGACTACGTGAGTTAACTGTACGATCCCTTTGTCTGTGAGGCCCTGATCTCGCAACGCCTGTACCTGGTCGTCACTCACGGCCGCAGGATCACCGTTTACCTGCAGCGCATAATTCAACACCGCCGTCAGCCGATCGCCCTCCACAGCGTCCAGCCCAGATGTCAGGAGCGAGCCAACATAGTCCTCGGCGGTGCCCAGGCCATAGTTAAGGATGGTGCAGAAGGCCGCGGTGCAATACGGGCAACCATTGGCTTGTGACACCAAAATCCCCACGTGCTGGATTTCTTCCATGCTGAGCTCGCCCATTTGCCATAGCACCTTAGTGGCACCCAGCTTGGCGGTAAAAAACTCGGGGAAGTTCAACTCGACATAGAAATGGTTTGGCACGCTGCCTTCCATTTCAGTGACCCAGGCAAAAATCTCGGCCACCGCTGGATCGGTCACATGCTCGGGTTTGGGCAGGGCAACTCTAGCCATGCGGAGCCTCCTGAAAACGATGAGCCCGCCTGCGCATACCGCGCAGGCGGGCGCGCTAACTTAAAAAGATTTGCGAACCTCGAGTCGCCACTGGCGGCCGCGGTTGTAGACGCCCTCGAGCGATTGGAAGGCGGTGCCATAGACGCCGGTTTCGAGGTATTCCTCGTCGGAGAGGTTAGTTCCCGATAATATGACCGTCCAGTCGCCATCAACATTGGTCCATCGTGCGCTGGCGTCGATTAGGCTGTAGGAATCTGTCTCGAGTAACGGCGTATTGTAAGCGTCGTTGAAGGTTTCAGAGCGATAGCTCCAGTCGCCGCGCAACAAAAGGGTGCCCGTGTCGCCGAGCGAAAACTCTTTGGACAAGCCGAGACTGGCGGTGGTTTCGGGCACACGCTCAAACTCGTTGCTCTGCAGAATCAAGGTATTGGCGGTGTCGATGCTGTCGTACTCCGCATTCAACAGTGACAGACTGCCCTCAACGAACCACCCCTCAGCTGGCGAAGCAAACAATTCCACCTCGAAACCTTCGATGCTGGCTTCCCCGATATTCTGGGTTACCGGCGCGACGCTGTTAAATACCTGGACCTGCAGTTCTTCGTAGTCAGTCTGGAAGAAGGCGCCGTTTAACTTGAGGCGGCCGTCGAGCAAGTTCATTTTGAAACCAGCTTCAAGCACCTCAACAAACTCGGGCTCGTAGGTTGGTATCAAATCGATATCTGGCGTACCCGGGGGGGCGGTAAACGGTGGCACGATGGGTGGAAATACGCGTTGCGTAAAGCCGCCTGATTTAAAGCCCTCGGAATAGGTGGCATAGAGCATGATGCTGTCACTTAAATCGAAAGACAGGTTCGCCATGGGGGTGAATTCCGAAATCGATATCTCTTTTTCCAGCAGGGGCAAGATGCGTGACCCGGCCTGCAGGAACGGCGCATCGAGCGCCGCCAGCGGATTGCCGGGAGGTACCACATTGCTGATGCCAGCAAAGTAATTGTTATAGATGATTTGGTCGGGAGTGAACGCTTTGTCCTCGTCGGTGTACCGACCGCCAAGCGTCAGGTGCAACCGGTCTGTCATATCAAAGGTGGCTTGCGCAAACGCGGCCCAGGAGGTGTTGTCGAAAGCACCGCCCGAGCGGAAGTTTGAAACGGTAAAGTCGAGGGTATTGACGTTGTCCCCGTCCTCAGAAAAGTAATAGAGCCCCAGGATCCAATCGAGCCGCTCATGGGTGCCGATCAGCTGCAGCTCCTGAGTGAACTGTTCTTGGTCGAGCGTATCGGCAAATTGGGCAATACGATGGGGAGAATGGTCGCCATCTCGCGCAAAATCTGATTCGAGCTCGCGATAAGCCGTGATCGATTTCAGTGCCAGGCTGTCAGACAGATTGAAATCCAGCGTGGCGGACAAACCGAACACATCAGTCTCGGAATACGCGGGCGCCGAGCCTTCATTGGTGCCATCCGCCCCGATGTAACGACTGTCATAACAGTTGGGCGACGCGGGGTTGTAGGTGACGCCATTACCAGCGGGATCCGTCGCGGCACAGGGCTGGCCCGGGCCCATGGCCGCGGCTGTCACGTTATGGATAAATGCCATGGGCGGCGGCGGTGCCAGTACAACACCCTGCAGCTGGCTGAGGTCGGTAAAATCGATTCCTATCAGCTGCATGGCGGGGCCGTTCTCGCGATCTCGCGTCATGTCTGCGGTAATCAAAGCAGAGAAGTCGTCACTGGGTTCAAATGCTACCGATACCCTCCCGGTAAATGTGTCGTCATTGCCCAAATCGATGCCATCCGCTCGATCGACATAGCCATCCTGCGTCATCGACGCCAAGCTTGCGCGCAACGCAACACTCTCGCTCACGGGCACGTGTACGGTGCCGCGAAGGTGAATGAGGCTGTCGGTACCTGCCGCCGCGGCCAGATTGCCTTCAAATTCGCCGCCCGGTTGAGGCTTGCGTGTGGCAATGGAAATGGCGCCACCGATGGTGTTGCGACCAAACAGGGTGCCTTGGGGGCCGCGCAGCACCTCGAGTCGATCAATGTCGATGATGTCCAGAATGGCGCCAACCGACCGCGCGACGTACACGCCGTCAACGTACAGTCCTACCCCGGGTTCAGTAGTGGGCAAGAACTCCTTTTGGCCTACGCCGCGCAGGTAGATTGCGGCTGAGTTGGAGGCGCCACCAAAGCTTGGGTTGTTTTGCAGGGTAAGGCTGGGTACGAAACGCTCAATTTGGCTCAGGCTGTCAACGCCACGGTAATCGAGCGTTTCGCCCGTAAAGGCAGAGACCGCGATAGGGGCTTCTTGAAGCCCTTCTTCGATACCGCGCGCGCTGACGACGATTTCTTCCATCAGCTTTGCGGTGCTTGATGGCGCATTGTTCTGTGCAACGGCTAGACCGGTCAGACTGGTGGCGATGAGTGCAATTGTGGCGGCAAGGGCATTACGGGAAAATAAAATATACATATCGATATCCAATGGAGGGACAGATGATTTAAAGGGGCTCTTGTTAGGCGTCTATTTGGGGCACGTGTTGCATGGCTTCGGCGATAATCTCATCCGACAGGTCGAGGTCGACCATCTCACCCGCGAGGTACTTCTCGTAGGCCGCAAGATCCAGATGCCCGTGCCCGCAAAGCGCGGTCAGGATTACTCTCTCCTCACCGGATTCCTTGCAAGCCACCGCCTCGCGGATCGCAGCCGCGAGCGCATGCGTGGGTTCGGGTGCTGGCACGATGCCCTCGGCCTTGGCGAATTTCAGGGCGCTGTCGAAGCACTCGGTTTGAGGAATCGAGATGGCTTCTACAAGTCCGAGTTCGTAGATATGTGAGACCAACGGCGCCATGCCGTGGTACCGGAGTCCACCGGCATGGATGGGTTCTGGGATGAAGGAAGCACCCAGGGTGTGCATCTTCATCAAGGGGGTCAGCCCCGCGGTGTCACCGAAGTCGTAGCGGTATTGGCCTTTGGTCAGAGTTGGGCACGCAGCGGGTTCCACACAACGAATGACGGGGTTCATTTTTCCCGCCATTTTCTCGCGCAAAAATGGGAAGGCCAATCCACCAAAGTTCGAACCGCCACCCGTGCACCCAACCAGAACATCCGGCGTCTCGCCGACTTTAGCCAATTGCAGGAGCGCTTCTTCGCCGATGATGGTCTGGTGCAGCAATACATGGTTTAGCACGCTGCCCAGCGCATAGCGTACGGTAGGGTCTTCCACCGCTTCACCGACCGCCTCAGAGATCGCAATACCCAGCGAACCAGGATGATCGGGATCCTGTGCCAGCAACTGTCGGCCGTATTCCGTCACCTCTGAGGGGCTTGGATGCACCTTGCCGCCCCACACTTCCATCATCGTGCGTCGGTAAGGTTTTGCGCGATAGGAGGCGGCGACTTGCCAGATTTCACATTCCAAACCGAATTGCGCGCAAGCAAAAGCCAGCGAGCTGCCCCATTGACCGGCACCGGTTTCGGTTGTGAGTTTGCGAATACCTTCCTGCGCGTTGTACCAGACTTGGGGGACGGCTGTGTTGGGCTTGTGGGAGCCAGCCGGGCTCACTCCCTCATATTTGTAGTAAATCTTCGCGGGCGTATCGAGTAATTTCTCTAAGCGATGTGCGCGAAACAGCGGACTAGGTCGCCACAGTCGATAGACATCGAGCACCTCGCCAGGTATGTCGATGTACCGCTCGGCGGTCATTTCCTGTTCGATCAGCGCTTTTGGGAATAGCGCCGCGAAATCTTCACCGGTCGCTGGTTGGTGCGTACCCGGGTGTAGCGGAGGAGGCGGCGGCGCTGGAAGGTCAGCAACAATGTTGTACCACCGGGTGGGCATTTCCGATTCATCGAGCAGAATTTTGGTAGGGGTCGTCATATTACATTCCAAGGGTCAGCGCGCGTTTCGTGTTGCGGGGGCCAGTAGTCAACTGACGGGCCGATCATGATAGGCCAGAGCGTTCATGAAGCAAATAGCCCTAGTTATTGGAAATAGCCACAAAAAATAGCCATAGCCCTGGTTTTTGAAAATAGCCACAAAAGGCGCATTTCGATTGCTATCGGGACCCTATCCAAGGCGTTAGACTCAGCGCCGTATTCCACATCGCGCGGCGCAGAGCATGTCCATTAGCGTATTCGATTTATTTAAGGTGGGTATTGGCCCATCGAGTTCCCACACTGTGGGCCCGATGCATGCGGCCAGACAGTTTGCGGTGGCCTTGCAGACAGAGGGTGTTCTCACGGTGTGCTGCCGCGTAACCGCGCAGCTCTATGGATCTCTCGGTGCTACCGGTGCGGGTCATGGCTCCCCCAAGGCCATTATTCTGGGTCTAGAGGGTGAAACACCCGACGCCGTCGATGTAGAGCGCATCGAAGAGCGGGTTGAGGCCGTGCGAGAGGGTGGCGGTATCACCTTGCTGGGCACACATCCAATTGTGTTCAGTTACCGCGACGATCTGGTGATGCATCGCACCGAGACCTTACCCTTCCATGCTAATGGCATGCGTTTTACCGCGTATGGCGAGAGCGGCGAGACGCTGGCCAGTCGAGTGTATTATTCGGTGGGAGGCGGTTTTGTTGTCGACGAGTCTGCTACGGACGGTGATGTGATCGTCGATGATCCAACGCCGGTTCGATATCCTTTTTCTACCGCCGAGGGTTTGTTGGCGCAATGCCGCGAGCACGGCCTTTCGATCAGTGCGCTGATGCTTGCCAACGAGAAAGCCTGGCGTTCTGAGGAAGAGATTCGCGATCAATTGCTGGGCTTGTGGCAAGTGATGGCGGACTGTATCAGCAGGGGTTGTCGTTCCGAGGGCGTGATGCCCGGCGGATTGAAGGTCAAGCGGCGAGCGGCACATCTATACCGGCAGCTGAAGAGCCAGGGTGATTCGCTCGGTGATGCCTCCCTCAACACCATGGATTGGGTCAGTCTGTACGCGCTTGCGGTCAACGAGGAGAACGCGATGGGTGGCCGCATCGTTACGGCCCCCACCAACGGTGCAGCGGGCATTATTCCCGCGGTTTTAAAGTACTACCTGAATCACTGTCAGGGCGCCAGTGATGACGATGTCTGTCGATTTTTACTCACTGCCGGCGCGATTGGAATCCTGTACAAAATTAATGCATCGATTTCGGGTGCAGAAGTGGGTTGTCAGGGTGAAGTGGGCGCAGCCTGCTCGATGGCGGCAGGTGCGCTGGCTGATGCATTGGGAGGCACCCCGGCTCAGGTCGAGAATGCGGCCGAAATCGCGATGGAACACAATCTCGGATTGACCTGTGACCCCATTGGGGGTTTGGTTCAGGTGCCCTGTATCGAACGCAATGCCATGGGCGCGGTTAAGGCGATTAGTGCTGCAAGAATGGCGCTACGGGGTAGCGGCGAGCATTTCGTTTCTCTGGATCAGGTAATCAAAACCATGCGCGATACCGGGCGCGACATGCAGGATAAATACAAGGAGACCGCTCGCGGTGGGTTGGCGATCAATGTACTCGAGGTGCCGGTCAGTCTCATTGAGTGCTGATTTTGGGTGCATCGTAGGTGCACCGCTGCGGACGTCGCCATGCTTGCACCAGTGCAAGGAGTCGACGCTTAAATACCCAGTGGCGCCACTTTGGGTCGTAATCCCAGAGGTGAAAGTGCCGCTGCAACGAGTGGCTACAGTGTTCGCGCATCTTGGCGCAACCATGCGCTGCACTCGACCACCCAAACCGCTGTGGTAAGGAATGTGAGCGCGGTAGCGATGCCCAATAATGCCTCAGCCATACTGATGCCCAGGGCAATCTCGGGTGTGTAACTGCATAAGTTGCGGACCTCAAACAGCCAGGGCAGCCATCGATCAACGGCAAACCAATCGGGCATGCCCAGTTGGAACTCACAGCTACCATCGCCAATGCCATTCTCAAGTCGATAAAGGTAAAGCGCGCGTTCGGCAAGGCCGGCGCCTGCGATGAACATTGCGATATGCCCGGCCGAGCGCATCGCGAATGTTTGCGGCGTAAAAAAAATAATGAGTCCGGTAATCGCCCATGCCGACACCCAGAGTCGGGCATGAATGCATACCTGGCAGGGTTCCTCGCCAAGCGCATATTGGTAGAAGAGTGCCGCTGCCAGCAGGCTGGCTCCTGTCAGGGCAAACAAAGCCCCGTACCAACGAGAAATTAATAGATTATGCATGCGCTTCACTGTTGCTTAGATTCTTGGAACGTTTAGAGAAATACCTTTAGGTAACAAACTTCAGTGTAAGCCCTTGAACCTGAATCTGGTGAGCAGATTTGATCCTTTATTCGGGATAAGGGTGTAGACCCACCGCCGCAAGTAATAGGTCAGTGTTTATCATCCCATGGTTATTGCGCCACGTTGTCGGCGCACTGATGAGCGTTTTAGGGGGCCGGTGCCCCTGCCGCAGCCCATGCACGCAGGTTGCTCATCGCAGGAACTCACCAACGATCAGCAGTTAACCCAACGACACATGATGCGCCAATTTTTACGCGATTTTCTGGCCCATGCGGGTTAAGCTCGGACTACGCTGCATAATGGGCGAAGCATTTTTTTGCTCAATTGAAATGAGTCACTGAAGGGAGAGGTTGGCGATGTCTGACGGTGCGGGAGGTTCAGAATCTCAGGGGAATGGCATTTTTGCAGCATTCCACGAGCTAACGATGAAAAGTCTTGAGCAGTCTTTGGTAGATGCGCGAGCGCGTTACGAGCAAGGGATGGCGGTTGTGGACCCCGGGCCCAGCCTGAATTGGGCAGTGACCAACCAGGCCGTTGCCGGCGAAGATGGCGCGCCGCCCAGCCTCGAGCAACTGCTGCAGGAAGAGGTGGTGCTGTGGCTCAACGTGGGGGATCAGCGCTTGGAGATTGTCCCCGGTAGCGATCACGCAACCATTCAGGCTTCGGCCTTGATCAACGCCCTGCAGGAGATGAAAGGCATGGTAGAGGCCTTTTCATCCGACCGGGCCTCTGAACTTGCGACGCAGTTCCATGAGATTGCCGTAGCACAGGCCAAGCCGGCTAACCCGCCTGAGGAAGAGGGGAAGTCAGGCTGGGAGTACGATTCAGCGACCGATCGCTACATCCCGGTTTAATGCAATAAGGTTGATGGGCAACTGCGGCTGGCGCAGCCGCGCCCAACATCTTTTTAACATGTCTCGTTACGAGCGCGATGCTGTGGGATGAACGTTTAAGCCGAGAGAGGTGAGAGATGGAATTTGGGTCACTGGTAGACACCGCTTCAGCGGTCTTTGTGTTTGGCAGTATTGCAGCGCTCAGTCTCGTTATGCGGCTCCGACCGGAAGGGTTGCGCCTGATTTACGAGGTGTCGGTGCCGCTGGGTTTGATCGGGTTTTTAATCGGTGTCATCAGTATGCTCGCGGCCGAGTCCAATCCAGCACAAATTCCACCCGGTATCGCCATTGCAATCCTGACGGTTGCTTACGGGGGTCTTGTCCGACTATTTCTTGCCGACACTGAATCGCTCACTTTCGCTAACGAGGGGTCTTCGCCGGCGGCGAAAGCGCTGGGTTCCGGTGTGATCTTGGCTGTGATTGTGTGGGCAATGTCCATGGTGACCAAGGGGGACATCGGGATTTATTGGTACCCTCAAGTTGCGCTGCTGCTGGGGGGTATTGCAATTCTGGTTTTTCTGGTGGGCCGCGCCCTTGGCGATAATTATCAAACAGGCTGGGCGGGCAAATTGATGACAATCGGCTGCTTGGGTTTTGCCCTTGGCGTAGTGGCAGGTTTACCCCAATTGGAAAGCGCCGAAGCATTAGGTCCAGCTATCGCCTTCAGCTTTACCAGTCTTTTGTACGGGCTCATTGCAATCATCTTGGGCCTCCTTTGGTCGCCGTCCGCAATGTGCGCACCCAACGGCTCTTTGTCTTTGGGTATGGGGTTGGCTCTTGCCGTTACAGGTGCGGTTTTAGCCGTTCTTGCGACTTTGGTCTTGGTGCTTGCCTGAAAAACCGCTCCTGAATAAGGTGAAAGGTGGATAACCTCTCTGTGACCAGCCTAGGCGAGTCCAAACCGGCAAAGAATTGCCCGCTACGACCTTGAGCGAGCCGAGAGCAGGCCGTTTGCGCCCCAAAAAGCATCTTATTTAACGCTGTTCTACCGATAAAACGAGTTTATAGGCACGATTATTGCTCATGTCTGATGAAATGACGGCGATTGGCCTATGATTTCATTAGGAAACCTAGCTGAAGCGTCTCTGCGCGCGATTGGCGCGCTCACTAAGTCCGAGAGGGCGGTGAGTCAAGCCACTGAGCGTCTTGCAACGGGCGAAAAGATCAATCATGCGGCTGATGACGCGGCAGGCATGGCTATGGCCGCGCGTATGCAGTCGCAGATAGTGAGCCTGCAACAGGGCATTCAGAACGGGCTGGACGGTGTGAATATGGTGCGCACCGCTGACTCTGTGATTGGCGACTTGATCGATATCACTCAGCGCATGAGAGAGCTCTACCTGCAACAGGCCAACGGCACGCAAGGTGCGGCCGAGATCGCCATTCTGCAGGACGAGATCGACGAGCTACGGGTATCCCTCACCGAGATAGCGCGACAAAGCGAATTCAACGCAACACCGCTCTTTATGGAGGCGAAAACAGTTCCTTTCACCGTAGGCGCCAACATGAATGGGCCCATTTCGGTTGATTTGCCTAAATTGGTCGACACCATTGAAACACCCAAGTCTTTTGAGAATGGTGACTTTGAGGCAGATGCGCCGGGATCGGCGTCGATTACTGGCTGGGATATTGTCGAGCAGGTCATTATATTTGGTACGGATTCGCTCGCCGGTCACCCGACGCCTACAGACGCCGTGGGCACGGGTACTGATCAGAATACCCCCAATAATGCCGGCAACATGGAAGTGACCACCTCGAATGCCCAAGCGAGCGAGGGATCCCAGTCAGTGAGATTAACGAGCACGGGCATTACAACCGCCGCAGGGTATGACACCGTGAGAGGGCCTGCGCTGATCAGTCAGGACCAGCTCTCGATGAAAGTGGGGGACACCATGTCCTTCGACTGGCGAGCTCAAGGCGGCGGTGACGCCTACGACGTCTATGCCTATCTGCTCAATGTAGACACTGGTGCCACTGTCGAAATACTTAACGATACGGGTGCCACACCTGGAGCTACCACCGCCTGGCAATCAGAGAGCGTCACCATCGCGGACGAGGGCACCTATCGATTTGTGTTTGTGGGTGGCACCTTCGATGCGACCGGAGGTCGAGCGGCTGGAGCACAGTTATTCGTCGACAACATTGTGGCCACAACCACCATCACCACATACGACTTTACGCTGGCGACCAACACGCTCTCGGCGGTGGATCAGACCATCGGCACCTTACTGGGGCATCGGGCAGAATTTGGTGCTGCGATGAATCGCATTACCCATGCGGTTGATGCGCTGACGATGACGGGCGTTAACCTCGAGGCAAGTCACAGCGTCCTCACCGATACAAACTACGCCAAAGAGACCAGTGAGTTGGCCTCAGCGTCGATCATTAATCAGGCAGCCACGGGTGTGCTGCAGCAATCACACGATATCTCCAAGCGCATCTTCACCAGCGTGATTCAATCAGTGGACAAGTGATACCTGACCTCGACGGTTGATTTGGTGCCGCCACCGCACCGTCTGCGCCGGTAAGTTGAGGTTAGCGCGCCACGCGTTGCCCAATGTAAAGTGGCGTCGGGAAGAAACCTCTCAGTTCGCACACGAGGGTCGACATGCAAAAATTACAGGTGCTTGAGTGGTTCGGGGTCGTCACCGCAATCGCATACTCCTTGCTGGTGGCTGCCAATGTCGGTCTTGAGTTTTTCGGCTTCGTGTTGCTCCTGATCTCGGCCGCCGCGATCGGCCTCTGGGCCTATTTGGGTGGGCACCGGGGGATTTTGTTGTTGCAGTTCTTTTACGCAGTGGCTGGCTTGATTGGTATTGTCCGCTGGTTCTGATTGACTCTGCGCGTTATCTATTTCTATGGCGTTGACTCACTGGAGGTAAACAGCGTGCCCGCACCTTCGCCCAGCTTTGTCATCTCACCCATCGTGGGCGAAGAGGCCGACTACCTTTTGGTTCGGTCAGATGAATACATGGCCTCGCTCTATCCCGCCGAGAGCAACCATCTGGTGAGTAGCGAAAGCCTTCGGTCGGGAGACGCGCTTTTTCTGGGGGCCTTCGAGACTGCAGTAAAGGGGTCGTGTAGCGTTAATACCTTGAAAGGCCAGCAGCAAGAGCGCGGGCAGTGCATTGGTTGCGTTGCCGCGCGTTTCTACCGCGCGCAGGGATATGCCGAAATAAAGCGGCTGTATGTTAATGAGGGCTATCGCGGCAAAGCGATTGCGAGAAGTCTCATGGCCGCTATTGAGGCGGGGGTCGTAGCCGAGGGCATCCATTGCGCGCGACTTGAGATGGGTATTTATCAACCGGAGGCAGAAGCGCTATACCGGTCATTGGGTTATCGTGTGATTCCGCCATTCGGCGATTACCTCCTCGATCCGTTGAGTCAGTTTCTCGAGAAAAAGCTCATAAAAAATGGAGGTGGATTCATTGTTGATTGAGGTTAGGTGTGGCGCTTTCTTTCTGAAAACGACGCGTCTATACTCAAGCGAGTGATCAAACCCAACCAGCGCTTGGTGAGGGATGCATCGGGGGATGCGGACTGAGAGAGCTGGCACGGTACAAAGAGACCGAGATAGGGAAAACCCCGGCTGACGACAGTAGGTCGTTCGGGGGCACAAAAATTTAATAATAATGAGGAGGGCCAATGAAGCGCTTCTATTACATCAGTGACGATCTGGACGATTTGGAACGGATCGAGCACCAACTAGAGGCTGGCGGCATCGCCCGGCCGCAGATCTATTTGCTCAGCAACGATGACGTGGGTCTCGAGAATCGAGACGTGAATCGCGTTGCAAGTTTCCTCAAGACTGATGTGATTCACGCTGGCGAAATAGGTGCGGTACTGGGTCTGGCGGTTGCATCTGTGATACTGGCGGTGTCCCACTTTTCGGGGATAGCGACGCAGGTGGGCTGGGCTCCCTTTATATTTCTCGCCATTGTTGGTTTTGGTTTCGCCACCTGGGAAGCCGGCTTCATTGGTATGCAGATGCCCAACGTTCACTTTACGCGCTTTGAAAAAGCGCTTGAGCAGGGCAGGCACGTGCTGTTTGTCGAGACGAACAGAGAAGATAAGAAAAAGCTCAAAGCAGTTATCAAACAATATCCTGGGCTGGAGCGCGCGGGTACCGAGGTAACGCATACCGGTGCTCTTATGTGGCTGCTCAAGTACTGGGAACGCTTTAGGAGTTGGGCGCTGGTTTTTCAGGGTCGACCCAAAAGACAACAATAACGCGGCTGCAAAGTACAGCCACCAAAATAGGGAGTCTCGACGCATCCAAACAAAAATTAGCGAACGGTAAGTTTCGCGCGTTGGATGATCGAGTACTGGGGGGGCATTGGTGCCCATATTTAGCACTGGGTGCGAGATTTAAACTATGTTTGCTGCAATTATTTTGCTCGTCTTGGTTTTGGGGACGGTGGTATTCCACTATCTGAGTCCCTGGTACTTCACTCCAATAGCGTCTAACTGGGCCAAAATGGACGATACGGTCACGCTGACCTTTATCGTCACCGGGCTTGGGTTTGTGCTGGTTAACGTATTTATTGCCTACTGCATTATCAAGTTCCGCAATAAAGAAGGCCGCCGCGCAGCGTACGAGCCGGAAAGCGTCAAGTTGGAAACGTGGTTGACTGGCTTAACCACGGTGGGTGTGGCGGCATTGCTCGCTCCCGGTCTTGTCATTTGGGGGGAGGTCGTGACCCCGCCAGATGACGCGGTAGAAATTGAGGTGCTTGCCAGGCAGTGGAACTGGTCCTACCGCCTGCCCGGTGAGGATGGTCAGTTGGGCGCCGTTGCGGTCAGTCATACCAGTGCAGACAACCCTCTGGGTATCGACCCGTCTGATCCTTTTGGTCAGGACGACGTCATTATTTATGACCCGGTTCTGCATTTGCAGGTGGATCAGCCGGTTACTTTTTTGCTGCGCTCAACCGACGTGTTGCACAACTTCACGGTCCCTCAATTTCGCGTGAAGATGGACTTTGTGCCGGGTCAGGTTTCCTACATCTGGGCCGAGCCAGAGGTCGAGGGTAGCTACGATCTATTGTGTGAGGAACTGTGTGGAGTCGGCCATTACGCCATGCGCGGTCGGGTGGTTGTCGATAGCGCCGAAGAATACGCCGCCTGGATTGCCGACCAGCCGACATTTGCTGATACGCAGGCTGGTCTCAATACCGATCTCGTGGCAGGCCAGGCTTCCTACGCGGTTTGCAGCTCCTGTCACGGCGCCAATGCGGAGGGCAACAAAGCGATGCACGCGCCGCGGTTGGCGGGCATGGACACCGAGTATATGAAGCGCCAGCTACGGCACTTCAAGCGGGGCGTTCGCGGTGCACACGAAGATGACACTTGGGGCCGCACAATGGCGCCGATGGCGATGATGTTGGCCGACGGGTCGGCGATCAATAACGTGGTCGCATACATCGATACTTTGTCGGGCCAAGGCGAC
>Ga0255782_10002371_pt1 | contig 15164 bp, 7 predicted proteins | sample 101ome_26_FD_179980 | JGI IMG/M metagenome (GOLD analysis project Ga0255782, IMG submission 179980) | Coastal salt marsh microbial communities from the Groves Creek Marsh, Skidaway Island, Georgia - 101408AT metaG (version 2) | ecosystem: Environmental > Aquatic > Marine > Intertidal zone > Salt...
GGCGTCCGAGGCCGCGCCAAAGAATTCTCAGCGGCGTCGTAATCGCGCGCGAGAGGACGACGCGTGGGCGTTCGTGTGGTCGACGTGGACGCGCGGACGCGTGGGTGAGTCCGCGGTGCGGCGGTGTGCGCGAGAGAGAGGGCGTGAGACGGGCGCGAGCGCGACCGGGCGCGCGTGGGATCTCACCGCCACCACGTCATCAACCGGACCGCCAACGGCGCGTCGGGACGGTGGTGACGACGAGGATGGCGGTCGCGATGGACGGTGCGGTGGCGCGGGGGGGGGTGAGGATGGACGCGCGGGGGTGTGTGGATCGGTTCGGCGCGCGGGCGCGAGGTGTGCGCGCGGGGGCGCGAGCGGGCGAGCGCCGGCGAAGACGCCGAGCGCGCGTCGACGCGGCGAGAGACGGGGACGGGATCACGCGCGCGGTGGAGGACGTGCGGTACGCGAGAAATCCCGTGCCGGTATACGTGATGTTACCGCTGAACGTGGTGACGAATGATGGATATGTGAACGATCCGGAGGCGCTGCGGAGAGGACTGCAAGCGCTTCGGGACATCGGCGTCGAGGGCGTGATGTTGGACGTGTGGTGGGGAATCGTGGAGCGTCACGGACCGAGAAAGTACGATTGGGAAGCGTATCGGGAGGTGATGGATGAGATCAAAGCGGCGGATCTGAAAGTGCAGGCGGTGATGTCGTTTCATGCGTGCGGTGCCAACGTGGGTGACGTGGTCGAGATTCCTCTCCCGGATTGGGTCCTCGAGGCGGGTGAGAAGGATCCAGACTTATTTTTCACCGATCAGTACGGGTATCGTAATCCGGAGTGTATCTCGTTGTGGGCGGATAACGCGTCGACGTTGGCCGGTCGCACGCCGATGAACACATACAAGGACTTTATGATTAGCTTTAGAAACACCTTCAAGGATGAGCTCGGGACGACGCTGACGGAGGTTGCCGTCGGCTGTGGTCCATGCGGTGAGTTGAGGTATCCGGCGTATCCGGAGAACAAATTCGCCCAGAGAGCATCGCAGTGGAAATTTCCAGGCATTGGTGAGTTTCAGTGTTATGATCAGCGCGCGCTCGTGTCGCTCGCACGCGCGGCGTCCGAGGCGGGACACATCGAGTGGGGAGGATCTGGTCCTCACGACACGGGCGGGTACAACAATCTCCCATTTGAGACTGGCTTTTTCCGTTACGATGGAGGTAGCTGGGATTCGGATTACGGATTCTTTTTCTTGTCGTGGTACTCTGGAGAGCTCGTCAATCACGGGGACAGGATGCTCGAGATGACAAAGCGCGTGTTCAACAGAACGGGTGTGACGTTGGCCATCAAATGTGCGGGAGTTCACTGGTGGTACAACGTTCGATCGCACGCTGCGGAACTCACCGCGGGATATTTTAACACTCGAGCCGGGGAAATCGTTCCCGAGCGCGACGGCTACGCTCCCATTGTCAAGGTGTGCAAGAAGCACGGCGCTCGCTTAAACTTCACGTGCGTGGAGATGCACGATAGCGACCATCCTTGGTATTGTTATTGCGGTCCAGAAGGACTATTGAGACAAATCAGATCGGCTTGCGCGCGGTATGAGGTGCCTTTTGCGGGCGAAAACGCGCTCTGTCGATTTGACCAAGCAGCGTATGACAAAATTATTTGCAACTGCGCCGGCGAAGGGCACGACGAAGAAATGTGGCGTGAGGGTACGATGCTCCCACCCATGGCGTGTTTCACCTTTTTGCGCTTCAACAGCGAGCTATTTTCACCGCACTACTTTGAATCGTTCCGAATTTTTGTCCAGCGTATGCGCGACGAAACGGGATTGTTGGATACTTCAGTCGGCGTCCGCACCGAGGACCCAGAAGAAGATCCCGACGAAATCTCATCCGAGTCTCGCGTTCAGCTCGGAATGTAACTTTTGCCATGTATTGTACGCTCGACGCGATTTTACCGCTTTCAATGCGAAAAACTACGAATTGTTCATGTAATAATGTCAAGCGCAGAGGACATCTAAATGCTTGTTTGAAAATTACAAATAACGACCGAGGACGAAGGCCAAGATGGCGGTGAGTAAGATGTGCAGCAACGTAAAGCCCTTCACGACGCTCTTGCCGCCCTTCTTCATCATCAGGTTCATGTCATTAGTAAGGGCTTTGTTCCTAGCCTGTAAAAGCGACACTTCACGATGTAAACGAGAACGTTCCTGTTCCGCGCTCTCGTTCGCCGGAGCCGGAGGCAAGACAATTTCTTCTTGGTAAGCTTTACCACCCGTCACGTACTTCACGCGAAGTCTAGTCTCCTTGATTTCCGCGGATGGGTGTGAGAACAACTCAGTCATGTCTGTCTTTTCTCCGCTAGGCGTCGCTTGAATCAAAAACTTGTCTTTGCAGGCGTTGAAGTCCGCCGGCATCTCACGGTGCGCCTGCATCATCACCATCACTTTCATCTCTCCGCCGGGCTCAACGATCCCAGTGTTCGGCTTGACGCAATACTTCTTCGGAGACGTCGTCTTCACCTTGAAGGCGAGCTTCGTCCCCGTCGGATTCTTCAACACCATCTCGGATGCGCATTGCTTTCTAAGTTCGACTGTTTCCGCGATGCAAAAGATACGCACGTCATAATTTCGTCAGTCTACGCCCTCGTTTCGCATCACCATCCGCACTGAGCGAGCGAACGCATCGTCAAGATCTTCCCACCGCTGGAAACCGATCGTTCTCCCCCCAGACGCGAAACCGTCTCCGCGCCTCGCCTCCACGCCCGATCGCTCGCGAGGAACTCGCGCGCGCGATCGAGACGAGTCACACCCATCGCATCGCGCACGCACAGGCAAACGGCAATTCACCGGACGGGGTGACGACCAAGTTATCTCCACTCATCGGAGATTATTGGATTCGTTCAAACAACGTTCTCTTCGTCGACGACGACGACGAGACGACGAGACGACGCGCGTTCGTCGAGATGAGGGCGCGAGCGTGCGCAGAGGATGGAATTCGGGGCGCGAGTGCGAGGGCTCGCGTGCTGGATCTGCGCGAACGCCTCAGTGTGCGGACAACGGCGCGGCCTCCGGCCCGCATGTCGAAGCGTGGACCAATCGTGAACCGTCGCGGAGAGGGGACTCGAGGAGGTCACGAGGAACGCGCGAGGGGAGAGGGACGACGGCGAAGCGTTGGCGTATGCATCGTGAATAAATTGAAATGAACGACGAGGCGCGCGCCGAAAAATCTTGTATGTGTTTTTTGTGTGTGTGTGAGTGATGCGCGCGCGCGTGAGCGGTAAAGTTGTGACGTCCGAGGTCGAAGACGACGACGTCGCGGCTCGCCGTGCGGCGGCGGATGGAGCTAGTGAGCGGCGTACGCACAGACGGGTGCTTTACGCGCACCAAGTTCGCGGGTTCTTGAAGGCATCCAACGCATCGGCTTCCGGGGATCCCGGGGCCGGGTGGTGGTCGTATTGGAACTCGCAGTATCTCGGGAGAGACATGAGGATGGACTCGATGCGACCGCCGGTTTTCAAGCCGAAGGTGGTTCCGCGGTCGTAGACGAGGTTGAACTCGACGTAGCGGCCGCGACGCATTTGTTGCCACGCGCGTTGTTCCGGCGTGAATTCATCATTCATGTGCTTTTCAACGAGCGGAACGTACGCCGGGACGACGGCACCCGCCATGTCCGTCGCAAAGGCGAGGAGTTCTTCCTTGCTGCGGTCGTTCATGTCGTCGAAAAAGACGCCGCCGACGCCGCGTCGTTCTTCGCGGTGCTTGATCATGAAATAATCATCGGCCCACTGCTTGAATCTCGGGTAGAACTCGTCGTCGTGCTTGTCGCACACGTCCTTCAACGTTTGGTGGAAGTACTTGACGTCGTCTTCGAAGACATAGGACGGGGTCAAATCCGTACCCCCGCCGAACCACCACGCCCGCGGCGCGCCCTTGGCGCCCTTCGGCGCGTCCGTCTCAAAGTAACGGTAGTTGAAGTGCACGGTCGGCGCCATCGGGTTGTGCGGGTGCATCACGCTCGAGATACCCGCCGCGAAGAACGGAATCATCTCCTTGGACTCGCCCGCTTCGCCGGTCGCCGCGCGGTACGCCTCGGGCGGCATTTGCCCGTACACCACCGACACGTTCACGCCAGCCTTTTCAAACACGTTCCCATCTTGCAAAACGCGAGAGACACCGCCTCCACCGGCCGGTCTCGTCCACGCGTCTTCATGGAACGGCTTTCCGTCCAACTTGGAGATCGCATCGCAGATTTCATCCTGTGCCTTGCGAATCATCTGCTCAAACTTGGCTCGCATGGCGCTGTCGTCGCCCTCCTCCCCGGCGCCATCCCTCAGCAGCGTCGTCGGCGCGGCATCGATCTTCACCTCTTGTTCGATACCCTGCGCCGCGGCGCGCGCGAGCGCCACCTTGGCCGATCGTCCACCGAATCGCACCACCGCCCCGCGTCTCACCGCGCTCGACGCCCGCGTCACCGTCGTCGGTCTCGCGCCACGGGGTTTATCCACCGCGCGGGACATCGTCGTCGTCGTCATCGCGGTCGCCGTCTTGGACGCGGTCATCATCTCTCGCGACGCGGGTGGTACGAACGAGGTCCGTTCGTCGTCCTCGTCGTCGTCTCTCGATCCCCGAACGTGTCGCACGCGTCGACGAATCACACCCACGCGCACCCGTCGACACCACCTCGGCGCGTCGAGTCTAATCAATCATTCACCCATCCGTCCTCGATCGATCGAGATGGATCGACCGATCGATCGATCGATCGATCGATCGACGCGCATCGATCCATCTCCAAACTCGATCGATCGATCCAACCACCGAGCGACGCGGCGGGGGAGGATATCTCTCGAGCGCGAACACTCGGGGCTCTCCATCGACCGGTCGTGACCGGTCAATCACACCCACAGCCGGCGCCGCGAGCGAATCACGCGAACACCTCGCCCGAGATCTCGACGTCCATCGGTCGGTCGGTCGGTCGCTCGCGAGAGATCTCCGGATGGAACACCCCTCGCGCGTCGTCGAGTCAGGAGTGGTCACATGATGCACACACACGGACACAGGGGTACGTCAGGCGATATCGTCCGTAGTGTGAGATATATGAGCCCATCATCTCCCAATCGGGGCGTGGCTAAATCTCACGGGGTCCACGCGGTCGACCGACCGCGAGGTGTCGATTGAATGAATCGAACGTGCGCGAACGCGTCGCGCTCGGAAACGTGCGTCGGCGTGACCGTGCGACGCGCGAACGTGCGCGCGCGTACGCCGGGAAAACGCCGGAGGAAAGCATTCGTGCGTGGGTGCGCGCGAGTGAGACGCGGTGAGAGGAGGGACGCGCGCGGTGCGGGTGTGAGACATCGCCAGGAGACGCAACACCACCGCGGACGTGGGGCGTGGGGCGGCGGCGGCGGCGAGACGAGGGCGGTGATGGGATTTTTCGGACGGTCGAAGTCGAAGAAACGCGCGGAGGCGGCGGTGAGCGCCGAGGAGTGGCTCGTAGACGAGAACGAGATGGTGCGGGTGGGTTCGGAGAGAGGTTCGCTGCGGGATAGCGCGAGCCCGGCAGCGAGCAAAGCGGGGTCTCGAAGCGGTGAGTTGAGCGAAAATGGGTCCAGTAAGAGGTTGAGCGTGGACGCGGCGCTCAGAGAGGAGAGCAAGGATACGTTGTCGGAGTTTCCGACGTACTCGGACTCGCGAATCGGGAGGCAGAGTCTTCGGCGGAGGTCGCTGGAACTGCAAAGACGCGTCGGCGGAATAGGGCTCACGACTTCTAAAAAAGCGTTGGTAGACGCAGCGATCGACGAAGTCATCGCCGGATCGCTCGAAGTGGAAAGTAGTCATATGGCAATGGAAGAAGTGGGAGTGTTTAGAACGATGTATCACACGGTTCGTCGGCTCGTGGACCTCGAAGATTCTAAGCGGGCGCACGGTTTGGAAACAGATCCAGAACAGACCCTCGTTGCGATCAGAAACGCTTTGAACGTCTCCAATGCTTTGATTTTACAATCACATGGAAGCGAAGCGTCGCGTCAGGCGACGGATCTCCTCGATCCGATCGCGAAAGGATTCGTGGCGCAGTTTTTCGAGAAGGGCCAGAACATGACGTCGGTAGTGCTGGCGCAAAGTATGGCGCAACTGTCGCTCGAAATGAAGGCGCCGCACTTTCAGACTGGCTTCGATACGGATATATCGACTTCGAACAATGTGAGCAAAGTGAGTTTGACCTCGGCGAACTCGAACCTTGCCTCAGACGCCTCAGACGGCCACTGGAACGAAGACATAACGAGCTGGACTTCATTTGACGTTCGTCAATACGCTGCATCTTTCGCTGGGAAGAAGAAAGGTCCGTTGGAGTCGATAGCAAACACTCTATTCGATCACTTTGATTTGTTTGCAAAGTTACCTCTGAAGTCTGCCTCAGTTGCAACATTTATGAGAAGCGTTGAGGCAAAATACAGGGACAACGACTATCACAACCATATTCACGCCACGGACGTCACCCAAGCGATGGCTTACTTTATCGAAACGAGTCTTCTCGAACAAATTGATCCGATCCACATTTTCGTCTTGCTGACATCTGCCATCGTCCACGACGTCGGTCATCCCGGTGTCAACAATCCATTTCTCGTGAATACGTTGTCAGACGACGCCGTGCGATGGAACAATGTCAGCGTAAACGAAAATGGGCATCTATTTACGGCTTTCAGCCTTATGAAACAGTGCGACGTATTGGCTGGATTTTCTGTGGAAGATCGTGCGCAGATCAAAAAGTGGATGCAAAAGATGGTTCTGTTCACTGATATGGAATTCCACACCGAGTTAGTCCAACGCGCCATGAAATGCGCCGCTGATGAAACGGTTGATGGTGTTTTAAAACCAGTGAAGGAATGGAATGAGATTTGGGTTCCTCTTGCGTACATCTTACACTGCGCTGACATCAGTAATCCAGCTCGACCTTATGACTTGGCATTGTCTTGGGCTGTCGCTGTGACGGATGAATTTTACAAACAAGGGGATCGTCAACGCGCCATGGGAATGTCTGTGGATGGGTTCATGGATCGTGACCTCTCGGGTCCCGGAGTGACGCAAACGAACCAGCTCGGTTTTATTCGATTCGTCGTCAAGCCGACACTGCTGGTTATGCAGTCTTTCGCACCCGAGGCAGCAAAGGCACTGCTGACAAACTTGGAAGAAAACATAGACCTCTATGAGGCTGACGTCGCCGCTGCAAAGCAGTCGACAACGCAGACGACATAATATTTTGCCGATGGATCGACGCTTGGCGTCAAACCTCTCGCCGTGGCGTTCACCAAAGTTTGCAACAGCGATGAGAAAGTTGCGTCTCGAGTGCCAAAGCAGAAACCAACTTGAAGAAAACGTAGGATGACGATTGTAATTTCTTGCTGTACATACTTCGTGTAAACTGAATTCACAATTAAACTTCTACTTGTGCTACGGTCTCTGATTTCCCAGGATGATTCCGAACCTTGCGGTGTCGAGTCTGTTCCGGATCGAACCCCGCTTCTTCTGCTCCGTACGTGGCCCAGTCCGGCGTACGTTGGATGTAGTCGAGGGATGAAAACTTTTCACCGCTCGCGACTAAACTTTGGAACTTGTCGTAGTCGATCCATGTGTGCCACTCGTTATCGATCTTGTAGTCTTTGGTTCGTGCGAGGAGGATGCAACACGAATGCGCGTGCTCGCACGCCAGCCCGTACTCCTCCTCACCGTTTTCCTGGCGTCGAAGATTTACAATCGCCTCACCGAATTCACACACGTCTTTGTGATACGGTACATTCTTCATCGTCAATGTCGATGCATCGCTACTTCCGCAATACGTTACGCCTTTGATTTCTATGAAATCCGGCTTGCCTAGATCGATTAACTTAGCGTACGCGGCGACTTCTTCCATATTCCATCCAGAGACTAGCGTCAACCGATAGACTGTTCTCTGTTGCTTGTCCTTCAAAGATTTGAGGGATTCGACGAACCGCTCCCAGTAATCCGAGAAGAGTGGTCTATCTATCGCTTTCAACGTTTCTGGAGTAGCGGCATCGACTGATACGTACAGCTGAGTGATCGGCGGTAAGTTTGTGATGGCCTCTGGGAACTGAGCATTCGTGACCAGAAACGTGCTTATTTTCCTCGAATGCAACTCGCTCACAAACTTCCCAATCTCAGGATACATGATCGGTTCACCCACCAGCGACAGAGCGCAGTGTTTCGGATTCATACCTTCGGCTAGTTTTTCTGGTAACACTCCCGGAACACCCTTCATTTGTTTCACCATTTTGCAGTGCTCGGACACCGCGGCTTCCACGAGCTCCAAGGGATCATCCATCTGCCAACGCCAAGTTTTTCCGACGGGATTCGTGTGATGCCGCCAGCAGAACGTGCACTTGTTCGCACACGCCAATGATGGTGTGGTTTCCATGCATCGATGACTTTCGATACCATAGAATGTGTGCTTGTAGCACCCCCCTCTACCTCGAAGCATCGCCTTGGTCCAGCGGCAGAGTTTCACTCCGGAGTGAGAACCTAAAATTTTGTAACCCTGTTTTGTCAGGGCTCCACGGAGTGCGTCGGTGACCATTTCTTTCTTTTCGCCCCCGTGTTCGTCCGCGATGTCTTCCATGTCTTGATCGTCTTCGCTTCCCGCGACGCTCGGCTCGCCTTCGAGGTCGCTCGCGTAGCTTTCTTCGACTTCGGTGGAATCTTCCTTTGAGTCGAGAATACTCATCGATCCCTCGTCTTCGTCTTTATCTGAACGGCCTTGGGAAGATAAAAGTCTGCGCACGAGTTTCTCACCCCATTCCTCGAACTGTGCCTCCATCCTTCCACCCGATTCGTCGCCGTCGCACCGACGCGCCAGGCGTTCGCCTCCCATTCGAGCCAACTGTGCGTCCAATTCTCGACCAGCCCGGTTGAAGTTATCCCCGTACTCTCTGTTCCCACAACCAAACACTGCGTACCGCACATTTTTTAGGTACATCCATCCCGTTCGCTCGTCGTACGCAGCCTCTCTCGCCCATCTCGCCAACCAAGCGCCCGACTCGGGCGCTTCCCCGCCCTCGTGCGTGCTCACGACGAAAACCGCGATCACGTCTCGTCCCGACGCCAAGACCCTCTCGGGATCGTCCAAACTCTTCGCATCCAAGAGTTCGAACGTCTCAGACGTCGTCGCGTTCAACTTTTCGCGCAACGCCGCCGCGAACCTCCTCGACGTCCCCGTGAGAGACGCGTACACCACCACGCGCGTCCCCCCCTCCGTCCTCGTCTCCGACGACGACCCATCTCCCCCCACGACGACGCCGTTCCCATCCACATCCTTCACGTTCCCTCTCCCGTCACCGCGCGCCCCCTCTCCCGTCTTCACCGCGCCTCCGTCCACCCCGACGCGCGCGCGCCGTCTCGTCGCCACCACGACGGCGCGCGCGCCGACCGCGACACCGACCGCGAGCGCGCACGCCACCGCCCACCGTCGCGCCGAACCACTCATCGCTCCCTCCACCGTCGACGCGCGATGCATCTCCCCGTCGACGGTCGCCAACGCGTCGGCCCGCGACGACGACTGCCGCCGGTCGAGCACCGCCCTCGTCCCCACTCGGCGACGCGGCGAGGCGACGATGCGTCGGCCATCGGACGTGTTTTTCGGCGAACGCGAGAGCGGGCAGGATGTGCGACAGACGAACGGTGCGCGAGAGACGACGCGCGACGACGCGAGCGCGCGCGCGCGACGACGAGGAGGAGGCAACGCGAGCGCGCGAACGGATGATTGGTTGACTCGAACCGAAGATGGATCTCGGGCGGCTGCGCGACCGCGCGACGGATGACGACGACGAATGACGACGACGACGTCGCGCGGTGGTGGTGGTGCGATGAAACCGTGAACGCGCGAGACTGACATCTTTCACGCGCGATGCGCGCGATGTTCAACGCACAGCGACGGCGGTCATGGCGGTGGCGAACATCGTGAAGACCTCTCTTGGACCGGTGGGACTGGACAAGGCGCGTTGACTTTATATTCAGCGTCGACCGCGACTCGAAGGGCGCGTCGAGGGCGAGAGACTGACGGGTGAGTGATGGTGCGCGCGCAGATGTTGGTGGATGATATCGGGGACGTGACGATCACGAACGACGGGGCGACGATTTTGAAATTGTTGGAGGTGGAACACCCGGCGGCGAAAATTTTGGTCGAACTCGCCGAGCTTCAGGATCGAGAAGTCGGAGACGGAACGACGTCTGTGGTGATTCTGGCGGCGGATTTGTTGAAGCGGGCGAACGAGTTGGTGAGGAATAAGATTCATCCGACGAATATCATCGCCGGTTACAGATTGGCGATGAGAGAGAGCGTCAAGTACATCCAGAACAAGTTGGCGAGAGACGTGGAGACCCTGGGGAAGGACGCACTCACGCAGTGCGCCAAGACGAGCATGAGCTCGAAGATTATCGGGGCTGAGGAAGAATTTTTCGCCAAGTTGGTCGTCGACGCGTGTCTGAGCGTCAAGACGTACAACGACATGGGCGACATCAAGTATCCGATCAAGGCTATCAACATTTTGAAGGCGCACGGTAAGAGTCTCAAGGAGTCGGCGGTGATCCACGGGTACGCGCTCAACCTCGGTCGCGCGGCGGAAGGGATGCCGAAGATGGTGAAGAACGCGAAGATCGCGTGCATTGATTTCAATTTGCAAAAGACGAAGATGTTGATGGGAGTTCAAGTCTTGGTGAACGACCCAAAGGAGCTCGAGAAGATTCGCGAGCAAGAGTTTGAAATCACCGCAAAGCGCATTCAGATGATTTTAGCCGCCGGTGCGAACGTCGTCCTGTGCTCGAAGGGGATCGATGACATGGCCTTAAAGTACTTTGTGGAGGCGGGCGCGATCGCGTGCCGTCGCGTCAACCGGGACGATTTACGCCGCATCGCCAAGGCAACTGGCGCTCAAGTGATGATGTCTCTCTCAGACATGGACGGCGGCGAAACCTTTGACGAGTCAATGCTCGGAACGGCCGGTCAAGTCGTGGAGCAACGCGTTGCTGACGACGATATGGTTGTGATCAAAGAGTCTGCGAACAGCCAGGCGTGTACAATTCTGTTGAGAGGTGCCAATGACTACATGCTCGACGAGATCGACAGATCAGTTCACGACGCTTTGTGCATTGTGAAGCGGACCTTAGAGAGCGGCAAGGTTGTGGCTGGTGGCGGTGCCGTAGAGGCCGCGCTCAGCATTTACTTGGAAAACATGGCGACGACCCTTGGTAGCCGCGAGCAGCTCGCCATCGCTGAGTTCGCGAACGCTCTCTTGGTCATCCCAAAGGTTCTGACTGTGAACGCGGCCAAGGATTCCACGGAACTCGTCGCAAAGCTTCGAGCGATCCATCATCAGGCTCAAAGTCAAGAGGGTAAGGCGGAATTGGCCGGCATGGGTCTGGATCTAGTCAAGGGTGAGCTTCGCGATAACCTCGCGAGCGGTATTCTCGAGCCCGCGTTGAGCAAGGTGAAGAGTATCCAGTTCGCCACGGAAGCGGCGATCACAATTCTTCGTATCGACGATATGATCCGCTTGGAGCCTGAGCCCGAGGGTCAATAGAGAGTTTTCTCACACAATTAGTTCATCTATCTTAGGAATGTAAAGGAAAATGTGATGGCGTCGTAAATGAAGTCGAATTTGCTTTTGAAAGTACAAACTACGCGGCGTGTGGCCAGTGGCGGCTCCCCCGTTGCGCACCAGGAGCATCCGCCACTCGCTGCTGGAAAGTCTCGTAGAGAGTGCGATCGCGACGATCTTTACTCCACTCGAACTCAAAGTCACCGATCAAGATCCGGTCGCCTTCCCCAGCCCCAGCGGCATCGAGAGCGCGATCGATACCAGCCATTTCGAGAACACGAGCGAAACGTTTATACGACTCAAAGTAGTCCCAGTTCGTCATTTGCGTGAAACGTTCGATCGCTTCTCCTCTGACGATGAACGCATACGGAGTGTCTTCGACGGAGAATTCTTCGATCGACTTCCCATCGGCGGCACGATGACCAGTGTCCGCAACTTCGGCTGCCCATTCGTCCTCGACGGGCGGAAGGGCCCGAAGCTGTGCCTGAACATCCGCGAGAAGTTCTTCGACACCCTCTCCAGTGACCGCAGAGACACAGTGAGAGATGATTCCATCCTTGTCGAACATTTCTTTCATCTGAAGAGCTCTTTCCGTCGCCTCTACATCGTCAACCTTGTTCAAGGCGACGATTTCGGGCTTGTCGAGCAAGGCTTCGTCGAAAATTTCAAGCTCTGTCCTGATCGCCTCGTACGCTTCGAAACACGTCTCACTGGTGCAGTCGACGACGTGAATCAACACCCGTGTTCGTTTCGTGTGACGAAGGAACTCAAATCCCAACCCGATGCCCTCTGATGCCCCTTCGAGTAGACCCGGAATGTCAGCAAAGACCATTCTTTCATAATCTCGCTCGACGACGCCCAAGTTTGGAACGATGGTCGTGAAGGGATAATCAGCGATCTTCGGCTTGGCCGCACTCACGCTCGCGAGCAAGGTCGATTTTCCCGCGTTGGGAACTCCGATAATCCCGACATCGGCGACGAGTTTGAGTTCCATCTCTGCCCAGAATTCAAGTCCTTTTTCCCCGAGTTCAGCAATCATGGGAGCCTTATTCTTCGCCGTTTTGAAGGATGCGTTCCCCCGGCCACCTCTTCCACCAGCAAGGAGCAGAACACGCTGGTTCGCCTTGGTGATCTCCGCGAGCACTCGTTTGTTCCTACTGTCGCGAATGATCGTTCCGGGAGGAACGGCAATTTCCAAGTCTCTTCCGTTGCGACCCGCGCACTTTGATCCCAAACCTCGCTTGCCAGACTCGGCTCGATGGTGCACTTTCTTTCTAAAGCCGTCTAAAGAATTCATATTTTTATCAGCGACGAAGTAGACCGCCCCTCCTATGCCTCCGTTACCCCCCGACGGCCCCCCTTGCGGGACGAACTTTTCTCTTCGGAAGGCGACTTGACCGTCCCCTCCGTCGCCCGCTTTGACGTAAATCTTTGCCGTGTCAAAGCATCTCATCTCCCTCGGAATCCCTCGACCTCGCTCGTTTCGAGAATCTATATCGTACCCATCCTCGAACTCGTTCGCGTAGAGCTCGAAACCATCGTCCGTTGGGCTCCACACATCGCTCTCGTCTCCCTCCTCGCCTCCGAACGCGATGTATTCGGCGTCGTCAAACGTCGCCTCCTCCTGACCGGCCTCCAATCCCGCGAACTCTCGCTTCGCCACCGTTCCCGCCTCGTTCACCCACGTCGTGTCCATCAAATCTTCGTCCTCGGCTCGCTCAAGCTCGGCCATCTCAGCCCCCATCTCCGCCCGCATCCTATCCTTGGATGCCGTCTCCTCTCGAAACGCCGCCAACGAGTCAGCCCAGTCGCTCTTCGCCGCCGCGTCCTCGGCGTCTTTCCTCGCCAACACGTCCGCGAGGGAGGAGTTGGGGTCGTATCTGAGGTTATCCGACTCGACGTGCGGCGCGAACTTGGGCGCGCGCTTCTTCGCCGCGACGGTGACGTTTCGCCGGGACAACGCGGCGGCGGCGGCGAATCGTCTCGACGACGACGACGACGACGACGACGACGACGACGCGGGGGCGACGCGGGGAGAGACGACCCGGGAGGACATCGCGGCGACGCGCATGATCTTCGTCGTTTCGTCGAGTGAGTCTCGACGTCGAGGGCGTGGACGACCCGCGAAGGAATGAGGAAGGTCGGGGGTGCGCGTGGAAAAAATGCGAAACCATGTGTTACACGCAACAATTATCAAATGAGCGCGATGCGAGCACGTGACGCGCGAGTGCGAGCGGAAGGTGAGATCACTGACCGGGATTGTGAAGCCGACTCCCGGGAGGAGGCTTGATGGTGCGTCCGGGAGGACGTCCGATGGTTTTCTTTTTCCCAGAGTAGCCGCCGGAACCACTGGGAGCTCGAGGTCGAAGCGGAACGGAGAGAAGTTGTGGAGAGTGTGAGACGGCTTCGTCCCAACCGAAACTCGGCGCGCGTTCCCACCATCCTTGACTATCTTCCCAGGTGTCCCAACCATCGGATCCATCGGTGGTGGAGCCCCATTTATGGACGCGGCCGTCGTGCCAGTGTTCCTCTCCCCACATCTTTTCGAATTTGTGCCCGTCTCGATCGTCCCAGGTGGTTCCACTGCGGTTGCCCGCGCTGCCGTTGTGCGCGAAGGCACCCCAGCGTTCTTCCCACTTCTCACCCCACGCGCGACCGGTGCCGCCGTCTTCGCTGACGTCTCGATCGGCGAACGAATCCGTCCATTTGACGCAACCGCCGTGGCCGTCCCACTCCTCTCCCCATTTATGAGTCCATCGATTCCCATGACCGTCATCCGGCACGGATCCGTCGGCGATAGCACCCTTTTTCGTGCACGTGCGGTGTACGCGACCGTCGCCCCAATAGTTTTCATCCCAAACTTCGTGCCACTCCGCGCCGTCCGCCTGGGCACCCCACTTGTTTGCCTCTCGCATGATGTGCTTCGACGCATTCGAAAACCCAGTCGTGGTGTCGTGCGTGATCTGTTCGCGCCAACTCTCCTGCCACACGTTGCCTTTAGCGTCTCTTCCAGATTTCATAGCGCCGAGCTCGCGATAATTGAACGCGTCGCTCGTCTCCCACCATTTTTCCTCCCACTCGACGGATCCATCCGCCGAGGCGCCGCGAACAAGAGTCCATCTGCACAGCTTTCCACCCTCGAGTTCCTCCTCACCGCTCTCGCGCCACCATCTCGACCCGTTTTCGAGCGTTCCCTCCATCGCTCCGTCCGCACCGAGCTCGCGAACAGCCGTGGCGGTCTCCTCCAACTCGACCGTCGGCGTCTCGATCTTTGCAGTCGCCTCGCTCTTGCCCTCCGTGTCACTCTCGAAATCCAACGATAGTTCGCTCGGAGTTTCCATGTCGCTCTGGAAAACCAACTGGAGAGACTGCTCTAACGGACGCTCCGCGACGGCGACGGCCGCGCTCACGCGCGTTTCCGTCTGCTTTTGAAGTTTCGGAGTCGGGGCCCCGGGCGCCTTATCCGCTCCAGGCGCCTCGGGAGGCGTCCACGTCCAAAAGTTGCTCCCCGGATTGAACGTTTCCGCCTTGGGTTTCGAAACTGTCTCTGTGCCACTTTTTGAACCACTTT
>Ga0255782_10002386_pt1 | contig 15084 bp, 8 predicted proteins | sample 101ome_26_FD_179980 | JGI IMG/M metagenome (GOLD analysis project Ga0255782, IMG submission 179980) | Coastal salt marsh microbial communities from the Groves Creek Marsh, Skidaway Island, Georgia - 101408AT metaG (version 2) | ecosystem: Environmental > Aquatic > Marine > Intertidal zone > Salt...
ACGGTTTTGTTTTCAAACGCGACTCGGGCTGACGCGCTCGACGACGACGACGGTCGCGGATCGACGCGAAAGGGTCGACGCGTCGCGCCCGGCAGAACGCGACGGGTGCCGATGGCGATGCCGATGGCGATGACGATGTCGGCGAGCGCGGTGAAGACGACGGGCGTCGGTGGACGACGCGCGGTGAAGACGGCGGTTAAGCGGACGCCGATGACGTCCAGCTCTGGAAGATGCGTTAGAGCGACGCCGATGACGATCGCGCGGGCGACGACGACGACGAACGGAACGACGGTGGACCTGAACGAGGCGCCGGAAACGTTTTGGGGAAAGATGAAGGCGGCGTATCGGATCTTTTTCCCGCCGTCCGCGGAGGAGACGGCGAGACAAGAGGCGAAGAAACGATTGAGGATGATTCTCGTCGCGGATCGGTGCGCGATGAGCGAGACGTCGATGGACGAGATGAAGCGGAAGATCGTCGAGGCGGTGGGCGAGTTCGTCGATCTGGACGAAACGCAAGACGTGGATGTTTCTATGAATACGGATGTTGAATTGGGGACGATGTATGCGGTGAGTATTCCGGTGAGGAGGGTCAAGGCGGAGTACGACGCGGAGAACGACGCGTACATGGTCGGGGCGCAGTTCGTGGGCGACGGCGACGAGGATTTCAACTACGACGACAGCGTTTGGGAGAATTAAGCAGAGCGCCGTCGGTGGGTCGACGCCGCTTGAATCTTCTTCTGTTTGTTTGTCTTCTCGGGACGTCACGGCGAAATTCGGTGGGAACGACCGAGGCGAACAATCAACTCGAATCAAATCAGTGTAAAAATTTCTTCAATCAACTCATCAAACGCAATCATCGACGAAACGCCCTCACTCTCCGTCGTCGTCGCGCTCGTCATGTCCGATCTCGGCGTTCGGGCCAACATGGACCCGACGCAGTGGCACGGGGCGTACGATTGTAAAGACTGCGGCCGCAAACGCTTACCCGCGGTGGAGTTTTCAAACAAGATGACGCAACGCGCGCGCGCGGGTGAAAAGGTGTCTTGTAAAAAGTGCGCCGCGGAACGGCTCGAGCGCGAACGCTTGGACGCCGAGGCGAAACGAAGCGATGCGTCGGAGGGTACGTCGGTGTCGACGACGCACGTCTGCGCGGCGTGCGGGGCGACGAAACCGGCGTCGGCGTTCTCGAGAGCGCAGTTGAACAACAAGGGCGCCGACGCGCGTTGCTCGGCGTGCGTGCGAGACGCCGAAGCTTTGGACGCGAAGGATGCGAAAGAGAGCTTGGCGAAGCGTTTAAATGAGGCTCGCACGGCGAGCGCGGTTGCGGAGGCGACGAACGCGATGGGTAAGCTCGGGGTTTTTGCTCGAGAGGCGGCGTTGGAGGCTGAGTTGGTGACGGGGCTGAAACCGCAGCGCGTCGGCGGGCGAGGAAGAGGCGGGCGAGGACGGGGGCGGTCTAACCCGAATAGCATGCTCGGTCGGGGTGGTAAAAAGTAAGCGAGTACTAGCACTAAGTAGTTGGGTAGAGTGAGAAAATCGAACGTCTCGTTTGTAATCTAGATGCTAAGTTTTCTATCACAATGGTTGAACGCGTTCGCCGATGCATCAACGTCTATACTCTTCGTCTCTCGCCCAAACGTCGGCGTAATACCCCGTGTTCCCGCTCGAAGGCGGGTTGGCGCGCCGACGAATGTGTGGACCCGTGAGTCGGTACCGCCCTGTCCCGTCGTCCGGGAGCGCGAGGGCGATGTCGCCGATGAGAGGCGATTCCGAGGAAGTCGCCGCCAATCGACGACGCAAACCCATCGGACCGTCTTCATCGCCGTCCAAACTGTACTCGTACCGTTTGATTGGTTTATCTAGCGAGTGCCCGTACTCATCCAGCGTCGTCATGTACAACTGCTCGCCTTCAAACGCGTCGTCGTCTTCGTACCCGAAATCGTCGATGCTCTCCTCGCGATTGTACGCGCCTCGAAGCGCGAAAAAGCTCACGACGACGAAGGCGCACAGCGTGACGACGGAAAAGATGAGAAAGCGATACACATCCTGCGTCATCACCGCCGACGCGCGCTTGTACACGCGCACGTAATCCACAAAGTGAAACATGTCCTCCGCACAGTCCTCTCCGAGGGCGGCGGGCATACCGAATGGCGACACCGCCGTGTTCAGGATGAGGTAAAACGGCCAACGCGGAATGATGGGCACGTTGAAGCGCGAGAGTTGGTGCACCGGTCGTCCGTCTACGAAGAATGTCAGCGATTCCTTGGACCACTCGACGGCGTAGGTGTGGAACGCGACGCTAAAATCAATCTGGCGCTCGAGCATGGGTGGGTACGCACTTCGAGAATAGCCCTCGGCGCCGCATTCACCCTTGGGCGCAAAGTGGTACCCAGTTTCGACGGTGCCCGGACGCGTGCCCGGACCGCCAAGCCCTCGGCCGTAAGACTGCATGATGTCAATCTGTCCACCCAAAGGCCAGCACGCATGCTTCGGGACGCTCTTATCGGGATGTGGAAGCATCCAGTGCTGGGGCCAGATGCCCGGACACGTGGGTTTCGGAAGCTTGGCTCTTATTTCCACGCGGCCGTACGTCTGATCAAACTTGTCCTTTGAGTCGACCCAGCACGAGAGGAAAGGGTACTGTTCCCCAGATCCTCGACGAACGCCTCCACCGTGCGGCGTCGCCGGAGTGTCCACACCCTGTTGTCTACGCGTCGCTATGACGAGCGCGCCGTCCACCACCTTGCACATGTCGGCGCTGTAAAATTGTTGCTGTCCGCCGTTGCGCTCCAATCCCGGCGCGCTCGCGTTTGATTTCGGCGTCCATTTCGTCAAGTCTAGCGAGTCCCCGTTGAACTCGTCGCTAAATGTGAGCTCCCACCCCGGTCTATCCGTCGATTTGGCGTTCACATCGCTCGCCTTGGATGAACCGGGGACGAAGAGCGGGAAACCGCCCGCCGGCAGGATGGACGCGCTTCGCTTGCGCACGACATCCGCCAGCGGCTTTGGAACCCTCGGTACGATGCGCCGCGTCGCCGCGGGCGCATCATGCACCCTCGGCGTCGCGATTCCACGCACCGCAGACGGCGTGCGCGACGTTGGCGTCGCGCCGAGCGACGGCTCAGACGCGCTCGACTCTTCGTTCGCGCTCGACCAGTCGTCCTCGAGGTCCAACGCCTCGCGCACCCGACGCAACGCCTCGTCCGGATCGAGCGCCTGCGCTCCCGTTGCCTCCCTCGCCCCGAGTTTCGCCCGTCGCGATGGCGCCGCGCTCCCTAGCGCCGCGAACGCCTTCGTCTGCGTCTCACTCTCGTCCGTGTTAACCTCTTGCTCCTCGCCCTCCTCTTCCTCTTCGTACGCGAGCTCACGCGCCTCGTCCACATCGTCCGGATCATCATCTGCCGTATCCTCTAATATCCGCCTCAGCACATCCTCCGGCACGGTCCCGAATCTCAACCCCGCTTCTTCGTCGACGAATTCGTACGCGTCGCCCCCGAGCGCCGCCAAACCGTTCGCGTTGCGACGCGCGCTCGTCGAAACGGCGTCGTTGGGTGTTGACGCCGACGCGTCCGCCCCGCGTCCGCCCCACCCGAACGCCGCCTCCGCCCCACGCATCGCTAAAATCGCGCTCACCGCGAGTGAACACGCGTGTGCCGCCGTCCACCTTCGTTTCCGTCGTCGTCGACCGCGACGAGCCGTCCCGAGTCGTCGTCCTCGGTCGCCCTCCAGCGTAACGACGCGAACACCATGCTGCTCGCGCGCGCGATGTTGGCGCGACACTCGACCGACACGCGTCCCATCGACCGCCCCCGACGACGACGACGGACCTGGATCGTCGTCCGCCGCGTCGTCGCGGTGGTGTTCCCCACCCGCGGGACGCATCGTCGACGTCGCGTCGCGTCGCGCGTCCGAGTTGTGACGATCAAATCGTCCACTCGTCGCAGCTTTTCGCGTTCGACACGACTAAAAAACGGGAAATGTCATACTTTCTCGTCTAAAACATCTAATCGATGTATACTTGTGACCCTCAATTGTGTACGACACGTGTGTTGATTTAGTTTGAACTCATTGCTTATTATGTTTAAATAGACCATATTGTAGACATCAGAAAATCCAATACCCGTGCTAGGGTTTGGCGGCGCGGCGCCGACGACCTCGCGGACGCGTCGTCGCATCGGCCTCATTGATTCGCGGCGCTTGCGCTTAAGAAGGCGAGTTAAACGACACCTAAACGAAACCAAACATGGCTCCGAAGCAAGGTTCCAAGAAGGCGCAAGAGGGTATCAACTCTCGCCTCACGATCGTCATGCGATCCGGTAAGGTGTCGCTCGGCTACAAGTCCACGCTCAAGACCCTTCGCAAGGGCCAGAGCAAGCTCGTGCTGATCGCGAACAACTGCCCGGCGCTTCGCAAGTCTGAGATTGAGTACTACGCGATGTTGGCCAAGACTGGTGTGCACCACTACGCCGGAAGTACGTGACTTTGATTTTTTCTCGCGCGACGCGACGCGGATTCGGACGGGGATCGGTGGATGACGGATGGTTGGATGCGACGCGCGTAAAAACCCTAAGAAAGACGGGATGAATGAATGACTAACCTGACGACGCGCGCGTTTTGATTCGAATCAACAGACAACGTCGACCTCGGTACGGCTTGCGGTCGCTACTACCGCGTGTCTTGCATGTCCATCACCGATCCGGGTGACTCCGACATTGTCAAGGCTGAAGAAGCGTAAGCGAGCGGCGTTTTCGCTCTCGCTCTCCGTCTTCGCGGTTGACGACGACTCTTATGGAACGGCGTCGATGGTGGATTACACCGTTGTAATACTCATTCGACGCGCTTTGTGAGACCAATACGGTCGTCATTCTATTTCGTCTCGCTCTCGCTCTCTCATTCTCGCGTTGCGTTGCCCAGGGTGTGTTTGGTTTCGTTCGTCGCGGGCGGTGATGAAACTTCAGTATTTGGTCTTCTTTCCACAGATAGGACGTCTCGGCGTCGCTGATTGAGAATATCCGCATACATACACCTTCTGAGCCCACGAAGACGAACGAGAACACACAGACTACTTTTTTTTCTCGCCTTGTTCGATTTACGAGTGCGCGCTCGGCTTAAAATGTTTACAACTTGGGGAAGATAAATCTAAAAAATGCGACTACGCGTATTCGGCGATGAACTCGTTGACGAGTTTGTTGACGAGCTCGGGAGCTTCATCCTGGGGGCAGTGTCCGACACCCTCGAGCGGGATAAACTTGTCGGCGTACGAGGCGTAGAGTTTACGGCCTTGGTCGATGTTTTCCCACGGATCCTTGTCGCCCCAGAGCATGCGCACTGGCACCTTGCATTTGGGTAAGAGCTCCTCCGGAAGCGGCCCCCCAGAGTACGAAATGAAATCGAGGAAAACCTCCGCCGCGCCTTCGCGAAGACCCGGGGAAAGGATCGCTTCCACGAGCTCATCCGTGACCTGATTAGAGTCCCCGTACGCCTCCTTGAGGATGTTTTTCACCGTTCGCGCCTTGGCCACCGAACCAAAAAATTGCCTACCGATGGACGTCTCACGAAGCGTCCTCTGCAACGCGGCGACGAACGGACGAATGATGACGGGCTGCTTGGTGATGTGCAATCCACGAAGGGAGATATTCATGAGCACCACGCCGCGAATCTTCTCCGGCGCATCCACGGCGGATTGCAAACCCGCGACGCCGCCCACCGAGTTGCACGCGACGAAGGACGCCTCGCCCACGACTTCATCCACGAAATCAACAATCTGTCGCCCCCACGTCTCAAAGCAATAAATCTCATTCTGCGCGAGCTTTGGATCCATCGGATTCGGCTTATCGCTGTAGCCGTACCCGAGCAAATCAATCGCAAAGACCCGGTTCGTCTCACCCAACGCGTTGACGTTGCGTCTCCAGTGGTCCGCGTTACCGCCGAACCCGTGCACGAGCACCACCGCCGGTCCCGAATCCCCGGCGCAGGTGTACCGGATTTTGTGGCCCTCCCAGGTCCAGTACCGCTCTTTCACCCCGTATCGCGTCGACTCCGTCGCGTCCGCCGTCGCTTTCGTAGTCGTCGCTGCCGATGATGCCATCGTCATCGTTGAGGTTGACGACGACGCACCCGCCCGTCGCCCGTCCGACTGCACGCACCGACGCCGACGGTGCGCGATCGGTGACGCGCACACTGCGATTCCTACGTTCGAAGACATGACGCGAAACACTGAATGCGATGCGCGCGACGACGAGTGACGAACGAGAGCACCGAAACGAGAGCACGTCACAACTTGACTCCGTTCGTTCGTTTCGTTGACATGGCGCCGGGGAAGGGCGCGGCGTCGAAAGAACGCGCGCGTACCGCGCTCGAGAGCGCGTCAGCGAGCCCGGGTGCGGGATTTGCCGGGTACGTTCACGAAGAACGAAGAACAACGGCGTGGATTAATCAATCAATCAATCAATCAATCCTGAATCACTTTTTCACTTTAGACGCGCGCTGACGACGCGTACGACGACTGACGATCACACCGCGAACGATCATCGCGCGCGTACACCTACAGGTTTGGATTTGGTGGATACTCGGGCGGGGTATCGCTTCGCGATGCGTCGACGGGCGGGAGCGAGGACACCGGTAGCTCGTTGGACGAAGACGTCGCACGAGCGCTTCGACACGTTTCGCAAAAGTCGTCGCCGGCGACGAAAACGAAAGCGATGGCGGACCTGACGGAGATTTTATTTGACGAAATCGACGAGGGAAACGGCGGCGATGACGCCGACGCCGCCGACGTCGGGGTGTCGTGTAGGAAATCTACGGATTTTATGGCGGCCTTGAGTCGTCCGTGGGCGCGCGCGTTTGATAGGCTTTCGGGCGACGGAGATGCGCGGTGTCGGTTGGATGCCTCCGTGCTCAATGGACGCATCGCCGTGGCGTGTGGAAAGTCGCTCGGGAAGATATTAAAGACAACCTCGCTCGTCAGCGCGTGGTTGCGGGCAATGTGTGATCCGAATGTGGAAGTAGCGGCGGCGGCGAAGAGGGCATTCGACCGGACGTTTTCGACGGATGAAAGACGGGCGATGGCTGTCGCCGTCGCGCACGAGGTTTTGTTGGATGATTTGTGTGAAATTTTGAAGAGGAAAACACCGGACGATATGATATTCAAGGATGGGAGCGAGTCGGAGCAGTTTGCGCGCTTTGAGCTCAGTATATTATCGTCACTCAAGGCGTTGTCGTCCGTGTGCGAGCGGCTCTTCGCGACGCCCAGCGCCGATAGCGATTCGGCGGCGATTAAACTGAGCCAAGTGCTCGATGATTTGAATTGTTTGAAAGTCCAAATTAGTAGCGAGTACGCATCACTCAGACGCGCGGCGTACGCGACGCTAACGGCGTTGGTGGCTCGCGCTGCAGATGAAAATGCGACGCCGGCGTGGAAAAGTGCGCTCGGCGGGCAAGTGCCTAAAATTTCTAGAGTTAGTTTCGCGTTGATCTCTTCCGAGATGGAAGCGCAAGGGGTCAAGCAAATGTGGGAGTTGCTCCTCGGAATCATGACGGCGCATCCCAGCGCGTGGGATGCGATCGACGTCGAAAAGTCTTTCATGCCGGGGGTGCGCAAGCACTTCAAACACGGTTGCTTTGGCGGCGCCGCCACATCCGCATTGTCGCTCCTCCCGCTATTAGCGCACATGCCACCAAAAGTACTCATCGGACGCGGCTCCGATGGAACTCCCATGGTTGGTTTGCTCGGTATCCTCGACGCTGTGTTTACCGGTTGGATATTTCTTAGCTCGAGTGCGGTGAGAGCGAATGAGGCGCGAGCCATATTGCCCGCAATGCGCGAAGGCGTCTTGTATGGTATCTTGAAGCTCGCTCCACAGACTGATCACCCCGGCGAGTGTGCGTCGCATGTGTTGATGACGCGCGTCGCAGACGTGTGGATGCGAGAGTTTCTCAAGGTTGGTAACACGGACGCGCTCGATTTGATGTGCGGCGTGCTCGATACGCTCAGTTCCAAGCCGCACGCCAAAACCGCAACTCAGGAGGCGTGGGCGCGAATCGGCGAAATCACCGAAGAAGCGCTGGCGGACCCGGTGATGAGCGAACACGCGAACGCAATGTTTGCGCGCCTCTCTCGATCGGGTCGCGATTCGCCATCTTCACGGGCGAGTGAACCGTTCGCAAGAGCCGTCCTTGCGCGGGCAATTCAGACGCCGACAGAGAGTTCGGTTGAACGCTTGGCAGATTTAGTCGCTAGCCTAGGTCTCACGCCGTTTGACGGTGGTGCAGAGACATTGATGAAGTTTAGCTTAGAATCACCCGCGCCGCCGCGCGCGGGTTCTCTCGTCGCTGCAGTTTTGAAGCACGATCAGAGTTGGTGGGACGCCGTGTTGCGACGCACACTCGACGACGACGAACAAGCTCTCGAGCGGTCGTCAAGCCTCGTCACGCTCGCAGAAGCAATCCAGGCAATGCCTCCAGGTAATAGTTTGACGTGTGACGCATTAGATGCGATAGTCATGCGGTGTGCGGCGCACGCGTCCCTGGAATCATGTTCAAAGCTGCTCGTCGCGGTGGCGCACGCTGGGATCGCGTCGACTGTTTCGCCTTCGGCGGCGATGGAAGCGTACGAACATCTCACCGCTGGCGAGGGACGGGGCCACTCGAGACAAGCCATGCACGCTTGGATGTGGCCGCCTCCAGCGAACGAAGCAACGATGCTCGCCTGGTCGACAGCAGTCAGCGGTCTCTTTGTAGAGTATTTGCTTGAGAGCGCAGACGTCGTGGAGTGCGTCGTGCACGAAGCGGAGAGCGACGACGAAGACGGCGAAGCCGACGTAGAGTACATCGAATCAGAAATCGGCGACGTCACGCGCGAGTGGAGAGAGATTGAAAAGAAGATGCAACAACACGACACGTTGTCTGAGAAGACGAGAATGACTTTGGCGACGACGGTCGCGTCCGCAGCCGCTTCCACCGCCGCGACACAGCGGGAAGAGGATGCCACATTAGCGCTTCGGCTCTGGGCGACGACGACGGTTCACGTGTTGAGACTGCTAAGATTTGATGACGACCGAGTGTCCGAAATAATTGTCGCGAGCGATGATAGTTTCTACTGGCTGGACGCCGCGTCTCACACGCTCGGCTGGGAAACGTTGCTCCGCTCCATGCCCGCCGACGCGAAAGTCCAATGTACGATCGACGTGTCGACGCTTCCACGATCCGTCACGCGACGCTTCATGACTACGCTGTCTGCGTCGAAAGATGTCCGCCTGTCCGTCTTCAAATCGCTCGCGCAGTCGGCGTTGAGCGATGCAGAAGATTTATCCTTTGATGCCGCGCTCGTGCACTTTTTACGATGCGCTCACCAGACGGATGCGCGTTGGATGGAGGGCACAGAAGAAGTCAAGGTGACGGAAGAGATTCTTCGCGTCGTCGGAGAAAACTTGGATGCGTTCGCGCTGCGTGCGGCGTCGATCATTCCGTGGATACTCCCAGCCGACACGTCTGCCGAGGGATACACCAAGGAGTTCATCTCGCGCGTTGTTGAAGACACTTTGCGAGCAGTGGGTAACCGACGCGCGCCATTGGACGGTTCGAAATTGCAACTCGTCGCCGCGTGTTTCAGCCGAGGCGACGATGTTATCGAAAGCGACGTCGTCAAGACACTCGGCGACGATGCGTGTTCTCCGTTGATGGATGTCTTTCATGACATCTCGAAGAGAGAAGCGGCCGAAGCGGCGGCTGAAGCGGCAGCGGCGCGCTTCGGCTACGGCGACCAATCGGGCACGTCGCGACCAAAGAGCTCGTCGGAAGCAGAGGTCGGGATTGCTGCGGTCATTCAGGCTATCATCCGTCGTACACCCGCGTCGCTCGATACGCGAGATTGGGGATCGATCATCGGTCGTTTGGACGCCTGGACTGCGACGCGTGCGATGAAAGCTGAGGAATACGCCGGCGGTGAATTCGACGAAGATTCGCGACAAGATGCAGCGGTCACTACGTTACACGCCGCGAAAATATTAAGCCTCGTCGATGCGCTTCCCATGGAACTGCTCGAACCAGAAGGGTCAAGCGCTGGCGACGTGGTGCCTTATGCGTCGCACGGCGAGCGCGCCATGAAGATTGCAAAGGGTCTCGCACTCGCGACGTGGCCGCGCGAGCGCGCAGTCATCGTCGAACGTTTGTACCGTTGCGTCGTCTTTGCTGGTTGCGAACTCTACGACATTTTAGAGGAAGACGATGAGGCGCACGCGGATGAGTTTCGGGCGAGATGCCAGCGAGAGACATTCGTGTGGGAGCAGATTGCAAACCTCGCGTGTAGCTCGGTGCGAACAGCGCAGAGCGCCAGAGCGGCGGGGCTCTACGTCGATGATTTCGAGGATGCACCGTGTGAAGCTATCAGTGCGCTTTACACGCTTCTCACGTGCGAAAAAGGGCGTGTTTGCTCTGAAGAATGTAGCGCAGCATTCGCGGCGCTCCACCGCGCGGCGTACGGAATCCTCGCTGCACCGACTCTCTTGCAAGCAGCTGTCGTCGGCTTGGACGCCCGCATCGCTGATGTTCCCGCGGTCGAAAAGGCGCTTGATGCCGCACTCGCTGAAGCGGATGAGCGAGACGAAGACGCAGCGATCGATAGCATCGGTTCGCCCGCGACGAGCGCCGGTTTGAGAGAAGAGTTAGCGAGGCTCCTCGCGGCTCCTTCGACCGACGGGGACTTGGGATGGGCGCTCACTTTGCGTTACCTGCTCACCTTACCGATGAATTCATCGTGCCGCGAACGTCTCGTCAACTACACGAGAGAAACGAAGGCGGTACCGACGCTCATGAAGCGTCTCGCTGGCGCCATGCCGTTGCCGGAGAACACGACAACGGACGACTTCAAACTCCCCTCCCGCTGGAAGAATGTCGATTGGAACGACGCCACGGCCCCTTCGCAAATGTTCAACGCTAAGTTATCGCGCGAGGTGTTGATTTACGCCGCTCTTCTTCACGCTTTACCCGCGATCGTGCGGACATTTGTCAGCGACATGAAGCCGCAGCGCGACGCCAAGCGTCTCGAAGCAGCCACCGCCGCGGCTATATCACCGACGCTCGTCGAGGCAGAGTTCAAAGCCGTCTCAGCCATGACGTTCGCGGGTGAAGGTGCAGGTTCGATGAACGTCAAACCGAACGTGGAAAGCCGCGAGTTTTTGGCGTGTTACGAGATCGACGAATCCTCGCTCGAGCTCTCCGTCAAGCTTCCGGCGTCTTACCCGCTCGCTCCGGCGGAACTCTCCTGCACGAGACTCGTCGGTATCACCGAAGCTAGCCTTCGCCGATGGATGCTCGGTATTTCTGTCATCCTCAAGCACCAAAACGGCGCTGTCGCGCAGGGTTTACTCCAGTGGCACAGGAACATTGACGCCGAATTCGCCGGCATTGAGCCTTGTCCAATTTGCTACGCCGTCATTCAACCCGTCGATCAGCAAAAACCGCGCCTTAGGTGCAGACAGTGCTCAAACAAATTCCACGCCACGTGTCTATACACCTGGTTCCGAACTTCGAGCAAATCCACGTGTCCGCTCTGTCAAACCCCGTGGGGCACGAGTTACCGTTAAACCGTCCACGTCCGCGCGCGTTCGAGCGGTGCGCGCGTCTAGACTCGAGACGATTCTTACGAAACTGTCACTTATAAATACTACTACCGGTAGCGAGTTTCAAATACTTATTATTAGACTACGCATTCATTCCGCCGCGTACGATTTTCACTCATTCCGTCTCATCACCAATCGTGACGTACACGATGTTCGCGTTCGGTTGTCGGGTGCCTGGTTGTGGCGTGTTTTTTAACACGAGCACCTTCACACCTTTGGGAATGGTCACCTGCTCCCTCGTCTGTCCCGAGTACAGCACCTTGTTGGAATCGTTGTAAAACCCTCTGTCGTTCCAAACCGCCGTGACTTGATGGTAGTAAGACTTTGGTTGTCGCGTCAAGATTTCTTGCTCGAAGATTTGCATCCACGCGCGGTCTCGCTGGTCCAGGTCTGGGGGGTGCCCGAACTCCCCCAACGACGTCCGACGGGCGATCTCTTCCCGCGCGCGCGCCGCCGCCCTGTCGTTCGCGATTTGCGTCGGGGAAGGTTGCGAGTACGGCGTCGGCGGTGAAGATTGCGACATGGAGAAGAGCGATGCGCGTCGCGATGACGCGCCCAAGAGTGCCGACTTTTGCGAGCGCGTCCCGCAGAGATCGCCCGGTCCCATGCGTCGCCCGGTCCCGCTCTCCGAGATCACCGCCCCGTCCCCGACCGTCGCGTTGGTTCTCACCGCCGGCCCGCTCGCGTCCGCGTACTCGTCGCGCGCGAACGCGACGTACGTCAAGCGGACGGTGCGAATCGCGGACGATTCCGCGCCCAGGGCGACGCTGACGCTGTGGAACGCCTTGGCGTCGTCCGCGAGCGATCTGAAAACCGGCGACGTCGTTTTGATCTCGTCGTGCGCGCGGGAGCGACGACGAAACGGACAGCGCGGGCACCGCGCGCGGTCGTTCGTCGTCGCGTCGGACGGGGCGATGCGCAGGATCGCCGCGGCGGAGGACGCGCTGGGACCGCGCGGGACGAACGTCGCGGCGTGGTGTACAAAACTAGGCACCAGTGCCAGGTTCGCGTCGGCGTGGTTTGGGTTTCCGCTCGACGCGCGCGCGACGATCGATCGAGTCGTTCGCGTCGTCGCGCACGCCAAACGATGCCATCGACGATTGCTTCGCGACGCGGCGGACGTCGCGGACGCGGCGCGACGGGAGAGTTACGGTGCCGGGGCGACGTATTGCGAGATTGAGCGCGTCGGCGAGCGAGAGACGGCGCACGTCGTCGGTCGGGTCGTCAAGGCGTCGGCGGCGAAGAGTTCATGGAAACCGACCGTTGGGTACGAGGGTGAGCCGTTTAGTAGGTTGGTGGTGTGGCTGGTGCAAGTCGCGGGAGGGAGAGCGATTGAAGTGCACTTGCCTCCGTCGCGATCGGCGACTTTGGATGAAGAGGCGATCGTGGGCGAGTGCGTGGACGTCCGGAACGCGCGCGTGCGTCCAGTCGGTCCGTTGGGCGCGTACGATTTGGTGTGCGACGCGAGATTTTCGACGTGGCGAAAGTTGGACGGCGATGATCCGCGCGCGATCGATCTCGAGGTTCGAGCGCCACGCGGGTACGCGTTTGATTACCGGATGACGTTTCGCGAGCTCTCGTCGGCGATGCGCTCCTTCGGTTTCCGACGACGCGACGCGGCGCTCATCACGACGCAGGCGCGCGTCGCTTGGGTGTGGATATCGACACCCGTGCGTCGAACGAGACGAAAAGTTCCACCGATGCTTTGTCACGAGTCGGACATAGCGTCGACGGATGCGATGATTTTCTTTGGATGCCTGAGATGTCGTCGCGAACTCAAAGCGGATCACAACGAGGTGTACGCCGCGTGCGCGTGCTCGACGACGGAGATACCTCGATACGGATTCATGTGGCGAGACCTCGTGTTGGGATTAAAATCTACGGATGAAGACGATGACGTCGTTTTGGTGCGAGCGCGCGACGGCGTCGCCGAGCGACTTTTGCTCCACGTCTCGGCGGGACAAATCGTGCCAAACAATGGCGACGCGTCGTGCGATGACGACAACGACAGCGATGATACAAATTACACGTACGTGCACGATGCGTATAAAAGAGTCGTCATGTGCGCGCTCAACGCGTTGGCAGCCGGCGCGCGTAACGCCCCGATGACGTTTCAGCTCAGATTTCCAACGCTCGACGACAACGGTTTACCGCAGAGAAACGAGCTCGAGCTCGTAGACTTTAGATTTTAGAATTTAGGTGACAAACCGACTGCACCGCTCACGACGAGTTCCCGAATAACTTGCACGCGCTCTGCGATGAAATCGAGTTGGGCAAACGCGTCGTCTTCGGTTTCAACCGGCGCGCGGGAACAACATTGCCGCGAACACCGCCTAGTGAGATTCTTCACCGACATTCGCGCCTCGGCGAGCTCTCGAGTAAAGTTGACGGAATGCTGCGCCTTGTACGCCGCCATCTCTTTCAATCGTGCATTTTCCCGGCGTAAATCCTCGTCGCGTTGTCGCAACTCGGCGATCGACGCCGAGAGCATCAACCGCGCATCTTCGTGTTTGCGCGCGTCCTCCTCGCGAGACGCCGACGCGGCTTCCAACGACGCGTTCGCGTTCGACACCGATGACTCCAAATCATCCTGCGCCAACCGAAGCGTTTCGTGTCGTCCCAAGACATCCGTGATGTCCTCGAACGCGTTCCCACCCGCGACGTCGCGCACGACGGATGTCAAGTACTCCTCGAACCGACGCACTCGCGCCAAATCTCCATCCGCTCGGCTCGACATCGCCCTCCGTTCTCGCAACTCCACAATCATCTCCGCCAACCTCGCGTCCCTCTCGACGTTCGCCGCGCGCTCTTCTTCCGCTCGACGTGTCGCCGCTCGTCGCTTCACCTCATTCTCCCGCGCGAACGCCGCGAACCGTCCGACATCCGCGCGCGTCTGCGCCTGCGCGAGCGTCAGCGCCCGTTCCCGCGCGTCGCACGCCTCCATCCTCGCGTCGCGTTCCGCGCGTTTCGCCTCCACCGCCGCCACCGCGTCGCGCGTCGTTCGTGCTTCGAGCGCCAGGGACCGCCCGAGGTGGAACGTCCCCCTCGTCGTCGTCGTCGTCGTCGGGGTTCGGTCGACATCTGTACACTTGTCTCGCTGTGCTCGCGACGCCATCACGAGGTGACCCACCTCGTCGTCGTCATCGTCGTCGTCGTCGTCGTCATCCGTCCGGGAATCGATGAGCGTCAAGAACCCATCCGCGGTGAAGGCGTCTTCGAGTCCGTCGTCCGTCGTCGCCATCGTCGTCGTCGGTTTCGTCGTCGTCGTCGTCGCGCCAAAGTGAGTCAAAAAATGGCGTTTGACGTTGACCCGTTTCGCGGCGGTTCGTCTCCTTTCATATTATACTAACAAAAACTCTATATTAGTACATACATTGGTTTGTTTTTAGACAGAAATATGGCAGAGTATGTGACGCTCCACATCGGCAGTGCGCGACGCGCGACGACGCGCGACGACGATGTGGAG
>Ga0255782_10002404_pt1 | contig 15001 bp, 15 predicted proteins | sample 101ome_26_FD_179980 | JGI IMG/M metagenome (GOLD analysis project Ga0255782, IMG submission 179980) | Coastal salt marsh microbial communities from the Groves Creek Marsh, Skidaway Island, Georgia - 101408AT metaG (version 2) | ecosystem: Environmental > Aquatic > Marine > Intertidal zone >...
GTGCATTTTCTAAGTCGGGATAAATTTCTTCATCAACATTCATAAGGTAACAATACATATTACCTTTCACTTCAGAACCATCTCTATTGGTTCTTTTAATAATGGCCGCAAATTCAATATCACCCACTACAGGTAAATCTGTTTCCTCCATAAATTCTCTTATAGCTCCGTCCTTTGGGTCTTCATCTTTTTCCACACTTCCTGCTGGGCAAGACCAATGACCTGGTAAGGATGTGTCTGAATTTCTTTTACATAGTAAGACCTTATTATTACATCTTACTATTATTCCTGCGTATTTTTTCATATTAGTAATTACTTAATATTTATAAGTATGAATGTAATTGTAAACAATTTTTTATTTAAAGTCAAAGTTTGTTCAACACCTTCTTCAATTATGAACGGAATGATGAAGAAAACATTTGATGGTACGTACAACGGTATGTTGTTTTTCATGCCAGAAAAGACCGAACAATCATTTTGGATGTATAATTGTTTAATTCCTTTGGATATCATATTCATTGATGATTCAACGATTACTGAAATTCATTCAAATTGTCAACCTTGTAATGACAAAAATAATTGTGAAAATTATAAAGGGTATGGAGATATGGTATTAGAACTACCTGGTGGTTATTGTGAAAAATACGGTATAAAAAAAGGAGACAACGTCTCCTTTCCTTTAAATTAAAATTATCTTACGTATTTGATACAATATCAAATTTTTGTAACTCTTCAATTGAATTTTTTCTCGCTCTTGGTTTAGGACTTCCTGAATTAACATCAGCAAAATATAAAGTCGCTTCTTTTGGATTTCTAAATTCGGGAACACCTTTATTTGTTAAGAATTTTACTGCAACTTCCGCAGCAACATCATCATCTAACATAATATCAGGATTACTAACTAAGTCTTTTCCAACTATTCTACCATACTTTTCATAGTTACCCTTTCCTGTGAGTTGATTGTATCCTCTACCAACATACCTTGAACCATCATTTTCATTATTGTTACCAATTCTACCATTGTAAACAAAATCAAAGAATCTATCATAATCTTTCTTTAAACTATTTAATTCTGAATCAGACATATTTCTAGTTCTTGAAAATATACTTCTTATTCTTTCATTTGATGTGTTATGATATCCTTTTTCTTTTTTATTAATAAAGTGAGTTTCTTTACCAATAACCGCCAACATACCTACTTGAGCAATTGGGTCAGTAACACCATGTTCAACCATAGTATCAATTAGTCTTTGTATACCTCTTGACGCCATACCTGAGTATCTATGAGTTATTTTACCGTCTAACGATGAAAACTCTTTACTTGTATATGTATATTTTTCAATATCCTCATCTTTTATATTAGCCCTTTTTAAATCATCATACATTACATCTCTGGTTTCAATATCAAAGATACCATTCTCCTCTAATTCATTATCTTTCTTAAACTCATTTAAAGCACCTTCTGTTTCAGGACCAAATAGACCATCAACACCATGCTTTGGTAAATGATAACCTAACAATTCTAAACCTATTTGAAATGACTCCACATCTTGTTTAAATCTCATATTTTTACTATCACTCCTTTGAATATCTCCATCAATGTTTTTAATATTATCTAATAATTGATTACTATCCGCATCAACTAAGTCTGCCTTTTTTGTGTCATCAATCTTTTCTTCTTCCTGTTCAAAGAGTCTACCACCTCTTAACGCTGTTGATGTTTCGATACCAACAATACCGTCAATTAAGTTAAGATTTTCATCTTCTTGGAACTTAGTTACGGCCTTTACAGTTAGTGGACCATAGATACCATCAATACCGTCTCCATTCTCTCCATTATCACCTAAGTCGTAACCTTTATCTTTTAATATTCTTTGAATCTCTTCAACACCCTTACCTCTTGAACCTCTTGATAATAGTTCAGAGTTATCACCATTATCGATAATATCATCAATTGTTAGGTTTTGTCTAACCACATTTCCTTGTATCTTATCAACTATTTGGTCAGGTTCAATAATCATTACATCACCACCCAATGTTTCTTTTAAGAATGGCCATGGGTCCATGTTACCACTTTTATATCCTAAGTTTTCGTGATACATTGAGAAGTGAAGGTGAGGGTGTGTTCCTTTTGCGTTACCACTATCACCTACGGTACCTATAAAGTCTCCCTGATTTACAAATAACCCTTTCTTAATATAATCAGCAATTCGGTCTAAGTGTGCATAATAGTAAACAATACCATCATTTAAAATACTAACTGTATTACCACCTCTACCATTATTGTGACCTACTTTATATATCTCACCACTAACACAAGCAGCCAATGGTGTTCCTTTTGGTGCGAATATATCTATACCATTGTGACCTCCATGAGCTTGGTGTTTTGCATCACCAGGACCATAATCACTATTGTGTATCGCTTTATCTTTATCTAATACTTTCTTTTTTCCTCTTCCTAAACCTGTTGAGTCATAACCTACGTTAAACTCATTACTAGCAACTGGAAAGATAAACATTGCAGATTCTCTAATTAAAGATTCATTCAATCCTTTTGACTCTGCAATCTTCTCTTTAAGTTTTCTAACAAATTCAGCTTGAATCATCTTTGTAAATTGTACGTATGGTGAATCACCTCTGTCTTTGTTATATGTATATTTTCCTTGAGGTGGTCTCTTACTTCTACCAAAATAGTTAAGTGCTGAAATGTTTGTAATACATTTGTGACCTCCTGAGTTTGCTTGAATCATCTCCCACGCTGGTACACCTAACTTATCTAATATTGCCCACTCATCATCTGTCAATTTAGTTGATGGTGTGTTCATAATCTCTTTTAACTTATCCATGTACTGTTCACCACCTTCAATTGAACGAACTTTATCTCCGTAAAAGGCTTCTAAATCTGCATTTGTAAAACCTACAGACTCTTCACCAAATTGTTTGTTACTCTCAGAAATCCATTTTATTGTAGACAACGGAATAATCTTTTCTCTTAACTTACTTTCCCACTTACCTAAAACTTCTTGTGCAATCTCACCTAAGTTTACACCTTTAAGTTCTCTTTCTTTTTTAAATGGGTTACATGAAGCTTGAACCAATCCCATCGGCCAAGCAATTACTAAGAAGTCAGCATCAGGATTGTTTTTAAATGGAGTATATCGGTCATAAGAACCTGGTTTATACATTGAACCACCACCATATTGAACGATAATTCCGTCTTCATATCTCACATTCGGATTTTCCTTTTGAGCTTCAACATAACCTTTTTGGTTTAATGCCATTTCTTCAGGAAGTGCATATCCTTTCTCTGCTGCAATTCTATTAATGTTTTGGAAGATATTCATTAATGATGGTGTTGAAGTCATCACTAACTCTTCTAAGAATCCTGGTTTGTTCTTATAGGCTAACAATAGTTTGTTTGTTGCCAATCCTAATGCCATCTTATTTTTCTGTAATGACTTATCTTTTTGTAATCTAAAGATAAAGTTCATAATATCTTGAGGTTTCAAACCATACTTTGCAAAGTCTGCAGAATCAACAGTTGAAATCAATGTGATATCTTCTGATGGGAAGATGTCTTTTGGTGACATAATATCAGATAAAGTTGCCACGTTAGAACGTGAAGGTCTAAATGATGTTGCCGTATCACCTTCAACACCGCTTTGACTATCGTGGTGGTCAGTGTGAATGACAAACATCGGCTTACCGTGAGCAAAGTCTACCAACACTGGCATCGTATCACCTGTCGCATCTTGCTTCTTAACCGCAAATTCCTTATCACCATATTGAATGATTTCAGAATCAACCACTTTGATTCCATTATCTTCCAAATAGTTCTTCATTGCCAATGCCGTTGTAACACCATCTAAATCCTGATGGAAATAAATCTTGGCTTTTGGATATCTTTCTGCTAACGCCTTGATATTTCTTAATCCTGATTCTTTTAATATTTTTTTCATATTATAATTCTTTTTTAAATCTTTTGGCTTCGCTATTTCTGCGACGTGTTAATGCTATAGTGAAATCACCATTAATCATTGACTTGTCTGTTGGTAACATTTTTGCAGCTCCTTTATAGTCCCCCCACTTAACATAATCTCTAATAAAGTAAGATGTTCTCAATCCAGTGCACCCTGCATTAAAAGCTAAAGAAACTAATACATCAAACATACTTTGTGTTAACATATAACCTTTTATTTCTTTACCTTCATCCGTTTTTTTGGTTTTCCACTCATTTAACATTCTTCTAACACAATCAGCCGCTTTAGTTGCATCTTCCTGAAGAAGTCTCTGAGCCTCTTCTTTTGTTATCGTATCACCAACCCTATATTTTGATGTTTTAATTGGTTCCGCATGTCCCCAACCTATAGTAATTTTACCGTCGCCTAATGTGTACGCTTTAAGAGCAGGTTTTCCATTAGTACCTTCGAGACCTTCATGTACTTTAATATTATCCCAAAATTCTTGAGAGGCCCTTAAAGTTGTACCATCTTTAAAATTATTATTTATAACCGATTGTTTTTTTGATTTTAGGCTTTTAATATGTTTTTTAATCTTATTAATTAACTCTTCATCAAACATACCTAACTCACCTTCCACATAATCATAGAATCCACCACCATAATCAAAACTCTTTAGAATTCTATCCACTTCCTTGAAAGTTTCTAATGTGTCAATAGACAAAACCGCCTTTAAAAATTTTTCTTCATCCGTACCAACTCCTGAAGAGGCATCATAAATGTCTTTTGCAATAGTTTTCGCATCTTCATTTATAATATTATAAAGTGATTTAATATATTTTCTATCGTTTTCTGATATTATTAAACGTGACATAAAAAGTTTTATTTATAAATATCCATAATAACAAAAAACCCCTTACTTTGAAGGGGTTTCGTGTATTAATGATTGTGAACATGCTATTATATTATCAAACCATGTTCTCTTAGGTCCATTTAGTTTGTTTTTCTCAAACCATTTAATCTTATTATCTGTAGTTGTAATGACAATGGTTTCTTTGTCTACAATTCTAATTTTTTGAATGTTCATCTAATACTATTTCTAATTGTTGTTGGTTTAGTTGGTACTCTTTAATTCTTTCTCTCGCCACTTCACAATAGTTTTTACTGATATCCAAACCAACCCACGGTCTACCTAACATCTCAGCAGCCAAACATGTGGTCCCCGAACCGTTGAATGGGTCCATCACCACATCTTCCTTATACGAAAGAATCTTTATTGCTCGATAAGGAATATCTAATGAGAATGTCGCTTTGGTCTTTTGTTGTGTATCCGCAAAGTAATTCCACTGACCATATACTAATGATATAAAATCTTTTTTATCCTTATCATCATATACCAATTTCTTTCTGAACTCACCCTCAATCTTTTCATTCGGTACCATTTGATACTCACCTTCCCATTGAGGTGTTCCCTTTACATCTTTCTTGTGTTTCTTTTTGTAAGCCAAAATAACACACTCCTTAGGATTGTAGATGTAAGGTGAAGATGGACTCATCCAACTTCCCCATGCGGTAGTCTTACTTCTATGTGGTGAACTCTCTTCAAGGTCAACGATACCAAAGAATCCAAATCCGATTTCTTTCATAATCATCCACACCTCAGCAGAGAAATAGATACGTCCACCTTTATCTTGTCTGTTGATTTCATAAGGAATGTTCAACGCAATACGACCATCATCTTTAAGGACTCTATACGCCTCTCTTAACCATTCACGAGTAAAGTCCCAGTACTCAGCAATGTATTTATCGTCATCCCAACTGTCGTAATCAATCCCTACACCATAAGGTGGTGAGGTAACAATTAGGTCAATGGATTTTTCATCCATCTCTGACATTAACTTTCGGCTGTCTCCGTTATAAATCTTATTTCTCTCCATTATCTTCTAATACTTTGATTCGTCTGTCCAAATAGAACAACGCTTTCTTTAGGTCTTGCAAAGGTGGGTTATCATCTTTCTTACCACTCCTTACTATATATTTTAACACATTAAACAGGTATGCATCTTGGTCTAAACCTGTTGCTTCTGCGATTTTAATTACTTCATATGGGTTATCCTTACCACCATAATGGTCAGGATGTTTTACTAACTCTTTACTCATTATTAATCTTGACTTTTTAATACATAATAATCTCTTGCATATCCACTCTCCTCGATGATATTCATATAGATTAATTTTTTAAGTATCTCTCTTGTTTCATCTACATCTAGTTTTACAATATAACGAGCAATGTAATTGATGTGAACAGGTCTACGAAGTTTACCTTCAATTTTTTTCATGATTTCTTTAGTGACAGTCATATGTTTTTTTTTAAGAACTTATTTTCCAATTTTCGTAAGGTATCATACTGTGAGGATGTTTATCGAAAAAAGATTCGTGAATAAAAGTATACTCATTTTCTTGTTTTTTGTCAAGGTACGCACCCCAAAACGACAAAGTAGAATTCGATAAAATGTGTCGGTCACACATACTCATCATATGAACCGCAATATATGGGTCTTCATCAATAAATACAAATTTTTGTTTAGGATAACCCATCTCATCAATAAAGTATTTGGCCTTTTCAATATTATCTGAGAATACTAATACTCTATATCCTTCACCATACTCTCTAATAATACCGTCAACCCATTCACCAGGTATTTTAGATATCTCCAAAAAGTCTTGTCTACCACCACCCATTCTAAGGTGTAAAGAAATACTTTTATCAAACAACTCACCATAATGGTAGTTGATGTAGTTTGTTATGTTTTCATCAAGTGTAAACAAATCTAACAGATATTCTCTTTCGTGATGCCAATACAATTTATTAAAGAAATAACCTTGAAACAGGTAAGGCGGATGAACCTTTTGTTTTAAATCATAATATATACCACTCTCACCAGTGTCGATATCCCACGCCAAACTTTGGTCGAACCACCAATCGAATGCATTTGGTCTACTGTCAAACCACGGTAACTTTGGATATACATCACCAAAAGACACGTGTGGGTCTTTTAATATATGTCCTCCCCACGGGTCAAAGTGTAAGTTCCTACTATTTCTATTTAACTTTTCGTTCCATCGTGAACTTTCAGACTGATGGGTGGTCCAATAACCTATCAATGGGTCATAACCCATCTCTTTGGCATATACCATTAGAGCGGCTGTTTGAAACAACATATTACCTAATCCACCCATTAATAAAACTGAAATAGTATTATCAGTTACATTTACTTCGTTAGGATTTTGTAAACTCATTATCTAAAATCTTTATAATTTCTTCTTTAGTGTGACCTTTAACATACAACTCCAAGAATTGACCTGCCCATTTATCCATCATCAATGCATCGGCATCAAATAACTTATCAAGTCTTTCTTGTTCGGTCCTGATGATACTTTCTTTTGTTACTATTCTCTTATTGAAACCCATTTGTGTTCTGAATTTAATCTAACTGATACCACATGTTCCATATTCCATTCTTGTGGTGATATTAATGATAAGAAATAATTACCGTTTGGTCTAATATATAAATGATAAATCTCACCAATGACAGGTTCAAAAGAATAGTTTGAATTGTAAATAAGATTATTAAGTTTTACCTCATCAACCAAAAAGTTATATTCGTCAACTAACTCTTTGTATTTTGCAGAAAATGTTTTTTGAACTTTGTTTACCCCTCTCTCTTTAAACGCACCAACGTCATCTAAAACTATAGCTGGTGCTGAGACACTTGAACCATAGGGTAAAATATTGGCATTGTAGGTCTGAGTTTCTTCATCCCATACTATGTTATCTGGTTTTTTCGAGCTCATGTATATATTGTCTTATCTTCTCACCTAAAATCATATCATTTGGATTTGACTTTGTCAACTCATAAATGTGAAAAGAGTCAACCTTTTTACCTACTCTTACTAAATCCTTACTAATATCTTTAATCATTCTTTAGTTCAGTAATTTTAATCGTTTGAAATATATAATTAATAACTTTCCTTTTTGCAATTGAAAGTATCGCACCCTCTAATGGAAAATTTTGTTCGTGTCTTACTCTAAAGATTGGTAATACATTATCTATTTGTTCATATGGACTTCTACCTTTACTATCTTCTTTTAACATATGATTTTGTTTAATTAAAGATATGAGACTTTCAATATTTGTAACATCAATAACTTTACCTTGATATATTAAATCAATATCACATTTATGTTCTGAATGTTTTTTAGTTATTTGTCTAAACCCATATTGGTATATGTATAACTCTTCTTCATAGATTAAGTAGAAAAAACCTTTACCTGGTTTAAGTTTAGTATCTGACGGACTGTTGTGTACTATTTTAATAGTTACAGAATCATAAATTAAACTCCATATTGATTTACCAATTAAGAATAAATCAGTCAATTTATCTTTAGAATAGTTAGTAATATCAATAATCTCTTTAAATGTATCTGCCTCTTTGACTTTTATCTTTTCATATGTTAAGTCGTCCAACATAATCTCGTCATCAATTTCTTCAGGCTCACGATTTAACGTAACCAGTTCACCATACTCTAATATTCTACCTGTATTTGCAAGGTGTAACGCCAACTCCTGAAATGATGGGTACAACTTCATATCACCAAAGTCTTCATTTACTTTGGAAATATAATCTAATAAGACGTATTGTTTGTGTTCTAAATCTATCGGTTCTTGTATTAACCAGTCCGTTTTTAATCTCATAATCTTTCTAACCTGCCTTGTTTCCATTCTTTATAATTAGGGCCAATCTTATATCTATAATAAGGTTTTTCCTTGGCTCTGTAAAGACTAACAAGACCAGCATCTTTCATGGAACTGAACATAGTTGAAAAGTATCCTGAGAAGTTTACTTCTTCAGGGTCTTTCTCTAAAACGTTTAATAAGAAGTCTGACTTATAAGCAGGTAGACCTCTTTGTTCACGGTCGATAATATAATCTAAAAATTTAATATAGGCGTTATCGGGATTCATACTTTGGAATCTATAGTTTGAATTCATATTCAATGGCTTCCAATATATAATATCATCATTACCTTCTTTCATATATTCAGAGTTTTCTTCTACAAAAATTTTGGCAAGATTTACTAAGAAATTCTTAGCTGAATTCATTCTATTTAAATATAATTTTATACTTGCACCATTATCACCCGTTATAAACTCGTATAATTCAGTTATAGGTCTTTTATCATATACATTTGTATCGGTAGCATAAAAAACAAAGTCATCACCTTCAGTAGTTATTACGAACTTTCTAATACCCCAAGTACCTATAAGTTTATTGTCAAATAACCTCTGTACTCTTAAAGGTTTTTCATTAACCATTCTTTTTACATTAAAAGTATTAAATTCATTTAATCTTAGAAATTCTTTAACCTTATAGATAATGTCCTTACTTGCATCCCATTTATGATTTTGACTAATGTCCTTTTGTATTGCATCAAAAGCTGGAAGTGTCTTAATTAAACCTAATAGATTATCATTAACTGAATCTTTCGCATCGTATAATGTCATTCTATCATTTTTACTATCGTAATGAATTGCAATTTTATAATAATCATTGGTAGGTGGCATGTTTTTATTTATAAGATAATATAATGCTCCTTGAGATTTGTACTGTTCAAATCTATTACCATACTCTGTAGCAGCAGTACACCATTTAGTACCTGAACCATAATAACATGACGATTCTTTTGTTAGAGGTTTAACAACTAGTATTTTATTATCTTCATATATTCTTTCAGTACCTTCTTTTAGTTTAGACCTTTCTTCACTTTTGGTATCACCATAATCTTCAATAGTATCAATAAACTCTTGAAACCTATATTGATTAATATCTTTTTTACTTAAGTTTTTTCTTATCTTATCAAACCTTTCCAAATAAGGTATTATATCATCAAAAGGCATCATTTGATTTCCTATACCATCAAAGTTCCTTTTAAGAACCCAGTTGACATATTTGTAATTGGTCCTCTTATTAAATTCATGGTCCAAAAACTCCTCAACTGTTTTTTGTAATTCAGGATTTTCGTTGAATCTATTTAAGATGTCCTCTCTTCTACCTTCTATGATTAAATTACTTTCCATTAATCTACTCTATATACAAAATAATATGTTCCATTTATTTGAGCTTCGTTTTCAGAACCATCATAAGACGATAATGCCTGTCCTGTACCGTCCATATCAATAGCATCAGTAACTAACTGGTCAACATCTATATATTCTGAAATATCTATATCGTATTCTTCAATCGTACTTTCAAGATTCTGCATTTTATCATATACTAACGATTCCACCATATCATCAATCATACCTACAGTCGGCTCACCTTGAGGATTATCTTTAATCTCTTCAATTTCATTCATTATTTCTTCAATCCTTTCGTTCGCATCATCTATTTCTTCTTCTGTTGACTCTTCATAATGAACAATTTCTTCCATCTCTTCCATTTCTTCCTCTAACTTCTCAACTTCCTTTTCTTGCCAATCTGCTAGTGGTAAGTTATCGTCAAAATATACCTCAGGATTTTGTTCAACATCATACTCAAACAAATCTTCAAGATATCTTTGAATTTCACCTTCGTCAATATAACTCATAATAAAATCTTTATTCCAACCTTCAATACCCATATCATTCCAAATGTCTTGGTAATATTCTTGAGCAGCCTCATAAACCTGGTTCCAATCACCAACTGCCCATGTTGTATTGCTATAGTCTTCACCTAACCACTCAAATGTATCCAAATTATAATGACTATACTCTCCAGGTACTAAATTATAAATTGATTCACCACTTTCTTCATCAACATCAGCACCATAATCTTGTAATACTTCAAATACTGCATTGGCTTTCTCACCTTGTTCATCTAAGTCTCCATCAATATTCCATTCGTCATTTTCTTTTCTACTTTGAGCATCAGCTAATCTTCTAGCTCGTCTTTCCGCTTCTCGTTGTTTTCTAATCCTTTCTCTTTCCAAACGTGCCTTTTCTTTATCCTTGAATATTTCGATTTCTCGTTTGAAATTAGTTTGAATATATTCATCTATTACCATTTGTATCTCATCCCACTTTGGAGTTCCTAATATCCAACCTTCACTAAATGTTTTGTCGGGAGCGTCATAAAATGTTTTATCACCAATATACTTTTGTAATAATGCAACTTTATAGAATCGGTCATTAGATTTTGCTTTTTTATCTACAATATAAAATAACTTACCGTCAACATTATAATTATCGAAGTGTGATGACCCATTTCTTGATGCTGTACACCATTTAGTTCCCGCACCGTAATAACAACTTGCCTTATGTGTCTTTGGAGTAACAACCGTATACTGGTCGTCTTCATATACCACATCTGCACCGTCAACTTCTTTTACCTTACGTCTTACTTTATTTTCATGTTGATTAATTGCATTAATAATATCATCCAAAGATTTATATTGGTTGATATCTTTTTGTTCTAACGCTTGTTGGTATTGAATAAACTTCTCAACGGCTTTTTGTGCTTTGGATAGGTTCTCATCAAAGTTCTCTATATCGATGGCATCACCCAAAAACATCAAGAACTTTTGATTAGGAGATAGGTCTCTCGACAACATAAAAACTTTCTTTATCTGTTCAGGACTAAACTTACCTTTGAACTTTCTTAAAAAATCATCTTTTCTTCCTTCCAATAAAACTTGACTAAGACTCATACTATAATACTTTTATCATAAATATAATTAAAACATAAATTAGGACATAAATCACAGTCCATAATATTTATTATTATAAACCAATTTAAACATTTATCAATCATGGGATGCGGATGTAAAAACAAAAACAAGCAAACAACAACACAAACAGTGAGAACCTCAACGACTCAAGCCGTTCAAGAAGCTATCAAAAAGACGGTAGAAAAATATTACGAGAAGAAGTAATTTAGTTGAGGGGTTAAGTATTTTAATAAGGTGAGGTAAAACTCACCTTTTTTTATATTTATATGAAAGGATTATTATGAAAGAAAAAATTATAAATCTATTAGAGAAGAATGACGCTGATGAAATATATAGATTCATTAACTTATATTTTAATGGTGACAGTAATGACTTTTTTGAACTTTTAGAAAAATTGGGTATTATGGATGACGACAATGTTTATCCTGTCCTTCTTGAAGACATGCCGATGACTTATTTAAATTATAGATACCGTAAAAATCCTGATTCTACTGTAAATTATATTGTTGATGAATACTTTAATGACGTTACTCGAAACGGTGACCGACTTATACTTCAATTGAATGATAGAGAAGACCTATCCATATTTTTTAAAAATGATAGTAGTCGTGACATGAGTTCAAAAGAATTAGCTAAATTAATTTTCCAAGAAGATTGGTTCGAACCTTTTTACAATACATTAACCGATATATATGAAGAAGTAGTCACTGAACTGTCACCAAAAAACTTACATCTATTAGCTAACATAATAAATGGTGAACTATCAAATTCAAAAATAGAACCTCAAACATCTTTGTTGGAGGATATCGCAAAAGACCAAGGACATCCTGAATATGTAGAACTATCAACAGAATTGATTTTAGAAACAATATTCAACGATAAAGAATCAACAAAATTTATTTTAGATGAAGTTCCTGATATTGAATCCGAATTAATATCTCTACATAATAACGCCTACAACACTTCATATATTGACGAAAAATGGGAGAATGCAACAAACGAATTAAAATCACTATTATCAATAGACAATGTTGGTGAATGGGAAAGTCGTAAAGTAAAAAGATATAATGGTGAAGAAGTAATTGTTAATCATTATTATATTGATGTAACAAACTTCGTTCCTTATGTCATTAAATCAGTATTTGGTGATGAATATATGAACGATGATTATCGTAACGCTTTTTCATACTATGGTGATTTTGAAGAATTAGTAAATGAAGTAATCAATGAAGATGTAATTGAAGGTGGAACTTTAAGTATACCTTATTACGATTATCCTGACTCTGATAAAGTTAGACAGTACTTAAATGATATGTTTGAAGATTATATTTAAGACTTACTCTTAAATCTATTTTCTAAATCTTCTAACTCACTTTCTTTAACATCTAATATTCTTTCTTGTTCCTTTATCGCTTCAAACAATAAAGAAATCATTTCTTTGTATCTTACTTTGTAACCAACTTCTTCAGAACCTACTACTAATTCAGGTACCATTTCTTGAACCTCTTGAGCAATAACACCAATGTCTTTTCTACCACCATCTTCTAAGATTTCACCATTGATACCTTCTGTTCTCCATATAAATTCAACACCTCTCATGTTTAGAACTTTATCTAAAGAATCACTTAACGGTTCAACGTCAATCTTTAACCTCCTATCTGAAGGTGAACCTGCTGGTCCGATTGGTCCTTTGTAACCTTTTGGTCCTTGACCACCTGAACCACCAATAGGTCCTTTAAGACCTTTTGACCCCGCTGGACCTGTTGGTCCTTGAGCTCCTTCGTAACCTTTTTGTCCCTTAGGACCTTTATTACCTTTTTGACCTTTATATCCTTTTGGTCCCTTAAGTCCTTTTGGTCCTTTATCACCTTGTGGTCCAGCATCTGATGAAGATGGTCCGTTTGGACCTTTTGGTCCTTTGAATCCTTTAGGTCCTGTAGGTCCTTTAATACCTTTCGGTCCTTGTAAACCTTTATCGCCTCCTTGACCTTTATCAGAATTAGAATCACCACCTGGCCCTGTTGGCCCACCTGGTCCTGTTGGTCCCGCTTGTGGACCTATTGCACCTTTAGAACCTGTTTGACCTTTAAGTCCTTTATGACCTTTGTAACCTTTTTGACCTTTACTACCTTTGTCTCCTTGTGGACCTCTCTCACCTTTAGCAGAAGAATCTGTACCTCTATTACCCGCAGGTCCTCTTGGTCCATCATTTCCTTGTGAACCTGCTGGTCCTCTGTCTGTTGAAGCGTCTCCACCAGGTCCTTGGTCTCCACCTCCACCTGTAGATGCCTTTGGACCTGTTGGTCCTTGAGCACCACCTGCAGCTTGTGAACCGCCAGCACCTGTCGGTCCTCTATCTGTTGAAGCATCTCCACCAGGTCCTGTAGGTCCTTTTGCTCCTGGAGAGTTTTTAGGACCTAACGGTCCACCTGCACCTGTTGAGGCTTGTGAACCACCAGCACCTGTTGGTCCTCTATCTGCAGATGCTGGACCCTGTGGTCCTTGGTCTCCACCTCCACCTGTTGTTGCTTTTGGTCCTGTCGGTCCTTGAGCACCACCTGATGCTAATGCTCCGAATGGACCTGTTGGTCCTCTATCACTCGATGCTGGACCTTGTGCCCCAAATTCACCTTTATCACCTCTTAAACCTTTGTCAGTACCCTGAGGTCCCTTTAATCCTTTTCTACCTTTTTGACCTTTAGGACCTTTTTCACCTTTGTCTGTAGATGCACTACCTTGTGGACCATTACCACCTGGAATCGTAGTATTTACTCTTAAATTTGTTACACCCGCACCAACACTATATAATGAACTATCAAGTTTAAATGTCAAACCTGTACCCGCAGTTACTACTCTAAGTAAGTAATAATCACTAGCACTGAAATCACGGAAATAGTAATATACTAAACCTAACGTACTATCATAGAAGATATAGAATACATCGTTAGGGTCGTATGAAGATACAAAAAGACCGCGATTAGTACCACTTTCATATATTCTAACATCACCACTATTCATATATAAGGCATATTCTATACCCGTGTATGAACGATTGGCTGATGGGTTTTGGCTAATACCAAACATGAGGTAAGTATTTGTATTACTCGCCTGCCATGAAACTTGAAGTCTACTATATGATTGGTCAGAGTATACTTGAGTGTCCCATTCACTACTTCCTGCACTCTTACTTACACTATATTGATTACCTATTCCTGAGTTATCGGTTACTGTAACCTCATTTGATGGGTCAGAAGTTAACGTAAAGTAATCCCACG
>Ga0255782_10002405_pt1 | contig 15000 bp, 13 predicted proteins | sample 101ome_26_FD_179980 | JGI IMG/M metagenome (GOLD analysis project Ga0255782, IMG submission 179980) | Coastal salt marsh microbial communities from the Groves Creek Marsh, Skidaway Island, Georgia - 101408AT metaG (version 2) | ecosystem: Environmental > Aquatic > Marine > Intertidal zone >...
GCCCGGCCCAGCGCAGTAGCTGGCGGTCGAAGGTTTGAAAGGGATGGCGAACGTCCATGACCAGTACGATGCCCACGAGGGCCTGGCGCTGAGCCAGATAGGCCTCCACGTGGGCCTGCCAATCGGCCTGGAGCTGGCGGTCTGTTTTGGCATAACCGTAGCCCGGGAGATCGACGAGGAAACGGTCGTCTCCGGCGCGGAAGAAGTTCAGCGCTTGGGTCCGTCCCGGCGTGCGCCCGGTGCGGGCGAGGCTTCGCTGCCCCGTAATGCGATTGAGCACGCTCGATTTGCCCGCGTTGGAGCGCCCGGCGAAGGCCACTTCCCGCCCCGCGTCCTCGGGGGTTTCCGCAAGGCTAGGGGCGCTGAGCACGAATTCTGCGGTGATGCGCAGCCGGGGATCGAAGGCGTCATCGTCCGCCGCCTTTCGCGCATAGGGATAGGGGGCGTGGGGGTCGCGCTTCGTGCGGTGGCGGGCATTGGGCGTCGGGGGCCGACGGGCCATGGGGGTACTCTCAGAAACCACGGGGGAAAGACACTGGCATGAGGAGGTTCAGTAGGGCAAGCACATTAGCTATACTCCGCGTCCCAAAGCGGACTGCCCGGGCCTCGCGGCAGTTGTCGACCCAACCATGAGCGCTTCTACCCGGGTGAAGGCCTGCGCTCCGTTCAGCGAAGGAACCGAACATGTTGTCCATTCTGTCCCGAACGCTTCTCCCGCTCTCGTTCCTGGCGAGCTCCGTGGCCTTTGCAGCCTCCGCAGCCCCGGGCATGCCTCCGGCCGGGGAAGCCCGTGGCGATGCGGCCGCGGGTCAGGCGGCGGCGCTCGTGTGTTCTGCCTGCCATGGTCAGGAAGGGAAGGCCATTCTGCCGACCTATCCGAACCTCGGCGGCCAGCACTACAGCTACCTGCTTCGGCAGATGCGCGCCTTCAAAGGCGGCGATCGTTACGCCCAGCTCATGATGGGTCAGGTGGACAACCTCCCGGACGATACGCTGAAGAACATTGCGGCTTACTACGCCGACAAGGCGCTGCAGCAGAATGACCCGGGCACGGCCGATCTTGCCCTTGGGGAAACGATCTATCGCGACGGTCTGCTGGATAAGGGTGTGCCGGCGTGCAGCGCATGCCACTCCCCCCGCGGCCTCGGCAACGGTCCTGCAGGCTTCCCCGTGGTCTCCGGCCAAAACGCGGGCTACGTGGATGCGCAGCTCAAGGCCTACCGGGCTGGCGAGCGTGCGACCGATGAGAGCTACGGTCAGATGATGCGCGGCGTGGTCCGAAACCTGAATGACGAAGAAATCGCCGCGGTCAGCGCCTACGTGCAGGGGCTGCGCTAAGCCATGGCGCCCCAGGCCCTCGTAAAAATGGTGCGCCGGGCGCTTCTCGGGGCGGCCCTGGCCGCCGCCGGGAGCCTAGCCTCCGCCGAGGGCCCTTTCGAAGAGGGCACGCATTACCACCGCCTGCCCGTTCCCGTGGCCACGGCCGAAGATACGGTGACGGTCACCGAGTTCTTCTCCTACGCCTGTGGCCACTGCTTCCAGTTTGACCCGGAGCTCGATCACTGGGCCGAAGGCACGGCGGAGGATGTGGTGCTCGAGCGCGTCCCCGCGGCCTTCTCGCCCCTCTACGAGCTTCTCGCTGAGGCCTATTACGTCGCGCGCGCGTGCAAGGTGCTTCCCGCCACCCATACGCCCCTGTTTCGGGCGCTTCACCTTGAGCGCCAACCCCTGCGCAGCCAGGAGGCCATCGCGCGCTTCTTTGCCGATCAGGTTGAGAAAACCCCGGTGTCCGGCGCGACCTGCGCCACGCCCGACGACTTCCTGAAGACCTTCAAGTCCTTTGGGGTCCGCAGTGCCATCAACCAATCGAAGAGCCGCGCCAAGGCCTACCAGGCTCGGGGCGTCCCTGCGCTCATCATCGATGGCGTTTTCCGCACCGATGGGCAAAGCGCGGGCAGCAACGAAGGCATGCTCCAGGTTGCCGATGCCCTCATCGAGAAGCGCCGGACCGAAAAAGCGCCCGCCCCCTAGCTTCCTTCGCCCTTCATCGGCTTAAGGGCCTCCCCTTGATGACAGTAGGCTGTCCCCCGGTTTAGGGTGGATGGGGTTCGCGTTTTGGGGGAGACGCAGTGACGACGCGCTTTGGGATCATCGGCACAGGAATGATGGGCTGCGAGCACATCCGAAACCTGGCCCAAATTGATGGTGTAGATGTGGTCGCCATCGCCGATCCCCACGAGCGTTCCCGTCAGGAAGCCCGGAAGGCCTGTGCGGGCCGTTTCAACCCCGGTTGCTATGATCGCTACGAGGACCTTCTCGCCCGAGACGACGTCGATGCGGTGGTGATCGCCACCCCCAACTACACGCACCATTCCGTGATGGCCGCCGTTTTTCAAACGGATAAGCATGTGCTTTTGGAAAAGCCCTTGGCGACCACCATGGCCGATTGCAATGCGCTGGTGGCCCAGGCGCAGCGCCATCGAGGCTTGGTTTGGGTGGCCCTTGAATATCGCTACATGGCGCCCATTGCCAAGACCTTAGACCTGCTTCCCCAGCTTGGCGCCATTCACATGTGCGCTATCCGGGAACATCGCTTTCCCTTCCTCCATAAGGTGGGGGCCTGGAATCGCTTTAACCGCTATTCCGGGGGAACGCTGGTGGAGAAGTGCTGCCACTTTTTCGATCTGATGAACCTCATGGTGCCTTCGAAGCCCCTGCGGGTGATGGCCTCCGGGGGCCAAAACGTCAACCACTTGCAGGAGCGCTACGACGGCGAAGTCCCGGATATTCTCGATAATGCTTACGTCATCGTGGAATACGAAGGGGGGCAGCGGGCCATGCTCGACTTGTGCATGTTTGCGGAGGGGGCCCGCCAGGAGCAGCACATCGTGGTTACCGGCGATCGGGGTCAGGTTGAGGCCACCGTGCCGGGAGCGGAGGTTTTTCTCAGCGACCGTGCTGCGGGTACCCATCGCGCGATCCCAGCGCCGCTGAGCCGCCAGGTTCGTGAGGTCGGTTTTCATCATGGGGCCAGCTATCTCGAGCACCTGGCGTTTCTTGAGGCGTTGGAGCGGGGCACGCCGGCGCGGGTCACCGTTGAGGACGGCCGCCTGGCCGTCGCCATCGGCCTCGCGGCGCAGCAGTCCATCGCCACCGGTCGTACCGTCTATCTTTCAGAAGTGGAGGGCTTTTCAGCATGACGACGCGAACCCCGGTCCCCCTACCGCCCCTGGGCTTTGGGCTATGGAAACTGGCGCCAGAGGCCTGTGCTGATGCGGTTTATGAAGCCATTAAGGCGGGCTATCGGCACTTTGACGCGGCCTGCGATTATGGCAACGAGGCGGCCGTGGGGGAGGGCTTGGCCCGGGCCCTGGGGGATGGCCTTTGCCGTCGGGAGGACCTCTGGATCACCTCGAAGCTCTGGAATACCTACCACGATCCTGAGCACGTCCCCCTCGCCCTGGAACGAACGCTCGCGGACCTTCGGCTGGAGACGCTCGATCTCTACCTGATCCATTTCCCCATTGCCCTGGCCTATGTGCCCTTTGAAACGCGCTATCCGCCGGAGTGGGTCTTTGATCCCGAGGCGCCGGAGCCGGCCATGGTGCGGGCGCCCGTCAGTCTCCACGCCACCTGGGCGGCGATGGAGACGCTTCAGGCGGCCGGGAAGGTTCGCCACCTTGGGGTGGCCAACTACAATTCGGGCCTGCTGCACGATCTCATGGCCTATGCCCAGCGCCCCCCTTCCGTTCTGCAAATCGAGGCCCACCCCTACCTTACGCAGGATCGCCTGATCCGCTTGGCGAAGGACTATGGCTTGGCCGTGACCGCCTTCTCTCCCCTCGGCGCAGGGTCCTACCTGGAGCTCGGCATGGCCGAGGCGGGGGAGCAGGTGCTTGAAGATCCGGTGGTGTTGGCCATCGCCGAGCGCCATGGCCGCACGCCGGCTCAGGTGGTGCTGCGCTGGGCCCTGCAGCGCGGTACCTCCGTGTTGGTAAAGAGCACTTCGCCGGCGCGCATGGCGGAGAATCTGGCCGCTCGGGACTTCACCTTGGATGAGGCCGCTATGGCAGCCCTCAGCGGCCTGAACCGCAATCGCCGCTTCAATGATCCGGGCGCCTTCTGCGAAGAGGCCTTCGGCACCTTTCATCCTATCTATGACTGAGTCGACCTTTCCTCCGATGGTAGAGGCCCCCGGGGCGCTGGTAACGGTGGACAACGCTTGCCAGTGGTTGGGGCAGCACCGGAGCGCGCTGCTGGGGACCCTAGCGCAGGAGGGCGCGGTGCTGCTGCGGGGCTTTCCCCTGCAAACGGCGGAGGACTTTGACCGCTTCTCCGGGGCTTTTGGGTTCACCCCCTTCACCTACGAGGAGTCCCTTTCCAACGCGGTGCGGATTAACAAGACTCCGCGTGTGTTTACGGCGAATGAAGCGCCGCCCGAGGTGAACATTCTCCTGCACCATGAGATGGCGCAGACGCCCTTTCCGCCGGAGAAGCTTTTTTTCTTTTGCCAGAGCGCGGCCGAGGAAGGGGGAGAGACGCCGCTTTGTCGGTCCGATGTGCTCTATCGCCGCCTGGGTGAAGTCGATGCGCCTGGGGCGGCGGCCTTCGAAGCCAAGGGGGTGCGCTACACCACGCGCATGCCGGGGCAAAACGAAGCGGCGTCGGGGCAAGGTCGGAGCTGGGGGAGCACGCTTCGAGCCGATTCCCGAGCCGAGGCGGAGCAGCGCTTAGAAGCCCTCGGTTATGACTATCAGTGGTTAGGGGACGATGCCCTTCTCGCCACGTCTCCGGTGCTGCCGGCCGTGGACACCCTGCCCGATGGGCGAAAAACCTTCTTTAATCAGGTGATTGCTGCTGGCCGGGGCTGGAAGGCGGTGGGGCCGGGGAAACCGCCGTCGGTGAGCTTTGGGGATGGGGCCTTAATCCCCGAGGCGCTCCTGGAGACGGTGGTCACGCTGGCGGAGGCGCTGACCGTTCCCCTACGCTGGCAGGATGGGGACCTGGCCTTGATCGACAACCGCCAGGTCATGCACGGGCGCTTTCCCTACGCTGGCGGGCGCAAGCGGGAAGTGCTGGTGGCCCTAACGAAGGACTAGCTCCAAAAAAACGCCCGGCGCAAGGCCGGGCGCTTTGACGGTCGAAAGGCCTTAGCCGCCGGCGGGGGCGCTATCGCTTTGGCTTTGCTCCGCCAACAGGCGGCGCTCTTCGATGGCGTCGTGGCCGCGCTTGATGAGATAGGCGTGGATGGCCGCAGCCCCCTCGCTATCGAGCACGTGGGAGAAGCTCACCATGCCCTTCTCCTTGTAGGCGCCGCCAAGAACGATGCCTTGGAAGATCTGGTGCGTTTGCTCATCCATGTAGCGCAGATCCGGGAGGACGCCGGAGGACACCGCCCCCCCGCCGTGGCAGACGCTGCAGTTCTGGTGATAGAGCAGTTCGCCCTGGTCCACCGTATCCGCGGAAGCGGTCATGGGCGGAGGCGTGGGCAGGGCCTCAGGCATGGGCGGCGTGGGCAGGGAGCCGGTAGCGCCCAGCTTGTAGGTCAGGATGCGGCCGCCGCGAATCACGTTGCCGTCCTGGGCCGGAATGCCTGAGGCCACGCCGAAGGCGCCGCCCCAGCCCGCCACAACGGTGACGTATTGCTCGCCGTCCACGGCCCAGGTGACCGGCGCCGCAATGACGCCCGTGTGCACCGGGGTTTCCCAAAGGAGGGCGCCGGTGCTGGCCTGGTAGGCCGCGAACACGCCGTCGGCGCGACCTTGGAAGAGCAGATCGCCGGAGGTGGACAGAAGGCCGCCGTTCCAGGAGCCCGAGTGCTGAACCCTCCACACTTCCCGCTGGGCGACCGGATCCCAGGCGGCGAGGTGCCCCTTCACCATGGCCCGAAGCGCCACCTCTTCCGTGATGGACTCCGGCGGAATGGTCAGGGCGAACTCAACCCCTGTGTTCCAGGTGGCCGGGTTATAGCGGAAGGCGTTGTCCTGGCCATACATGAAGGGCAGGTCGAGGGCCGGGATGTAGACCAGGTTCGTGCTCGGCGAGTAGGTCATGGGGTGCCAGTTATGGCCGCCATAGGGCGCCGGCATGGTCAGTGCAGGCTTCTCGGCGTAGGCCGCGCCGGGGTTCTCCACCGGCCGTCCCGTTTCCGGGTCCACGTGGCTGGCCCAGGTGATGGGCACGTAGGCTTCGGCGGAGAGGAACTCCCCCGTCTCCCGGTCGAGCACGTAGAAGAAGCCATTCTTCGGCGCCTGCATGATGACCTTGCGGCGCTCGCCCTTCACCTCAAGCTCCGTGAGGATCATGTGCTGGGTGGCGGTGTAGTCCCAGGAATCGCCGGGGGTGGTTTGGTAGTGCCAAACCATGCTGCCGTCATCGGGGTTAATGGCCACGATGGAGGACAGATAGAGGTTATCGCCGCCGCCGGGGCTGCGGATGTGTCGGTTCCAGGGGGCACCGTTACCCACGCCGATGTAGAGCAGGTTGAGCTCCGGGTCATAGGCCATGGAGTCCCAGACCGTGCCGCCGCCCCCAACCTTCCACCATTCGCCCCCGCGCCAGGAGCTCATGGCGGCCTGGAGGTGCTCGCCTTCGATGGGATCGTCGGGGTTGCCCGGAACCGTATAGAAGCGCCAGGCCTGATCGCCCGTTTCCGCGTCGTAGGCGGTGATGAAGCCGCGGACACCGTATTCGCTGCCCCCGTTACCGATGATCACCTTGCCATCGACTACCCGGGGTGCGCCGGTGATGGTGTAGGGGCGATCCTTCGGGGTGGTTTGCACGGACCAATCGGGCTGTCCCGTGCCGGCGTCGAGGGCCACAAGGCGGCCGTCGAGGGTGCCGACGTAAATGCGGCCCTTCCAAGCGGCCACGCCGCGGTTCACGACGTCGCAGCAGGCGTAAACGCCCCATTCCCGGGGGACCTGGGGATCGTATTTCCAGAGCAGCTCGCCGGTGCGGGCATCGTGGGCGAAGACCGTGGACCAGGTGCCGGTGGTGAACATCACCCCATCCACCACGATGGGGGTGGCTTCCAGGCCCCGGGTGGTTCCCGTATCCCAATACCAGGCAAGGCCCAGTTCGCCCACGTTATCGGCGTTGATTTGCTTAAGCGGGCTGTGGCGCTGTTCGTCGTAGGTGCGACCGTGGGTCAGCCAGTTGTTTGGATCGGCGGCGACGATGGCCGCTTCATCGACCGTGGCCACCTTGGCACGGATGGCGTCGGCGCTGAGCTTGCTGGTGCTGGCGGTAGCTTCCGTCGGTGCGCTGTTGCTGGCTTCCTGGCCGCAGCCGGCCAGGAGGGCCGCGCCAAGCAGCGCAAGGGCCCAGCGCGCGGGTGCGTTCTGTCTTGTTGTCATCCCCAATGCTCCCCTTTGGATACCCGTGTGGACCCCCTGATGGTACCCAGAGCGGCCCCCTCCTGCACCTGGTCTGTTGCGCTGTCCTAAGGCAGAGCGGCCGGCGCCAAACGAACTTACTTCTTGCAACCGGTAAGCCTTCGGCGCATTATATGTAGCGAACGCTACATAAAGTGCCGCGCCCCAGGAAAGTCCAAGAAGGGGGTGGCAAACAGGGAGGAGGGACCATGGGGAAGACCGCACCGGGTGAGGTTGTTGCTGCCTTTATTCAGGCCTTTGAGGCGATGGATTTCGAGGCCGCCCTAAGTTTTATTGCGCCGGAATGTGAGTACACGAACGTTCCCATGGGGTCGGCGAAGGGTCCCGAGGGTGTGCGAAGCGTGCTCGAGCCCTTTTTCGCGCCCATCGATGAAAACGACTTCGTAATCCATCGTAAGGCTGTAGAGGGCAAGGTGGTGTTTTATGAGCGCCTTGATCGTCATCGTTTGGGCGACAGCTGGCGTGAGCTTCCTGTGATCGGGGTTTTTGAGGTCGAAGATGGGCTCATCACCTTATGGCGAGAGTACTTTGACCTCGCAACCGCGCTGAAGATTCATGATCAAGAGGGCGTGGCATGAGGGGGGGGCGATCGCCGAGCTCACGGCGCCGACCCGGGTGGGGTAACCAGTGGCCGTGGCATTGTGCTTATTGTTGCGGCCTTGCTCCCCTTCACGGCCCTTACCCTGGCCGCCCTTGGAGAGGGTCCCGGGGCCTTTCCGCAGGCCATTACGCATAGCTGGGCGTCCCTACAGATCTTTCTAGACCTTGTGCTGGCGGTACTTGTGTTCTGCTTCTGGATACATCGGGATGCCACCCTCGCTGGGCGTAACCCCTGGCCCTGGATCCTTGGTGCGCTGGCTGTGGGCATGCTTTCGCCTTTGCTTTATTTGCTCACTCGCCGTAGTCCCCCGGACCCGTCTAACGGTTAGAGGGTGGTGGTCCAGCCTCCGGCGAGGGGGAAGATTTGCCCGGGCATGAACTGGGCTTCCGTCGCCAGAAACAGGGCCAGATCGGCGGTCGCACTCGGGTCGCCGATGTGCTGCGCCGGGACCACCTCCCTCATGCGGGAGAGGAAGCGCTCGTCCTTCAGGAGCTCCGGCGGGTAGTAGGTGTCGTTCTCGATGTAGTTCTGGGCGATGGCCGCCACGGCGATGTGGTCCCGGGCCAGCTCCAGCCCTGCGGCGCGGAGAAAGGCGTTTTGGGCGCCCCGGGCGGCGCAGTAGGCGCCGTTCTTGGGAATGCCGCGGAGCGGTGCGGCGCTGGTCACCGCAATAATCCGGCCCCCACCGGCGACCTTCATGCGCTTGGCGGCCCCCCGGACGAGCCCCATGAGGGGATGCACCAGGTGGTCGAAGAGGGCGTGCCAGTCTGCATCTTCAATGGCATCGACCAGTGCGGGCTGGGGTGGGAAGGCCAGGTTAGCCACCAGCACATCAAGACTTTCGACGTCGCTGAGTAGCGCTTCCCCGGCCTCGGCGCTTTGGGGCCTCTCCGTGCTGAGCTGCACCCGGGCGCCTTCCGCTTCGAAACGCGCCCGGATGGCGGGCCCCATGTAGCGATCGGCGTGGGTAAGGAAGACCGTTTTGCCGGCAAGGCGTTGACTCATCGTTGGGCTCCGAATGGGAAAATTGATGGAGGGTAACCTGCCACGGGGCGTGGCTCCCGTATACTGGGGGCCGAGGCAGGGAGAGGATCATGGGCAAGCAAGAGACGCTGGGTCGGCAGGAAGAGCCCGCTTGGGCGGAGGAAGTGCAGGAGTGGCTCGATGCGCTGGCGGCGGTGCTCCGCTTCCAGGGCGATGAACGTGCCGGAGAACTCCTGCGGCGTCTCCAACAGTTTGCGTCCCAGGCCGGGCTGGTCATGCCCGAGGCGGCCCTGAATACGCCCTATCTGAATACCATTCCCCCCCATCTTGAGCCCCGCTATCCCGGGCAGGCTGCTCTAGAGGGGCGCTTGGAAAATCTCCTGCGCTGGAACGCCGCGGCCATGGTGCTCAAGGCCTTCGACACGGGCGAGGGCGTCGGGGGACATATCGCCACCTACCTATCGGCGGCGACGCTCATGGAGGTGGGTTTCAATCACTTCTTCCGCGGCCGCAGCGCTGACTACGGCGGCGATCAGCTCCTCTTTCAGGCCCACGCGGCGCCGGGGGTCTACGCCCGCGCCTTCCTCGAGGGGCGCTTTGAGGAAGGGCGGCTGCGGGCTTTCCGCCGGGAGCTCACCCCCGGCGGTGGCCTGTCGTCCTATCCCCACCCCCGGCGCATGCCCGACTTCTGGACCCTGCCCACGGCCTCCATGGGCCTTTCTACCCCCTCGGCGATTTATCAGGCGCGCTTTGCGAAGTATCTCGAGCACCGGGGGCTGAAGCCCGCCAACGGTGGCAAGGTCTGGTGTTTCCTAGGGGATGGGGAGAGCGACGAGCCGGAGGTGCTGGGCACCATCAACATGGCCAGCCGGGAGGGGCTCGATAACCTCATCTTGGTCATCAACTGCAATTTGCAGCGCTTAGATGGGCCCGTACGCGGCAACGGGAAAATTATTCAGGAACTCGAACGGAGCTTTCGCGGCGCTGATTGGCACGTCATCAAGGTGATCTGGGGTTCGGGATGGGACCCCCTGCTTGCCCGGGATACGGCCGGGCATCTGGCGAAGCGCATGGAAGAGGCCCTCGACGGCGACTATCAGATGTATTCCGTCTCCCCGGGGGCGCTTCAGCGGGAGCACTGGGTGGAGCAGACCCCGGCCCTGAAGGCGTTGATGGATTCTCTGTCCGATGAAGAGATTTCCACCATCAAGCGCGGCGGCCAGGATGTGAAGAAGCTCTACGCCGCCTACGCGGAAGCCGTGGGCTCCGTGGGTAAGCCCGTGGTGATTCTCGCGAAAACCGTGAAGGGCGATGGCATGGGGGCGGGGTCCCAGGGCCGAAATACGGTGCACCAGAAGAAGAATCTGAGTGCCGAGGAACGGGTCGATTTTGCCCGGCGCCTGGGCATTCCCCTGCCCCGGGAAGCCGCAGAGGCGGCGGACTTCTACCGCCCGGAGGAGACGGCGCCGGAACTCACCTATCTACGGGAGCGGCGCGAGGCCCTCGGCGGGTCCCTGCCGCGGCGGGAAGTGAACTGCGAAGCCCTCACCGTGCCACCGCTTAGCGCCTTCGAAACGTTCTTGAAGGGCTCTGGGGAACGGGAACTCTCCACCACCATGGCCGTGGTTCGCCTGCTAGGCACGCTCCTAAAGGATCCGGCCCTCGGGCGTTACGTGGTGCCCATCGTGCCGGACGAGGCCCGCACCTTTGGCATGGATGGGCTCTTCGGGCAGGCGGGAATCTATGCGCCGGCGGGCCAGCACTATAAGCCCGTGGACGCCGATACCCTGGCCCCCTACCGGGAAGCCTCGGACGGGCAGATCCTCCAGGAAGGCATTTGCGAAACCGGCGCCATGGCCAGCTTCCTCGCCGCCGGGACGGCCTACGCCAACTTTGCCGTGCCCACTATCCCCTTCTACATCTTTTATTCCATCTTCGGCTTCCAGCGGGTCGGGGACATGATCTGGGCCGCCGGGGATGCCATGGCCCGGGGCTTCCTCCTGGGGGGTACCTCCGGGCGGACTACGCTGAACGGCGAGGGGCTGCAGCACCAAGATGGCCACTCCCAGCTTCTGGCGCTCACGGTGCCGAACTTGAAAGCTTACGACCCGGCCTTCGCCTTCGAACTCACGGTCATCATTCGCGATGGCATCGAGCGCATGTACGGTCAGGGCGAAGACGTCTTCTACTACCTGACGGTGACCAATCAGAACGAAGTGATGCCTGCGCTGCCGGGGCTGGGCACGGACGAGGAAGGCGCGGTCATCGACGGCATCCTCCGCGGCCTCTATGCCTTCGAGCACCGCACGCCGGACGCGGGGGCGCCGGTCGCGAATCTGCTGGGCAGTGGCGCGATCATGAAGGAGGTGCGGGCGGCGGCGGAGCTGCTACTGGCGGAAGGGATCGCCGTGACGGTCTGGAGCGTCACCAGCTACGGGGAGCTGGCCCGGGATGGGCGGGCCGCGGAGCGGGCCAAGCGCCTCGATCCCCAAACCTCACGCCGCCCTTATGTGGCGGAGGCTTTTGAAAACGCCGAGGGAGTGTTTGTGTCGGCCAGCGATTACATGAGCGCCCTCGGGGAGCTCATCAGCCGCTGGGTACCGGGCCCCTACGCGGTGCTGGGGACGGATGGCTATGGCTTATCCGAGTCCCGCGATGTGCTCCGCGATCACTTCGAGGTCTCTGCGGCTTGGATTGCCCATGCGGCGCTGGGGCTATTGGAGGCTGAAGGGTCCGTGCCATCGGGAAGGGCTCAGAGCTTCGCCCAGGAAAAGGGGCTCCGGCTCGATAAACCTGATGCCGCAACCTATTAATTTGGAGGGCTAGCCGGTTTGGCGCTTCCCAGGTTCAAGGGGGAAGCGCTGACTCTGAAGTTCCTCCAAGCTCACGGGGCCGCGAGTGCGCTCCCGTAGGGCTTCTGAGGCATCTTCAGTCAGAACAACGATGCTGATCCGGCGATTGACGGGAGAATAGGGGTCTTCCTTCACAAATAGCACTGAATCCCCGAAGCCGATAACTTGCTGAACTTTCCCGAGGGACAGCCCGCTATTCATTAACTGGCGCCGTGCCGCATTCGCGCGATCTGATGAGAGCTCCCAATTGCTGTAGTTTTCCCGGCCAACAAATTGATAGGCGTCCGTATGTCCGGTGATGCTAATTCGATTCGGAACGGCATTAATCACGTCGGTGATTTCTCGGAGGATGATAGCCGTATATTCCTGGAGGACCGCTGATCCACTCCCGAACATCGGCCGGTTTTCCTTGTCGATGATTTGGATCCGCAACCCCTGAGGCGTGATATCCAGGAGTAGCTGATCTTTGTAAGGGCTGAGCGCTTGGCTCTTCTCCGTGGCTTCGCGGAGGCTCTCTAGGAGCGATTCGAGCCGTTTACGGTCGAGCTCCGCGTCACCGCCCTCGAGCCCTGCTAGGTTGTCTTCGAAGCGGTTCGCGTCCTCTGGTTGAGGACCCGTCGCTGTGACAGCGGCACCGAGCTCAAGAACGGAAGGAGAGCTGCCGCCTTCTCCGAGGAGAGGATTGGTGCTCGGCGCCGGGTTGGTTCCTACGCTCATACTGGGATTGTCAAAATATTGGCTGATGCCGCCGAGCTGTTCCGGAGTCGCGTTAGTTAAAATCCACAGCAAGAGAAAGAAGGCCATCATTGCGGTGGCAAAGTCCGCGAAAGCCACCTTCCAGCTTCCGCCGTGATGGCCCCCGGTTTTTTTGACAATCCGCTTAATGACAATCGGCGCAGGGGTACTCATCGGTCGCCCCGTAGATACTCTTCAAGCTCACTAAAAGTCGGTCGCACGGAAGAGCGCATGGTCTTTCGTCCAAACTCTACGGCGATCTGCGGGTTATAACCTTGCTGCTGGGCGAGAATGCAGGCTTTGATACATTCAAAGACGCTCCCCTCTTCCTCGGCGCGCAGACCGATGGCGTGGGAGAGGGGTGAAACGAGGCCGTAGGCAAACAATATCCCTAGGAAGGTTCCCACCAGCGCCGCGGCTACGTGGCCACCGATGGCAGCATTATCCGTGTTCGGATCTCCGAGCATGCCCATGGTGATCACAATGCCCAGCACGGCCGCCACAATACCAAAGCCTGGTAACGCATCTCCGACTTGCTGTAGCGCGTGGGCGGGCTCGTGGGCTTCCTTTTCGTGGCTGTCGAGCTCGGAGGTCATCAAGTTGTCGAGCTCGAAGGGGCTAATTCCGCCACTGACCACCAGGCGCATGTAGTCACAGATAAACTCCATGATGTGGTGGTCCTTCTGAATCTTTTCGTAGCGGCTGAATAGCTCGCTCTCCCCGGGTGTCTCCACGTCATTCTCGATGGCCATGACCCCTTCCTTCCGTGCCTTTGTGAAGAGCTCGTACATTAGCTTTAGGAGTTCGAGGTAGAAGGCTTTGCTGTAGGCGCTGCCGGAGAAAGCCTTAGGGATTCCAGCCATAGCGCGCTTTAGGGTGGTTGGGGAATTGGCCAGAATGAAGGCGCCGCCCGCGGCGCCGCCGATGATGAGGAGCTCAAAGGGTTGCCAAAGAGCGAGAAGTTGTCCGTGGGAAAGTACGAAGCCCCCGGCAACGGAACCGAAGACGATAAGAATTCCGATAAGCCCTTTCACGGTCTGGCTGCTTCCTTGTCAGCTTAGGGGGCGTTGGGCCCCTTCTGGCAATCGTGCCGAGTTCTCTGGGAAAAGACTGACGAGCTCATCCGAGCCCGCGATGGGCGCCCGTTCCCGACTTAAGAGGACGGCCATCCTGGCCGTAACGAAGATCTCGAGATTTCTGCGTGCCGTGAAGAATGCGCAACGCCTGGTCCGTCGTCTCAAGGCGAGCTTCAACAATCTGCCGGGCGGTTTCATTGATTTGGGCGCATCGTCCCAGAAGCTTCAGCATTTCGTGGAACCGGCCTTTCAGGCGCGGATCCGTTTCCCAATGTTCAAGGGCTAGGGCCATAAACCCGGCGAGGCTACCTTCGAAGCCTTCGGTACCGGCAAGCTCGGAGGCAAAGCTTTGGGCGTTCTCCAATTGGCGCGCCGCGCGCAGTTTGCGCTTCGTTGCGTCGAGCAGTGCTTCAGGGTCTCGGGCGTCTAAGGCTCGGCGTTCGCTACGCAAGGATTCGAAAAAATGTTGGCAGCCGACCTCTAGGAGAGCCAGCGCTTCGTCAAAGGTGCCTTGATGCCTCGTACTCGCGGGGGTTGGCATGGTCATACGCTCTACAGGGCGTCTTCAAAGCTAAGGATTTGCTCCGCAACGCGTGTGGCATCGACGGTGTACTGCCCATCCTCTAGGGCCTTCCGCACGGCATTTACGAGATTTTGATTAACTTCGGGGGTAGCCCGGATGAGCTCGGCTGCGTCATTTAATGCCTGCCCGTCGGCGGTAATGGCGACGGCTTCGCCTTGGGCAGCCACGGTATCGCTGCCGACGGTGGTCTTTCGGCCATCGATGGGAGCGCTGGCTGCTCCGGCAGCTGTGCCGGGGGGACGAGGGTCAATGCCATCAAGTTTCATTTTTCTACCTTCCATGGGTACCGGTTTAAAGGTTGTCGGCCAGGAGACCGGAGACTTAAGTCCTAATTTTTCGTCCTAAGGACCAAGCTGCACGACCCCCGGGGCGATGACTCTTCCCCGAAGGACTGCCCGGCTGGCGCGGTTTCGCACGGAAACCAGCGCGTCTTCCGTTCCGTTGGCCAGAGCGATGCCATCGACGCGAACGGCGAGGGCCCCCTGGCCCGCTTGGAGCACGATGGGCTCCCCCGTTTCAATCCAAAGAGGGGCTTCCGTTGCCCTAGGGGAGATGGGCGTACCCTTTCTCAGGGGCTGCCGAAGGCGACGGTTGATAAGCTCATCATTTTTTAAAGCGTAGCCGGCGGGCAGCGTCGATAGATCCACCGTGCGCAGAATCAAATCATCCTTGGCAAGGCGCGTGCCTCTGGGGAGATCCCTTGCGGCGGCGGAAACGGGCGCTCGCAGCGTCGCTCTCCCGGAAAGATAGAGCGACCAGGGTTCGGGACGCG
>Ga0255782_10002409_pt1 | contig 14977 bp, 15 predicted proteins | sample 101ome_26_FD_179980 | JGI IMG/M metagenome (GOLD analysis project Ga0255782, IMG submission 179980) | Coastal salt marsh microbial communities from the Groves Creek Marsh, Skidaway Island, Georgia - 101408AT metaG (version 2) | ecosystem: Environmental > Aquatic > Marine > Intertidal zone >...
TTATGTGAGCAAACAGGATAAGTATGATTTGATAATTGATTTTCAAGGATTGTTGAAGTCAGGGATTGTTACTAGTATGATTCCAGCAAAAAAAAAATATGGATTTGACTATAGATCTTCAAGGGAATCTTTGTCATCGCTTTTTTATTCTCATACTCTTCGAATACCTTATGCAGAAAATATAATTATCAGAAATTTAAAACTCGCCTCTGAAGCATTTGGTATAAATATTAAGACTAGCGATATAGACAGGAAGAAGCCTTTTTTTCAAGTTAAAAAAGCTACTAACCATAAAGAAAAATACATATTAATTGTTATTGGTGCTTCTTTTAAATCAAAAGAATACTCATATACAAATTATGCAGAGATAGCTAAATCTATTGATATGAAGTTTATTGTTATCTGGGGCAATTCTAGAGAAAGATTAATTGCTAAGAAATTAGCAAGAACATGCAATAATGTTGAATTAGCTGACAAGCTTAGTTTTTCTCAGTTAGTTGACATTGTTAATCAAGCAACACTTGTTCTCGGCGGAGATACTGGTCCAACTCATCTAGCTTGGGCTCAGAATATTCCTTCCATTACTTTATTTGGATCTACTTCTTCAGATAGAAATTTCTATTCGACAAAAGAGAATGTTAGTATTAGTTCAGAAACTCTAAATATTTCGAAGAAGATTGATAGAAATCATAGTCTAATAAATAACATTAGTCCCTCAAGAGTCACTGAGTTAATAAGAAAAATTATTTAAGAATAATTTACTTATCTATCCCTAGATTCTTAATCTCATTCAGTGAATGAATTGTAAATCTAGCTTTAGTCTTAATATTACGATCTTTAGAATTTTCAAATAAAACAGTATTATTAATTTCTGATTTAATTCCAGAAATAATATCTCTTTCCTTGTCGCCTATGAGCCAAGAATTTTTGCAATCAATATTGTATTTCTTGCATGCCGCTATAATCAGACCAGGTTTAGGCTTTCTGCAAGAGCAATTATTGTCAGGAGTATGAGGACAATATAATACGTCAAGCAATTCAATTCCACGTACAAGCAATTCTTTTTTCATCCAATTATTTAGAATATGGAAATCTTCTTCTGAATATAATCCTCTACCAATGCCAGACTGATTAGTGACAATAATAATTTCAAACCCGGAAGATATAATGTATTTCATGATACTAATAGAGTTTTCAATGAATTCAAAGTCATCTATTTTGTGACAATAACCAATATCTTCATTAATTACTCCATCACGATCAAAGAAAAAAATTTTTTTCATAGAAATATTTATAAGATAATCACCCGTGAAATGAATTTTTTAACAACATATTTTTTTAATCTTGAATTTGATTCGAAGATAGACAGAATTCAACAAAATCTTCTTTTATTTTTTGCTTTTAGTTTTCCATTATCTGTCTCATTAGCAAATTTAACTTTAACTCTTTTAGTAATTTTATGGTTTTTTGACGGAAAGGTCCAAAAGAAAATCAAGCTAATTTTAGAAAATAAATTTGTTTTGGCATGTTTATTTTTTTATTTTGGTAATTTAATTGGCTTGCTCTGGACTGATGACCTCTTGTCCGGTCTTAAGATTTTAAAAAAATATATAGATTTTTTAGTTTTTATTCCGGTTTTGATAACCATAACAAAGAAATCAAATGTTAATAAATATTTAAATAGTTTTTCTATCTCAATGATTATTAATATCGTTGCCACATATCTCTTGTTCTTTGGCTTTATCAATGAAGGACCAGGTCTTGAGAGAGCTAATCCGGTTGTGTTTATGGATCACATAAGTTACGGAATTTTTCTAATATTTTTCTCTTTGTTGATGCTTAATAAAATCTCTTATAACCAAAACAATTTGAAGAAATTTGCTTTCCTTATAATTAGTTTTATTTCTTTCATTACGATATTTATTGTAGGTGGCAGGTCAATGCAATTAACAGCCCTTCTTTTATTGCCAATAGTCTTTTTTCAACATTATAAAATTTCGATTAAGAATCTACTTTATTTTGTGGGTTTTGTAATTGCATCATACATTCTTATTCTAAATACTTCAGCAACTTTTATTGATAGAACTAACCTTGCAGTTAATGAGTTTCAAAAGTTTTTTAAAGGTGAAGCTAACATAACTATGAGCGTTCCAACTAGACTTAGATTTACAATAAATAGTTTAGAGATAATTGAAGAAAATTTTTTTTGGGGTGTTGGAACAGGTGATTATAAGGATGCATATAGTAAGATAAATAAATTAAATTCGCCTAATACACCATATACTGACGACCCTCACAATATGTTTATCAAAGTTGCTGCTGAGATAGGTATTTTTGGACTAATACTTTACATTAATATATTTTTCTCACAGTTGAAATTTAGCTTGAATAACACATATATGAGAAGCTTTGGATTATACGTTCCAATATCATTTTTCATAATAAGTATTTTCGGTTCATATCTTTTGGGTCATTTCTCTACAATGTTATTTATATTTTTTTCATCTATAGTTTTTAAGAACTATGAATAATTAATATGAAAAAAATTCTAATTATTATCAATAGATATAATGGAGATGTGTTTTTATCAAAACCTATTATTGATTCATTAGTAGAGTTTTATAAAAATCCTAAGATAGATTTACTTATTGAGAAATCTACATTTGCTTGCGGATCACTTTTAGATAATGTCAATAAGATAATTACTTTTGACTATGCAAGAAAACATTCAGAGCAATTTAAGCAAGAAAAAGAAATTTTTTCAAGAATCTATAAAAAATACGATATTGCAATTTCTTTAACGTCTAGTGATCGGTCTGTCATTTATGCATATTTAGCTGCAAAGATTTCAGTTTCAGCAGTTCAAAAAAATAAATACTTGAGCTGGTGGAAAAGATTATTAATGACTCATGCATTTGAGTGGGATAGAGATAAACATATTATTGAAAATAATTACAAAGCTTTGGATTGCCTAGGAATAACAATCAAAAAAAATCTCATAGCGCCAAAACCAAAAATTGAGCCACTCAAAAAAATTCAAAACCTCTTACAAGAAATGGACATTTCAAATTTCATCGTATGTCATTTTTCTTCTATGTATGAATATAAAATTTACCCAAAAGAAAATAGAAATGATCTTTTGTATCTTTTGAATAAATTAGACATACCTATTATTGCTACAGGAGGAGATTCTTTAATCGATAAAAGTATTAAAGAGAGTTTGCCTTGCTTAGAAAATTTGTATGACGTTATTGGGGAGCTTGACTTAAGTGAGTACTTATCTTTAAGTTCACTATCTATTGCATACATAGGTGTTGACACTCTAAATGTTCATATTGCCTCAAGTCAGGAAAAGAAAATTTTCTCTATCTATGGACCAACAAATATCAATTTATGGAGGCCATGGTCAAGACATTCTTTTAAAAAAAATATCCATAATTCTTCACTTATCTCATATGGAAATGTAGATATTTTTAGAGCAGATTTATTATGTGCTGGTTGCAATAGAGCCGGATGTGATGATATGGGAGGTGAAAGCTATTGTATGGAGATTATTGAACCTAATCTAATATACCTTAAAGTTAAAGAATGGCTTGCATCAAAGTAATCGTTATTTTGGCTTTTCCCAGTTAGATTGTTTTTCCAAAAGCTTTAGATATCTGTAGAAGGTACCTTCGAAATTCGCAAAGGCTATTATAAAACCCGGAACCCCATCTAAAAAACCAAGTTTAAAAAAGTAATGTTTAACAAATGACCATAAACCATGAATAAAAGCCTTTGAGAAGCTTGATTTAGTTCTTTTATTCTCTAACTTTGCCACTCCAAGGGTTGAATATTTGTTGGCCTTGTGTATCATTTCTTCAAAATTTTTAAAAGGCAGTTGCCAGATAGAATTGGACAAAGTACCGATTGGTAGTTTTGTTAAATTAACAAAACCCTCATGAACTGGCAAATTATCATATTTCATAGAACCTCTCTTAAACAATTGTGGTTGCCTGAAATTTGGGTACCATCCCGAGTACTTAATCCACTTACCCATAAAATAGTTCCTTCTTGGTATTCTATAGATGTCAAAAGATGGGTTTGAAACGATATATTGGATTTCTTCTTTCACTTCCTTAGTACATCTTTCATCAGCATCAATGCTTAGAATCCATTCATTACTGCAATGGTCTATTGCCTTGTTTCTTAAGTCACCATAACCCTTAAAATCAACATGCACAACATTGGCACCCAATGACTGAGCTATTTCTGTTGTTCCGTCAGTACTATGGGAATCAATAACTACAATTTCATCAGCCCATAGAACGGATGATATGCAATCATGTATTTTTTTTGACTCATTGAATGCGATAATATAGACGGAGATTTTCATTTTTTTATTATGCTTACTTCATTAATAATTACTACTTACAACAGACCTGATGCTTTGGAAAAGGTTATAGATAGTATAGCTTATCAAACTGTTATTCCTACAGAGGTTATTATTGCTGATGACGGAAGTTCTATTTTAACTAGGAACCTTATCGATAGAAAAATAAATGAATACTCCTTTCCTATTCATCATTCTTGGCAAGAAGATAAAGGCTTCCGTTTAGCCAGATCAAGAAATTTAGCCATAAAAAAAACAACTGGAGATTACATAATTTTTGTAGATGGAGATGTTATTCTAGAAAAAAATTTTGTTTCTGATCATCTTGAGCAAGCTGAAACAGGTTGTTTTTTATCAGGTTCTAGAGTTCTACTCAGTGAACATACCACTAAGAAAATCTTAAGCTCTGGAACAGCAAACTTAAATTTTTTCTCTAGCGGAATAGAAAATAGAAAAAACACTCTAAGAAGTAAGCATCTAAGAAATATTTTATCTTTTCCTAGTAACAAGATTAAAGGAATCAGAGGTTGTAATATGTCTTTTTTTAAAGAAGATTGTTTAAAAATTAATGGTTTCAATAACAACTTTATTGGCTGGGGTAGGGAGGATACAGAGTTTGTTATTAGATTTCTCAACTCAGGAGCTAAAAGAAAAAACCTGAGGTTTGGCGGGATTCAATATCATTTATGGCATGGTCTTGAGAATAATACTTCATTAGAACAAAATGAAAAATTATTAAAAGAAGCTATAGAAGAAAAAATAAATTTTTGTGCCAATGGAATAAATGATGTTTAAGATAGCGTAATGAGAATACTATTAGAGCTTCCTTCTTGGCTTGGCGATGCTGTAATGGCTTCTCCCTCGATTGAAAATATAATTAATTATTACCCTGATTGCAAGATAACATTTTTAGGACCTATCTACGTTCTAGGTTTGTATAAATATCATCCAAATAAAGACAGATTGGTAACTCTTGATAAAACCAACTTATCACTTCATAATCAGTTCAGAAATCTAGGTGAGTTTGATATGTTTATATCATATAGAAGCTCATTGAGAACCAAGATGTTTAAATATTCAATTAGGGCTCAGAAAAGGTATCAGTTTAATAAAAGAAGATTCAAATTAGGACACCAAGTAGAAAAATATAATTATTTTATAACTTCCATAACAGGAAAGGTTGCCACACCTGGTAAATTAAAAATATACTTAAATGAAAAGAAGTCAATTACGAAAAATGAATTAAAAATAATTGGCCTTAATCCTGGCGCATTTTATGGCGAGGCAAAATGTTGGCCACCAAGCTATTTTTCTAGCTTGGCAGAATTGTTAAAAGATGAATATAGTTTCCTAATTTTTGGAAGTGAAAATCAATATGATTTAAACCACAATATTGAGAAAGATTTTGCCAATTATGGAATTAAAAATTATGAAAATTTAACTGGTAAAACAACAACTGAAGAACTTGTTGAGCAAATTAGCAAACTTGATTATTTTGTAACAGGAGACTCTGGACCTATGCATATCGCAGCTTCTTTTGCTATACCAACTATTTCTATATTTGGCCCAACAATATTTGATGAAACTTCTCAATGGAAAGCGCAAAATTCCGTTTTATTGAAGGAAAATCTATCTTGCATGCCTTGCATGAAAAGAGTTTGTCCTCTTGGACATAACAATTGTATGAAGTTTGTAACACCTGATAAAGTTGTAAAAGCTTTAAAGGGTCTTTCTAGAAAAATTTAGATCAATCATATGGCAAATAGTATGACCAACTAAAATATGCATTTCTTGGATTCGGGGAGTGTCGTTTGAGGGAATTACAAGATTGATGTCGCAAATTTTATTCATTTTTCCACCTTGGGCACCTGAAAAACCAATAACTTTTGCTCCGTGATTTTTTGCATACTCAAGTGCGTTAACAACATTAGAGCTATTACCTGAGGTGCTAATACCAATTACTAAGTCATTTTCATTTAAAAGCGCTTCAAGTTGCCTTTTGAAAACATTCTCATAACCAAAATCATTACTTATAGCCGTTAGAGCAGAATTATCAGTAGTGAGAGCAATTGCAGCTAAACCTTTTCTAGTGGTTTTGTATCTGCCAACGAGCTCAGCAGCTATATGTTGAGCATCTGATGCAGAGCCTCCATTTCCAAATAGGATAATCTTCCCATTGGCATCAATGGATTCAATAGCTAATTTAGTTATTGATTTAATTGAGCTAGAAAGTTGATACATTTTTGAAGAAACTTCATTATGAAGTTGCAACTCCTTTTTAATTATTTCTATCATTTTGCATTAATCCTAGTGATGGTATTAGAGGTGCTTCTTCCTTTCACAACATCAACCAGGATAAGCTTTTTTGCAATTTTTTCACCCACTACCTCTTTGTTTTTGTAATCTCCACCCTTTACAAGTATATCTGGGATAATTTTGCTGATTAGTTGAATTGGCGTGTCTTCCTCAAATGGAATTACATAGTCCACTGATTTAAGGGAAGATATGATACAGGATCTATCTTCTAGAGAATTTATAGGCCTATCTTTGCCTTTTAGTCTAGTAACTGAATCATCTGAATTTATACCAACAACCAAAATATCTCCATGTTTTTTAGCTTTCTCTAAATATTTCACATGACCCATATGAAGAATATCAAAGCATCCATTAGTGAAAACAATTTTTTTCTTATATTTTCTTAAATCGGTCAGAATTTTGGTAAATTCTTCTAATGATAAAATACTTGCTTCGCAGCCAGAATGATATAGAGAAGATTCATATTTAATAAGCTCTTCGAAGGAAGTTGTTGCGGAACCAATCTTACCTACAACAACACCTGCTGCCAAATTAGCAAAAACTACTGCTGAGTCAATATCTTTCTTCGCAGCTATTGCATATCCGAGACATGCAATCACAGTATCTCCAGCTCCAGTAACATCAAACACCTCTCTAGCCACAGTCGGATGAGACCTAAAATTTTCATCAAATATAGCAATGCCTTCTTCACTGAGAGTAATTAAAGAAGTATGTAATTCGCAGGAATGCTTCAAATGAATTAGAGCATCTTCCAGTGACTTTTCATCTGTAATATTGATTCCAGTTGCCTCGCATGCTTCTTTCTTATTTGGAGTAAGTAGATACGCAGAGTTATATTTTGAATAATCAGAACCCTTGGGATCAACAATAACTTTTATTTTGTATGAGTTGGCTATTCTAATGACCTCTTGAGCAACATATTTTGTTATGACACCTTTTCCATAATCAGAGAGAATAACTAGTTCAAAATTATCAATAATTGATTTAAATGTATCAATTAAGTTCTTTTCAGAGACCTTATTTATAAACTCATCGCTTTCAATATCGTATCTAATGACTTGCTGATGAGCTGAAATAATTCTTGTTTTTTTTGAAGTAATACGATCTTTTTGTTCAATGAGATGGTCGGTTTTAAGATTAATTTCTTTGAAAAGTTTTCTCAGCTCATTAGAAATCACGCATCCGCCAATAATGCTTAAAACCTCAACATGTGAGCCAAGTGTTACTAGATTATGAGCAACATTTCCAGCGCCACCCAGCAATGTTGTTTCTTTTTTGACATTGATAACTTGGACAGGAGCTTCAGGTGAAACTCTAGTGCACTCACCCCAAAGATACTTATCAATCATTAAATCACCAATGACTAAGATTTTTGGCTGAAGGTTTTGAATTGAATGAATCATTAGTCTAGAGGTACATTAAACATATCTTTAATATAGGGTATATATTCCCTAATCCCCCTCTCTAGAGAAAAGTAAGGTTTGAAATTGAAATTTTCTTCTGAAAGAGAAATGTCTGCTTGAGTATGCGTTTGATAGCCCGAGTAGGGGTTAGGAAAATATTCTGTACCAAAATCAAACCCAAGTTCTTCTTGAAGGATGTCGGCTATTTCTTGAAAGCTTCTCGGTTTGCCAGTGCCAACATTAAAAACACCGTTATTTATTGATTCACATGCCTTAATATTTGCTTGTATAACATCATCGATAAAAATGAAGTCTCTGAGAATTTTGTCTGACCCTGAAAACAGTCGAGGTGCATGACCATTGAGAATTTGGTGGCCAAGTTGTATAACCATTGAAGAGGTTTTATTCTTAAAGTATTCTCTAGGCCCAAATACATTGAAAAATTTCAGTCCAACAATTTTAGTATCTGGATTCTGATTAGAGTATTTTGCTGCAATTTGATCCATAGCATACTTGCTATAGCCATAGGGATTTTCAGGGTTCTCAAGACCAATCTTTTGAGGCGATGGCATACTCCCATATGTGGCAGCTGAACTTGCATAGATAAGAGTTGCGTTATCATTTTTGGCTTTTTCTAAGAACCAATAAAAAGAGTTTATGTTGGTTCTCATTACTATTTCTTGATCATAGACCCTAGTGTCTGAAATAGCAGCTTGATGGAAAATATAATCAAATTTAGTTTCATTTAATAGTTCAAGATCAGCTTTATTGTTAATGCTCCCACAAATAATATCGCCGGTAAATCCTATCAAATTTTTATAATGTCCAAAGCTCTGTAAATTTCCATTTGAGAATGTTGCTTCACTTCTGAAGCAGTCAAAAACTATAACTTTGGAATCAGGATAGTTCTCTTGGAAATAAAATGCGAGATTGCTCCCAATAAATCCAGCTCCTCCAGTAATAAGAATTGTTTTTTTATTAAAACTAGTTTTAGTAAAAACCATATTACAATTATACTTACAATGTCAGTGTGTATCATACTTCAAAAGTTATTAGATTTAGTGTGTAGTATATGAAATACGAAAGGAATTTTTATGAAATTAAGTCCAATGATGAGATTCTCGATAATCTTAAGAGAGAGCTTAATACAATAGGATATTATTCTCTTCATGAGCAAGATATTAGTTATATCAATGCCTATGCTAAAAAAGTTACACATAACTATATTTATGTAGTTGGTATCGGCGGATCTAGCCTTGGAACGAAAGCAATTTATACCTTCTTAAGGACGACATATAAGTTTAAGAAAAAGTTATTTTTTCTTGATACGATGGATCCTTTGAGGATAAATTATTTGTTAAATCTTGGAGATTTAAGCAATTCTCAATTTATTGTTATCTCAAAGTCTGGAAGTACTATTGAGCCAATAAGTATCCTTAAGTATCTGGATTCCAAGATAAAAATATCAAAAAATAATTGTTCTGTAATAGCAGGAAAAAATACCCCCCTATGGGAATTTGCATCTGCAAATAACCTTGAAAAATTTTTAATTCCAGATAATGTTGGAGGAAGATTTTCGGTTTTTAGTCCTGTAGGACTTTTGCCTCTATCAATAATTGGTGTAGATATCCAAAAAATTTTAGATGGTTGCAAAATTATCCATGAAAGCTTTTTCGGTAAGCTTGAGTATTTTGATCTGATTATTAATAAGGCTAGGTTTCTTGTAGAAAATAAAAGTCGATTTTCTATGAATATTATTTTTTCATATTCATCAGTTTTTAGGGATTTTAATAGATGGTTTGTTCAACTATGGGCAGAATCACTTGGCAAGAAGAATATAAATGGCACCCGTCAGGGTTTAACTCCAATTTCTTTAGTTGGTCCTGATGATCAACATAGTTTCTTGCAATTAATTATGGATGGACCAAGAGATAAGACTATCACTTTATTTAAGATTGAAAATTTAAAAGATGAATCGTTGATACCAAATAACGAAAAATTTAACTGTTTTAATTTAAATTTTTTAAACGGTAAAAGTTTTAATGAATTAATAAATTTGCAGGCAGACTCTACTTATGAGGCCATTCTAGAGACTAAAGATATTCCATGCGACAAAATAACTATTAGTAATATTGATGAAATTAACATTGCAAAGTTAATGTATCGATTCCTTCTTCTTACATCCTCAGTGGGAAGTTTTATGCAAATAAATACATATGACCAACCTGGTGTTGAGACAGGTAAGCGAATTCTAAAAAATAAATTTGATAATTAATGATTAAACACTGCCTATTTCCTGTAGCAGGCTTTGGTACAAGATTTCTACCAGTTACTAAAACTGTCCCTAAAGAACTTTTACCTATCCTGGAAAAACCTTTAATTCAATATGCAATTGATGAGGCTTATGGAATTGAAGCTTCAGAAATGGTCATAATAGTTAATGAACATAAATTAGCCATTAAGAAATATTTTGAACCTTTTCCTTATCTAGAGTCTTTGATTTCTTCGAGCTCTAAAATTAATAAGCTTGATTGTATTAAGAACATAACTGAAAATTGTTCATTGAATTTTATCAATCAAACTGAGATGCTGGGTCTTGGTCATGCAATTTTTCAAGGAAGAGGTGCTATCGGAGACAACCCTTTTGCTGTAATTCTCCCTGATGATCTATGTTATAACAAGGATCAGTCTGTTCTTGAGCAAATGAATGAGATTTTTAAAAAAAATCAAGATAAATGTATTGTTGCAGTTGAGGAAGTAGATAATGAAGATGTTAGTAAATATGGAGTTATTAGCTTTGACTCTTCATTTAAAAATAAAAATTTATTTTATGTGAACGATATGATTGAAAAGCCTATGCCAAATGAGACACCTTCAAATCTTGCCATCATAGGCAGATATATTTTAACTCCAGATATTTTTGAAATTCTTGAGCGTACTGAACCTGATCAAAATGGAGAAATTCAAATAACTAATGCTTTGAGAGAACTAGCAAAGATTGGAAAAGTTATTGCATGTAAATTTGAAGGCAAAAGAATTGATTGCGGCTCAGTAGAAGGCTATATTAAGGCAAATATATTTTTTTCAAGTATAGACACTAGGCTGAAAATTACCTAGTGTCTATAGTATTTCTTTATTTAATACCAGTCCTCATCTGAATCTTCGTCGTAGTCATAATCAAAATCTTTTTCATCCTCATCTTCAAAATCATCATAATCATCAGTTGCCATAATATTGTCTCCACAATAAATAATAAAATCCAACATATGTTGGTTCAAATTCGAAATATACGCTTAATTTAAAAAAAGTAAAGAATAAATTTTTAATGAAATTTATATTAAAAATCAACTATTTATAGAATATTATTTTTTAGTATTTGGTATCTTGAATTCTATTTTTTATGGTAAAGATAAATAGTTAGTACAAAATTTATCTACTTTCTCTTCTACTCCTTTAATAAGTGTTTCAAATTTGATCTTTTGAGATGAGCTTTCAGAACTTCTTATAGAATCTCTCATTTGATCAACACTCTGAAATAGTTTGTATATCTCACCATATGTATATTGGTCATATTGTTTGAGATAGCTCCTTATAAGATTTACTAATTCAATGCGAAGTTCTCTATTAATTTTTTGTTCAGATTTTGATGGTTTGGGATTTATTTCATTTTGATGGAATAGTACGCCATTTTCAAATTTTTCTTTAAAGTGGGGATTAACTCTTGCAATATTAATCCCCAATCTCTGAAACATCGGAAAATATGAATCTTCATTGATGAACAAGCCAAATAAGTTATTAATTTCAGTATAGTAATCCATCTTATTTAATTTCAAAGACTATTTCACTGTATCGGAGTGATTTTGCTGTGTTTTCCAGCTTCTAGGTCGAGAATCTGAGTAATTTTGTTCATTTTTACACATCTTTTTTTATCGAAACTTAAATCTTTATTTAAGAAGCCCCCGATTAAGCATGTCAGTGATAACGAGCGCACTTGCTGTCAAAGAAATATGGTCGTCATCCCAATAAAGTAGATTGTTATCTCTAATACCGTAACACAAAGAATCATCACAAAAAATTGGTAAAGTGTCATAAATCTTTAGTAGTGGATGAGTAAGACTTAGTGAATTAATAACATTGCGATAACTAGATTGTCTTGACATAGCCTTACTTCTTGACTGAGTGCAGTTTGAAAGCCCTTTTGTGATAGTAATAGGTCTTTCATAAAGACAACCAGCGGGATCCTCACCAAGCTCGGGTGGATCGATTACGAAGACTACTTTGATTTTATTCCTTTTAAGAGCGGCAATAAATTTTGAATGTCCATTCAAGAACATTAAAACCTGAGGTTCCGATTTAATGTTTTTATTTGAAGGAACAATTAACTCAGGACTCCTACCCTCTATACCATAACCTTCTCCAGTGAAATAGTATGGTCCTCTGCTATTAATTACAACAGTTTTGATGGATTTGGTTTTAGAAAGTGCATCTAGGACTTGATTAATAAAATCATCACAATGATGAATATCTTTACCATTCTGTGTAACATAATATCCCAATAAAGGTGGACATCCATGAGCGCCAATTAATAATGTAGCTAGTTTGATATTGCCCGTATATATAGAACTATTTAATGCCATTGCATGGCTATCACCAACAAACATAATTTCAGGATTTGCAGAGTTTGTTAAACAAACAACGCTCTTAGGTGTTTGAATATCTAAAAGTCGTTGGCAAGATCCATCACTTTCGCGCGTTGCTATTGGCATCTTATCGTCCTCTAATAGTTGAAAAAAAGTTTGTATATGTTCTCGAGTTCCATAACCATGTTTAATAAAAACGTGATAACCTAACAAGCCAATGATTAGTGCTAGCACAATTAAAATGAGTGAATTGCGTTTTTTATATTTTCCTAGACGTATAGGCTTCTCAATAAATTTAAATGTCAACCAGGCAAGGCAGATAGACAGCAGAACACAGGCAATACGAATCTCTGTGTTAGGTGTTTCGCTTTCCACAATTCTAGCAAATGATAAGAGGACCCAATGCCATAAATATAAAGGAAAACTTATCAAACCAAACCAAACTAAGATACGGTTAGAAAGAATTTTTCTATTGACCCATGCTTGTTGACCAGCAATAATAATCAAAATAGAACCCAAGACAGGAACTAAAGCCCATTTCCCAGGAAAGCTTAATCCTTTGTTGATTCTAAAAAATCCGTAGATCAATAAAAGCAAGCCAATAAATGCTGCAAAATTTGCCAAGGCCTTACCATCAAACTTTCTTAGTGCACGAAATATCGGAATAGAAAGCCATTTGTATAAAATAACCTTCAGGTCCTTTAAAGCTTCTTTATTATATAAAGTTACCCATGCTAATATGCTACCGCTCATCAATTCCCAAAATCTAGTTTGTAGAGAATAGAAGGTAGCAATAGCATCATGTTCTATTCCTCTGAGGTTTAAGAACAAAGAAACAATGGCTGATGTAATTGTTACAGTTAGAAGGTTCAATTGTCTTTTCCATGCAAACCATATCAAAAATGGGTAAACAATGTAAAACTGCTCTTCGACACTCAAGCTCCATAGGTGTAATAGGGGCTTAGTCTCCGCTGCGTTATCAAAATACCCAGATTCTTCCCAAAGAACAAAGTTTGAAATAAATGCTAGACCACCAGCAATGTGTTTACCGAGCTGCTTATATTCATCTGCAAAAAGAGTAAACCATCCTAATACGTAGCTTACAGCCAGGACAAGAAGAAGCGCAGGGAAGATACGTATGATGCGACGTGAATAGAATTCTATGAAGCTGAACGTATCTTTTTTTAAGTTATCAAAAATGATTGTAGAAATTAGATACCCTGAAATTACAAAGAAGACATCAACTCCAATAAATCCACCCTTGACCCAATTTGGAAAAGCATGAAAAGCCACAACGAATAAAACTGCGATGGCTCTTAAGCCATCTATTTCAGGACGATATTTGGGATGAAATAGGTCAGACATCACATGACCACATTGAAAATCAATATTATATTAATTTTCATAATAAATAAAGCAAGATTATTCCACCGTAACGGAATGTTTTCGAAATAACATACCAAAGGTTTCTTTAGTTGGTAACGGTTTGAGATGTTTTCGAACTCTTAATTTCTTACTAAACAATTACCAAAAAGTTCAATTGGTTCTTTACCTTTTTTATAAGATGAATCAATATATCTCTCTGAGAACTCATTCGTTTCTTTGTCGATTATCGTTAAAAAAATAGTAGTGGATTTATCATATGACCAATAGTTTATCTTACCCAACATAATATGTTTGTTATTTTCTTCTAGTATTTCGAATTCCCAGTTTTGGGTAGGGTATAGGAATTTATCGGAACTTCTTTCATAAATTTTAGTTTGAATTTCATCACCGACCTTTCCAGAACATATATATTCTTCAGAAAAACCTGTTAAAGGAAAAACCAAAAAAATCATAATAAATATTTTTCTCATCTTTATCAAAATTTATTCAGAATTTATACAAAGTATATAGTTCAATTTGATTGATGTATACTTTGTTTTATGAAAAAAATCATATCAATCTTAACTGTCTTTTTATCTTTTTTCCTTTTCCCGTCAACTTCTCTGAGTGAATGGAAATATGTATCAATTAATACAAAAGGTGATGAATTTTTTGTAGATTATGATCGAATTCGTGAAAATAATGGTTATGTTTATTATTGGTCTAGAAATGAATTTAAGAAACCATTAATTGAAAAATATTATTCAAATATATTATATTCAATGGTAGATTGTGAAGTACTTAGAGAAAAACATTTAAGTAGTAATTTCTATGAAGGTCCCATGGGTAAGGGTGAATCTTTAACAATTGAAGAAGATGGT
>Ga0255782_10002414_pt1 | contig 14967 bp, 10 predicted proteins | sample 101ome_26_FD_179980 | JGI IMG/M metagenome (GOLD analysis project Ga0255782, IMG submission 179980) | Coastal salt marsh microbial communities from the Groves Creek Marsh, Skidaway Island, Georgia - 101408AT metaG (version 2) | ecosystem: Environmental > Aquatic > Marine > Intertidal zone >...
AGCAAGAGAAGGAGTTGATGACGCGAAAAAGAACAATCTTTCGAACGTCTGGACGCGGTACAATTGCAATGGTTGGTGACGGCATAAACGATGCGCCGGCATTATCGGCAGCAGACGTTGGTGTTGCGATGGGCGTCGCCGGAACCGCGGCGGCGATGGAAACCGCACCGGTTGCGTTGTTGACGAACGATTTGAGTCGTCTCGCGGATACGATTTATATCGGAAGAAGGTGCGTTTTGAAGATTCGACAGAATATCTTCTTCTCTGTGACGACAAAATTAATCGTCTTGGGCTTGACCTTCGCCGGTTTAGCCGGATTGTGGCAAGCCGTCGTCGTGGACGTTGGCAGCGCCTTGATTGTCATTTTTAACGGCATGTCGATTTTACGCGAAGCAGAGAAAGAAGACGCGAGACGAAACAAGATTTCACACGAAGTGGGTGTTAAATTTGCAAAAGACGAGAAGGAAAAGCAGAAACTGCTAGCGGAGCGGCAACAAGTGCATTCGCACGGACACTCTTGCTGCGACCACAAAAAGGAGGAAGAAAAGAAACCCTCTGCTCCCTCGTGTTGCGCCGAAGGAACGTGTTCTGCAAAAACGACCGTGTTTTCGGCGGAGAAGCTTATTAGCCGTTAGGTATGAGAAGAAGGGAAAACGCAGAAATGCCGAGTAATAACATCGTTAATTGGAACAAAAGTAAACACGTATTTGAACGATGCCTGTTCAATTCGCACGTTTGTATCACATAGATGTTATTTTTTTGTCTCTCTCTGAGCTTTATTACCAAATGATATCGCTACAGCTAAATCTACAAATCTACGCGCTCATTCCATCCGATGAAGAGGACGGTGACGCGACGAACAACTCATCTTCCTCCTCGTCATCTCCATCATCTTCGCCGCTATCATCCAAAGAAGAGGAAAAAGAAGGCGTGACATCGACGAGATAAACAAACTCGTTTTCACCGCCTCCTACGTCTCTTCGAAACTGTTTCATCATTCGCAATTTTCTCTTCCCTGAGTTGGATGCATTTAACATGTGATAAATGGGAGCACCATTCCCCATCAGCCGCGTGGGACCTAAGTATTGCCCATTTTGTATCACACCAACGATTTGGCTCCCAAACAGTTCTCGCTCATCTTTATCTTCCTCTTTCATCGAAATTTTGTCGTCGTTGGCATCGTCGTCGTCGTCGTCGTCGTCGCTGACTAACGTGAACGAATGCGCGTCTAACTTTTCCCGGGTTTTTTCATCGTCTAAACTGACCCATTTCCCAGTCGTCGGGCATCTCAGCTCGCTCGGTTTATACTCGCCTTTATAACGCATTTTCTGGCAATCGTGAATGTAGTAGCCCATGTAGTAGTACTTAAAATCGTCCAAGGAATACTTTGCCGTGTTGCGATTCATGGAGACAAAATCAATCTCGTACAACGCACTCAATTTTCCGAACTCGAGTTTCATTAAATCGGGATCGTGATAAAAGTATACCGAGCTCAAAACAGTCGGCAAGATATCACAAACGCCGACGGCTACAAGCTTATCGTCGATGAAATATCGAAAATGTTTCGACCCGTACATTTTATCGTCCGAAACTAACGGCGTGTCGCATAAAAAATTGACGTACGAACTCTTCTTCAACTTTGAAGGCGGGTCCTTGTGAATTTTCGCCTGGTATCTTTGCCATAATTCAAAATCTTCTCGTCTGAATTCCGAGTTTTCAACCGTCACTGTGAATGCGTGGGTGCTTGCCTTTTTCTTTTCCTCCCTCGGTGGTGACGCTTCGTCTTTCTCATCCTTCTTTTTCGTCGGTTGCGGCTGTAGACGTGATGGTTTGCTTTCCGTCTTTTCAACATCCGAGGAGGAGGGAAAAAAATTGAGGAAACCGTCGTGCGCTTCCACTCTAAAGTGTCCCATTTCATTCTGTTTCTCATTCAATCGCTGTAAAACCTTCGCGACTACTTCATCTCGATCTTTCTTCAGCTTCCCTGCGATTATCAAACACGCTGAGGAGGTATATTGCGATCCTTTCTTCAACGCTTCTCTGTTCGTCGTCTTCTGTACCAGTTTTTGTTGTGGTGGTATTTTGCTCAAAACGTCGACACCGTCTTTATCGCAGTTGAAAGAGCACCTCGCGATGGCATCCAACACGCGCTGTATCAAAAAGCCTCGCTCTTCCTCTTCACTTTCATTTTCCACAGTAGGTGTTTTCTTCTTTTCTTCCTTGCATGTGCCGTCGTCGTCTCTGCTAACCTCTTTCCCCAAAGAAGAAGAAGACAACTCACCCGTCTCTAAATATCTCTCAAACTTTCTCTCCACTTTCTTCTGCTTGGACGTTTTCTTAAACCTACCCACGTCCAATCGAATCGTGCACAGAACGCAACAGTTGCTTTCGATTGGCGTAGGATGGTACACCCACCTCCCGCTTCGTCTCCACCCGTTGTTGATGCATCTTTCGTAGTCGAAAACAGTTAAAAAATGCGCCACGAAGCCGGTTGAAATCGAAGACGAAGAGATTTTTTTGCAGTATCCGCAGCGCGATTTAGAATACTCGCCGTGATATTCGATTATCGATTTCATCGTGCCGTTATCGTTGTTGTTGTTGTGGTTGTTGTTGTTGTTATTGTCTTTCGACGACGACGACATTCTTTACGTGTACTCGTGTTGCTTCCCTCGTCTTCTTCCGCGCATCATGATGTTGATGTTGATTTTATGGTGATGATATTCGTTATTCGTATTACACACTTGTCTCACTCTCTCCTCTCTCTCTCTCTCTCTTCAAAACCACTTCTTCTCTTTTTAATAATTATAAAACTACAACTTATTGAACGATACCGGCGTATCGTTGTGAACTCTCCAAATCGTCTCACCGAGCAAGTTCCCGACGGAAAGCACGGTTAATTGCGCGAAATCTCGCTCCGGCGTGTGCGGAATGGAATTGGTCACGATGACTTCGGTAAACGCGCCGCTGCCTAACCGTTCCACCGCGGGCGGGGAAAACACCGCGTGCGTGGCGCACGCGTACACCTCCCTCGCACCGAGCGTTCGGCACAACTCCGCGCCAGCAAGTAAAGTACCGCCCGTGTCGATCATATCGTCCAACATGACGCAAACTTTTCCTTCAACGTCACCGATTAAGTTCATCACTTGCGCTTTGTTGTGTCCCGTACGTCTCTTATCGATGATGGCTAAAGGCGCGTCGGCTAACTTTTTGGCAAACGCTCGCGCTCGAGGCACGCCACCAACGTCCGGGCTAACGACAACAACTTCGTCCGGGTGGAAATCTTTCGATGTCAAATAATCTAAGATGACGGTTTCGCCGTAAATGTGATCGACGGGAATGTCGTAATACCCGATTGTTTGTAACGAGTGAATGTCCATCAACACCGCTCGGGTCGCTCCAGCCTGGGTCAACAAGTTTGCGACGAGTTTCGCGGCAATCGATTCTCTTCCAGCCGTTCTTCGATCGGCTCTGGCGTAGCCGAAATATGGGATCACAGCCGTAATCGATCGGCAACTCGCGCGTCGACAGGCGTCAATCATTACCAGCAGCTCCATGATGTTATCGTTCGTCGGCGGGCACGTCGGTTGGACTAAAAACACGTCTGAACCACGAATAGACTCGTTAATTTGCACGTAAATTTCCCCGTCCGCGAACTTCTTTATCGTCAGTTTCCCGAGGTCCATGCCTAAATAGTTGGCAATTTCCGTGGACAACTCTGGGTGCGCCGATCCGCTAAAAACTTTCAAAACGTTCTTCGTTGGCGAAATCGAGGCGTTGTGCTGATTCAACATATTTTCTCCGTTTGAACCATTCCCAGCAAAGGAGTAGTAGTTGTTATTGTTACTATTATTATTATTTGAAACGGGAGAGGAATCAACCAAATCGGCGAATATGTCCGCGGAAGAAGAAGAATAGGAGGAAGCTGAAGAGTTATCTTCCGATATCGCTTTTGATTTGTTGTTGTTGTTGTTGTTTAAAAATGACGGCTTGAATTTCAGGTTGTTGTTTGAAAAAGTTTTTCGTATTCCTTTATTCACTTTCATCGCTCTCTTCGATGACGATAAAGACGAAGGTAAACAACAACACCAAGGTGATGATGGAGACGACGACGACAAAGACAACGACGATGTTGTTGTTGTTGTTGTTGACATCATCATTGTTGTTATTGTCGTCTTGTTGTTGTTGTTGTTTTGTTGTTCCTCTTTTCCTTCTTCTTCAAAAATGTATGCGGGGCTCAGAAAAAAAGTTTTAGGGTTTCATTTCAAGCTTTTAAGGGTTCCAAAATGAGCATCATGCACGCAAAGGTAAAGAAGATAGCAAAAAAAAATAACAAAAAATTATAGCTTAAATCAAACCCAAAGCGTATTCTCGGTCGTATAATATAGTTGGTTAGTATCCTGGACTTTGACACGCAATTTGTCCAATGTAATCCAGTCACCTAGGTTCGAATCCTAGTGCGACCTAAGTCTTTTTTTTTCCTGCGTGATGCATGTGTGTACGTTTACGCGGCGATTGACATAGTTTAAGGAGCACTTCTGGGTCGAAAGTTCCTAACTAAGGAATTTTTGGCTAACTTAAGGAATTTTTTGTCTTAAGTTTTTTTTTCACTTCGATGGGAGATTTCATTAGAATATCTCTACTTTTAGTCGCGAGGAAAACGAGCGACGGATAGTAAACGGGAGTAATTACCCCAATACAAGTCACGACATCACTTACAGTGATATACTCTCGGAGTCTAGTGTATTTATATTTCAACGCATTCGCTGTTATAACGAGGAGATACGTGTTGAAATATCGCACCAAAGGCGCGTTTTTTTGACATTTTGATAATTTCGAAGGTCCAAACGCGCTCAAAATGGCACGATACGAGTGGTGACCGACCGCGTTGCACAAGTAGACGGTTTCTCTGGGTAGATATTAAGTCGATTGAACTTGATCGGGCGGTTTTACATTTGTTTGATGCATTTAAGGGTGATCTGATGCGCGCTTAAAAAAACGAGAATTGGCGAGTGTTTCCTTTATTCCTCCCGTTTTAGATGCCCAAATCGATTGGGGTATGTAATCGAGGCAGATAGTGTTCGTATCGATTGTTGTTAGATAATCAGTCATTAAAATTGATGTTTAACGTCGATTGTTAGTTATATACAGAGTTTACAGAGTTTGCACAGATCATTTCGGCCGTGCTTACTTCTTCGGAGCGGTGGCGTGTTTGTGACGTCTTCGTCGACTTCATCGTCGACGTCAGCGACTTCTGCGTTCTTTTTTTGCACGAGAACACGAACGAGAACACGCTGATGGATAACACGTTTCCAGAGGGATCGATCCGCGTCTTCTTTTTCGAAATTCATGGCGCCGTTGGTTCTCCACTTCTCAAAACGTACGCGATGAGAGAGTTTTGAGGGAGATTCCTCCTTTCGGGCACCGATTTTATCGTACACTTCTTTCTCGTATGGTTTTGGGAATGTGAACGCTACAAAAACACGCGCAATACGCAGGGCATCGATAATGATGATGTTTACTCGTTGCTTTGTGCTTTTTTAAGGAAAAATCGGGCGCGTGACATCGTTGGTTGCGCCATTTTTTGCGGTCAATTCAGGGGGCTGTGAAAGCGAATTCTCACCACACGTATCGGAAAAGCGCTTTCACAAGATTAAATTGGAATTATGTATGTATGTGTGTATATTAATTAGGATGATAGGTTTACTAAACAACCTCTCTCTCTCTCTCACACGATGTCTCTCAAACGACGAACTCTTTGCGCTTGTGGCGTTCAAATTCACCAGATGGTCACAAAAAAGCCTTCCCGTACTCACTCATGGCGTTTGTGTGTATTCTTTGTACTTCTTCTCTATTCTTCATCCGAAGAAGGGGGGTTTCTCTCGCGCATCTTCACGTAGTGTTCAAAAAACGCAGCAAGGTTCTCGTTTTTCTCATCTCCGCCGAACGCCCAATGCTGCCACAGTTCTATGGCACGCTCATCAACCCAGTCGTCAAATGATTTGTCCTCCGAGTCCGAGCCGCCTGCATCGGCACTTGGATTTTCAACCAAACGATCAAGCTCCTTTCTCGTTTTTTCCACGTTGCGATCTTTTTGTTCGTAAACGTTAAACGATGTCCCTTTGTCGCGAACGAGTTCCGAATCACCCAAAGGATTACTCACGGAGTCGCTCGGCACGTAGCTTTCGCTCGACGGGCCGTCGCTCGTCGTCGAGTCGCCGAGCGTTATGACCTCCTCCTCCTCCTCCTCCTCCTCCTCGTTTTCTTCTTTCTTCTCTTTCTCTTTTTCCTCGATCGTTTTCTTTAACACGTCTGCAAACGATTGTTGCCCCGGAACCGTCTTTTTCGGCGGCATGATCGATCGATCGTATCGCGCGCGAGTGCTATTATACGCTTCTTCCTTCTTCGCTGGTCAAGTGCTTTTTGTTCTTGTGTATTTTTTATGAAGCTTCGTCGTCGGTTAATCAAATCAGATGCGATCGCTCTCATTAAAAGAAGCATAAAGTCACGCGCGCGCAGGACAAGTGTGTTGAAATCTAGAGAAAGCAGTAGTTTGCATCAGTGAGTGTGCCGTCGCTGTCGATCGATCAACTATGTCTTGCAAATGGATCTACAGCAGCGAAGAAAGCGAAGAAGAGCATGATGTTGTTCCACAGGTGAGCAAAGTAGAAGAAGTGAGATCCCCCTCGTTCGTCGTATTTTTCCTTCGCACTCAACTGTTTCGAAGCTGCGACTGCAAAACGCAACCGCGAGTAAACGCTTCGCGCGAATCGAGTCGAACTCGATCGCTTACCGCGGTACTTTGCTGATACAGAGGCGAGCGACGGAGAGACGAAGCGAGTTCTTCTTAAACTCTTCATAAAACTCACAACAAACGACGCCACCCCCCCCCTCTTTCTCATTCTTCTATATTATTATTCTCATTCTTCTATATTATTATTATTATTACAGGCACAACTCGCGCTGACAAAAGGAGGGGGTGAAGGAAGAAATGAAATAGAGGACGACGACGACGAAGAAGAAGAAGAAGAGGAAGAAGAAGAAGAGGAAGAAGAGGAAGGAGACGACGATTTCGACGAAGAGTTCGTTGAAGACGGAACAGAAGCAAACGTGCTAGAGTATCTGAATACCACGGGTATCGAAGTGGAATACGACTATCTGCGCCGATTAGTCTTCCGTACGTTGGGTGAGGATGCGAACAAGGAAGAGAAGGAAGAGGAAGACGGAGAAATGCGCTCGAAACAAATATTCGAAGAACAAATCAAGAAGAAGCTTGATCTTCTTGATCATCCGACGGGCGACGCACCACTGAACTGTGTCACGTTTGCTCCGAGTCCCCAACAATTGATACAAAAGTTCAAAGAGCTTATAGATACGGGAACGATTACGTGGTACGGTCGCCGCGACGTTCGCACTGGGAGCCAGGACCTTTCGGATCAAACGTTGGAAATGAATTGTATTAAATTCATCAAGACGTTGAGTGCTGGTGGCGGCGGCTCTGGCGATGCGATATCGACGAAGGTGCTTTATGATTTAGATAGCTTCCTCGAGAAGATTAGCTGCACAAAATCTTCTCCAACAACGACTCTTCTCGCGACAACGACTACTTAGCCGCAAGTACGCTCTCTCTCAGATTGCACGCGATTCGTCGCGTCATGGACAAGCATCCAGATATTCCGATTGGTGAACACGACAAGAACACTTTGTACCGCCAATATGAGGCGCTCGGCGAAATCGCCGGTATAGTCGATCACGTCGTCAGAGAAATCAAGGAGAGGCGCTTCAAAAAGAATTATTTTGATTTCGATTACTACGACGTTCTCGACGCCATTCTCAAAATTTACGACGGCAGGTTGGCTTTGGAAGAGCGCCAGCTCATTTGCGAATTCGGAAGTCGATCAGAGTTGAGTTTGATTGTTCTTGTACACAATCCGGAAGAAAGGTTTGTTCAACATTTATTAAAAGAAAGGCACATCGTTATCGTCATCGAATCGAAGATCTCTATCGATAAGGAAAGCGATTACTCGAACGTCGAAACTCCGTTGCCGGAGGATTTAAAGATACGCTTAAAAAAGCGTAGTCGTTTCATCAACAAAGACGACGAAACCACTACCATTTTCCCCTATGCGGGCGAGCAGCAGAACATCGCGAGAATTTTAGTGGGCATTTACGCCGCGGAAAAAACGAAGCAGGATTCATCATCTAGATTCGTCGTGCATCTTTTGAAAGCGCTCGATGAGAGAGGTTTCGATGGAAAATACTCCTGGCCGTACCGAATTTTTCGTTTGATACAAGAGCTCGGTTGCCGCGATGATTTGGGTACCATCCAGTTTGTGTGTAATCCAACGCCGGAGCAAATGAAAAAATTTGACGAAGAACGAGCCAACTTGGTCATAATTTCGACTAAAGACGGCGAAGATCTTCCAGCAGACGTCAACTTTTTGCGCGAGGCCGTGTTTCCAGAAGGCATAAAGGTTTCGGTGAGTTTGATGGCGCATAAAACCGCCGCCGTATATAGCTTAACTCCGGTTCGAGAAATCGAGAGCGAAGATGTGAAACGCATGGTGATTGATATCTTCCTCACGGAAAGAACCTCTGAGGATGTTAATCGTCCTTTCTTCTTGATTCCAAGAGTTGCTAGATTGGTCAACCGGAGAAAGGGTGCAAACTTTGGAATGTCGTATTTAGTGTCGTCGGTTCTTAAGAAACTTAAATCCGGTGACCGAAAGGTGAAGGAAAAGTACAAATCTACGATCTTTTTACGCAAACTCTTGGCATCGAGCAAGTTCCATAACGCCCGAGTGCGGGAATTTATATGTTCAGACGGTTCTGAGATTGAGAAACTGCGCGACCCGCCAACCATCGATGGTGTTTCGCTAAATGCGAACGCGTTTAAAATGTACCATTCGCTCTTGATACATATCGAGTACTACCTGAGACTGATTTGTAAGGCGTGGAAGGCGAAGGTTGATTTGGCCGCGCATTACGACGACGATGAAATAACACAAATTCGGTCGAAGTGGAACACGTACTTAGAGAATGCGTTGAAGAGAATGAAGAATCTTCCGGAAGACGGCGAGAATAACCGCGGAAAACCTTACTCCCAGGATGAAATCGAATTTATTCTTGGCTGTTGCGAGGAAGCATATCTCGACTCACCGAAGCCACCGTTGCGTGAATTAGAGGGCAAGGTTAAAAACACAAGGTTATTAGCGCTCTTCAAGATCATGAACGAGCGTAAAAGAAATAAAAATGTAAACGAGGGGGGATTGACGAAGCAAAACCTTCTCAAGAAGATATCAAGGGAGCTTGAGAAAAATTTTCCCACAAAGCCCACACGCAAAGAAACAGCGATCAAGCTCGCGATTAACCAACGTGAAATACTAGAACCTTTTTGGAACATTAGAGAAGGTTTTCTCTCCTTGCTTGCAAATGAACGCGAGCGTGCAATCGGCATTAAAAATACGATTATTCCACGGAACGAATTATGGAGAGGAGGCGGAGCAGACATGGTAGCAGACATGGTACGTCGCGCGAAGGCGCGTTTGTAGAAGTAAGATGTAAAACACACACACACGCATGTACACACACGCATATACACACACACACAAACACAAACACAAACACACGTAAAACTAGTACCTGTTGTCGTTGTCGTTGTTGTTGTTGTTGTCTTTGTTGTAAATCATTTCAAAGAGTTCTTCGTACTTAATTCAAAAAAAGGTGTCAACGCCACCGGCAATCGACCAAAGCTGCGCAAAGCATTCGCACACGAACCCATGAAAGAAAATCCCCAAAACTGAGCGGCATGTTTGCCGTATTTGTGTGCAAATATTTTTGTTGTTGTTGTTATACCTCTTCTTTTCTTTCGCGCGAGTTGCACTACTTTAATTTGTTGTTGTTGCTCTCTTCTCTCTTCTTCTTCTTCTTCTTCTTCTTCGTCTTTTGATAAAGCAGATAGTATTAATACTCCTCCTCCTCCTCCTCCTTCTTCTTCATCTTCTTTTGCACCCACCACTCGTAAAACGTAATAATTTTTCGCGCTTTCGAGCGAAGAAAGTAAAAACACCACGGTTGCTCGTACCAACAACGCAGCCGCGTGCAACAACAAGTAGCTCACAAAATACGCAAACGTCGTCGGGAAGAAGAGGAAAATAGGCGGCACGAAAAGAACACCAAACACGAGACTTTCCGTGGATTGCCGCTTTGTTTGGGTTGTTAAATGCTTCTCTTCTTCTCGTCGTAATAATGGACGACCGAAACCTGCTTCGTAACAAAATTTTCCAAACGCAACTTGAGCGGTGACGAGTAAACTCGAATACACATGCAACGCGGCGGCGTGGGAGGTGAACAGGAACATGCAGTCCGATAAACAAGCGAGTTGCGTCGTGAGACCGAGGAACCACATGCGTTCACCGATGATGCGGATGATGCTATGGAGCCGAACACCTAAAATGGAGGCGTAACCTTCAGCGAGTAGTATGGCTACCCCACTCAAAGTTCGACTCAACGGTAAATGAAGCTTGATGCCTAACGGGTTCCCTTTGGCGAGCCAGTTCGCGTTGCGAATTAAATAGTCGCCGTTTATAAAACCCGAAGATAGCTTTTGAACGCGGGATGCTATTTGCGTAAAACATAGTCGCGCGAGCAAAACATCGAACACGAACGCGGTCAACGCTTTAAAGAGAAGAGTATCGCGACGTTCACGTCGTCGCAATAGTATAGCCACTCGCGTCGCGAGCAAGCGCAAGCTCGTGCTTACTCCAGATATCGGTTTCAGTTTCAATTGTCCATCTTTCCAACCGCTGTTTCCTTTCCCGCCCCCGTAAAAATACGGCACGATGTCGTATTCGTCCAACATTTTCTGCATCGGCAAGAGAATAGCGGAGGAGATCGTGGTGAAGAAATTGTAATTGCTGTTGCTCGCTTCCTTTACTCTCCTCGCACGTTGTTGTTCTCTCTGTCGTTCATAAGACGCGAAAGAAGACAACGACAGCACTTTTACGATTGCATCTATTCCTATTCGTTCATCCTCCGCGCGTTGTTGAGCACGACAACGACGACGACTATCTCGAATATTATTTTCAATTGGGTTACTTTTGTTGTTGCCATTCATCATCGCGTCGTCGATAGCGTCGCGAGCGACCGAGACGAACAGAATATCGTCAAATTCTCTCTTTCGTCTCTTAGAGTCGACGACGCTCACCGCAAACGGCATACCGATGGAAGGCGATTTTGAACGAAACGTGACGAAATAAGCCGCATCAACGTCGCCTCTATTCTTCTCACGCGCCTCATCAAATACTATTTTGCCTATTCGTTTCGCTTCGACGACGACGGTTTTACTGTTGCTGCTTTTACCGTTGTTCTCATCGTTAACAACTCTCAGAACGGCACGAGAGAAACAAGGAGAAGAAGAAGAAGAAGAGGCATCGAAAACAATCTTCTCTGGACCTATTTCACTCACCACGCAATTCCACACTTCCCGTTCTTCTTCTTTTTCTTCTTTATTTGTGTCGTCGTCTACATCGTCTGTATCGAAACGCCCATCGTCACTTGGAAATATCCAACCGTAAACTTCTTTCTCTTCTTCTTCTGTCGTTTCCTCACCTTCGAAATAATCCGACGGGTAGAATATTCGCAACACCGAAGTAGAAGGAGATGACGATGAAGTAGAAGAAGAAGCGTTCGCATTCGATCTACGGCGACGACGCTTTCTCACAGATTCCATATTCTCTCTTTTCTCTTTGAAGTGTCGCGTGAAGAATGAGGACGAGTGAAAAAAAGTTTTACTCGCATTACTCTTACTGTATGATCATAAGTACGTATATGTATATATATTGTTACACTGCAATCCTCTCACATTCTCTCTCTCTCTCTTTGTCGTTATCTATTAAATTATACCATGACTGAATTCATTTGAATGCCGCTAAAATACCCGCTTTGGTCTAAATCCGAAGACGTTACTTTCTTTGGATAATACATCAAAATCGGCCCGCACATCTCCTCGTCGTGATTGGTCCCGTATTTAACCTGTTGCTTAATTTGTGACGTATCAAACGTACACTCGATGACGATTCTGTCCTCGCGATGTACTCTCGCTCGGTTTGCCAAGATGAAAAAGTCTTGGTCCTTCCCGTAACCGCCGTAGTTATCGATGTACTTGACGACGTTTCTGTGTCCGGAAGGAGATTCTACGGAAAGTTTGAACTTCTTGGCCAAATCGTGCGCGTGCAAGTGCGCGGCTAACAACGTCACACCGAAGTTCTCTTGGTCTCCGTTTGCGAAATCGTCTTTCAAATGGTTCGCGTACACTTGATTTTCCGGACCTACGGAATAATGCACGACGGTTTCGTCTTGCCCTGGTTTCAACACCATGCTCGTTTTCATGATAGTCAACACGCCGGCATCGACAACCGATGGTCGATACGGATCTAACTGCATGATTGCCCCGGTATCGTCGTTCCACATCTTCAAGGGTTTGTTTCTCGGGTACAAGTAATGCACTTGCGTCAACAACATGTCGAATGCGGTGCCTTTACCGACTTTGTAACCGAACCCGCTCGGATACGAAAACGTACCGGCGCCTTTGTCGTACGCCCACGCGACTTCCAGACACGGTGAATCTGGTTCACCGTAAAACGGCCACGTCCCGCACTCGTTCGCACCGTAGAAATCACCTTTAGTCGTTCCAAACTTTTTGTGCATGCGTTGCGCGTTGCACGCGAATACTGTCACGTGGTGCGTCGCTTCCGGATTGGACAACTTTGGCGTGAACGATTTCACGTGGTAGGTCTGCGTCTGCGCGCCTGGAATGCGATCGAACGAACACGCGAACCCGACCAACGGATTTTTGTCGTGGTCGTCGAATACTTTATCATCTAAGAGGACATCGTTGGTGGATACTTGGAACCATTTCGACCCGGCGGGAAGAGGTGGGAGCGTAGGGGCTTCGTACGTCGTCTCTTCTCCTCCTATTTTTTGTGTCTGCTGTTGTTGCGTTTGCGTTTGCATTTGCTGCTGCTGCTGTTGTTGCTCGTTTCCGAGGTTCGAGAAGAAGTTTGGCAAGTGCATGCGTCTCGGTAAAGTCAAAGAATACTTTCTCGACGCCGCTAAATCCTCCTCTCCGCTGAATGCATCGCTCTTCGAATCCATCATCGCGCTACTCGCTCCTCCTCCTCTTTCTCCTTCTCCTCGATTCACGGCAGCGGCGTAATCCTTCGCGGCACTCATGCTGTTGTTGTTGTTGTTGTTATAATGAGCACGTCCCGAAGAGTTCCCTCCGAAATACGATAACGTGATGAATAACAACGTCACGATCGCCGCTAAGAACGGTGCGCCGTACATGCTCACCGGGTTCTCGTCTTTCCGATAGTACGGAACTGAATTTCTCATCTCGATTTTTTTGCTTTATTCTTGTGGAAGAAGAAAACCTTCTCTCTCGCGTCCTTTACGCGCGCTTTATATTACACGCCAGAAGAAGAAGAAGAAGAAAGGGGGAGAAAGGCGAGTCTCTCTCTCTCTCTCTGAGTCGACGCGAAAAGATACCAACCGTCGTTTTAGTCGTTTTAGTCGTCGTCGTCGAGGGCAAAGAAGGGAAGGGGAGCGGGGGGGAAATCTCGTCTCCTTCTCTCTCGCGCGCGTGCCGCGGTTTGTGTTGTCTCTTTCGTTTTTTTCTGCTTGTGTGTGATGTGAGGAAATTTTTAAAAGACCGCGGCCCCTTCTCTCGTCTTCTCCACTCGACCAAAAAACAAACAAACAAACAAACAAACAAAAAACTCTTCTCGACTCGCACTCTCGCTCGGAAGACGCTCTCTTCAACCAACCAGTTATCTGTCAATTCGTCATTTGTCGTTGCTTACTTTTTTAGCGTGCTTCCCACACCACAAAAAGAGAGAGAGACACACTTTCCAGAGTGTACTCTTCGCTTCTATTCACTACCACTACGTGACCTCCTGACGCTGAACAACAACAACATCAACAGCATCATCATCATCATGTTTGCAACGGGTTCTTCTTCGTCGGCATCCTCCACCGGAGGAGGAGGAGGAAGTGGAGGAAGTGGCCGCAACGCGCTCGTCGTGACGGCGATGATGATTGCGGTGATGCTTTGGATGCTGCTTTCTTCTTCTTCTTCTTCCACTTCTTCGTCTGCACTTTCGCTCGGTGGTGATGGTGGTGATGGTGATGGTGCTTTCAGTGGCGACGTTCCCAGCATCGGCACAGAGTCCGAAGAATTACAAGTATCGAGTGTTCGACGAGGCCGTCGCGAGGGTCATCCACCTCGAGAGAAGGACACGTTCGACGCGCACCATCACGCGCAGTTCAAATCGATCAACGAGGAGGCGAAAAAGTGCTCGTTAATAGTGGCTTCGTTTTACGCCACGAAACCGGGCGGTTTCGAGAGGAAAAAAGGCGAGAGGTGCAACGGGTGTCACGAACCTCCCGTATTTATCACCATGGAAAGCGCGAGAATGACCAACGGGCCTGGAACGTGCGTGGCGTTGATCACGGACGACGAGACGGAGATCGATATGAGCAAACCGGGAATGGATAAAGTACAGTTGCACCGGTTCGAGGGTATCCTGGATCGATCAAAAATCGGGACTGGAGCGTTAATGTTGGAAAGAATGAAATTATACAACGCGTTTATTAAACGTGCGAGAGATAACGATTGGAACGCGGACTTGTTGATGGTGGATACGGACATCGTCTTTGTCGGCGACGTGACCGATTTGTTTCAGACGAGAAATTTTGATTACGGCGTGACGATTCGTGATAACAAAGCGTACCCGGTTCAAGGAGGCGTGCAGTTTGTGCCGAAAGGAAAGTATGTCGGGGCGGCCAAGTTTAGCGATCACACGTTGGATTTGTGGAAATCCGACTTAGAGAAGAGCGGGAAGGAGGCTGGTTTTACCGGCGACCAGGCGGCGTATCAGAGAGGATTGAACGTCCCGGCTGCAAAAGTAC
>Ga0255782_10002449_pt1 | contig 14860 bp, 13 predicted proteins | sample 101ome_26_FD_179980 | JGI IMG/M metagenome (GOLD analysis project Ga0255782, IMG submission 179980) | Coastal salt marsh microbial communities from the Groves Creek Marsh, Skidaway Island, Georgia - 101408AT metaG (version 2) | ecosystem: Environmental > Aquatic > Marine > Intertidal zone >...
TCTCCTTTCTTAGGTTTTCATTCTCAATTAGTAATGATAGATATGCCACCCACTCTGAAACATCTTGAGCAATAAAACCATTCACTCCATGTTGAGTATCTAATAACGATTCTTTTACAGCTGAAGAAACATATGGAATTGAGGCAGACATGTATTTAACAATCTTATGACTATCTCTTGCAATACTTGAATAATCATCTGATAGTGGCATAATCCCAATATCAAACTTTGTCAATTCAGCGATTTCATTTTCTCGTGACCACTTTACACACTTGAAGCCAATTCTTTTTGGAATATTTTTACCTGCACCAATCAACAAAAACTCAACATCATACCTTCTCTTTATTAGTCTTAATGCATCCTCAATAACAAACAAATAAGGAGTTGAACTTGGAGAGCCTATCCAACCTATAGTGCATTTGATTTGTTTTTTTGATTCTATTTTTTTTCTAAAATCAGAGTATTTAATTCCAGGTGGAATAACCTTAACTTTATTTTGGCTGACTCCAGAGTTTATGACAAAATCTTTCATATAATGGCTGCTCACACTTACAAAAGAACTGTATTTCATGATTTTAGGAATTTTACCTCCTAGCATTCTTCTAATAATTAAGCTGCTATGCTTGTCATAAATATGAAAAACAGGATCATCATAATCCACAAAAATTTTAATACTCAATCTATAGAAAATTGATTCAAAGAAGAATGGAATCCAAGGAAAAAGTTCTTTTTCAATCCAAAATAAATCATATTTTTTATTAACTATTCCAGATAGCAATATGTATAGACGTCTGACATATGAAAATACAATCAAAAGCTTTTTTGATTTACCTGTTTTATAAAGAGCTTCCAAGTATGAATTAGAAAATAATTCTGCTTTGGTGATAACGAAATTTTGACTTTCTAAAAAATCTACATACTGAATAGATCTAACTCGACTACTTGCTCCCTTTTCACCATATTTAGACAGAAGCAAGATTCTTTGCATATTTGCTTAATTAAGCAAAAAGATTACCAACCAGACTTAATGACATTGCAAACTCTTTTAACATCATCAAAAGTCATTTTTGTATGTAAGGGTAGTACAAGGTAATTGTTCTCGATTTTATCCATATTTGGGAAAACTTTTCCTTTGGTAAATTCTTCAAAAATAGTATATCGATCATTTCTAAAATGCACCTGATTGCTCTCGATTTTATGGTCCCTTAATTTATTTTGAAGTTCAAATCTCCTTTCAACTGCTATAGTAAACATCCAAGCCGCATGTTCTCGGTCATCTGAATTAGCTCCAATAATCTTTACCTCTTCAATATTTTTGAGTTCTGACTCATACAATTTAAATAACTGTTGTCTTAACTTAAGCGTCTCATCAAATTCAGAAAGTGACTCTATCCCCATAGCTGCAGCTATATCTGTCATCTGATATTTGTAGCCTATTTCGATAATATCATTCTCCCATATGCCACCCTGTTTTGCAGATCGATCAATTCCAAACCACCTGAGTCTTTCTGCTTTAGAAAGAAGCTCATTGTTTTTAATGAGAAGCATCCCGCCATCGCCTGTTGTAATATGTTTAATCGCTTGAAAGGAATACATTGTAAATTCTGATATTGAACCAATATCTTTGCCTTTATATTTTGCGCCAACAGCATGTGCAGCATCTTCAATAATAGGAACTCCCCATTCTTGGGCTATTTCATTCAACTCATCCATATCACACGGGAGGCCTCCATAGTGAACACAAACAATAGCTTTAACATTGGAATTCATTAACTCTCTTACATGCCTTACATCAATGTTCATGGTGTCCAAATTTATATCTGCAAAGTTAATTCTTACTCCCATGTAAAGGAACGGTATGTTTGTTGCTGTGCATGTAAATAAAGGAGCTACCACTTCATCGCCTGGCTTCAAATCTGCAAGCATATAAGCTAAGTGAAGAGCGTCAGTACCAGAACCTGTAGCTAGGGCTGAAAAGTTTGGTGAAAACTTATCCCTGAATTTTTCTTCAAATAACTTTACTTTAGGACCTTGACCTATCCAACGAGAATTTAGTGTATCCAGAACAGATTTTTTTGATGCTTCAGGAACATGTGGATAAAACATCACTATGTTTTCATCTGTCTCTTCCATTAGAGGCATATCTTTAATTTTGCTTTTCACTAGCTCCAGCTTCTAAATTCTTCTAAAACGATATTTTATTTCATAACAAGATACAAAATAAACCAAGTTTTCTTCATAAAATTCTTTGGTGTATTTATTAAAGTTAAATAAAACTCCAAAAAATCTTCTTATGGCGTATCTAAAATAGAACGGTCTAGGTGATTTAAATACCAAGTCTACAGTCTCAAGAATGAATTTGTACTTTCTTCCATAAATTGGAACTTTTCTGGAAAAAAGAGAACTTTCCATATAGTAACAGAAAGTATATAAACCCAAAAATTTTCTATGTGTTGGGTCTGAATAAAAATATGGATTGGAAAAGTGAGGAGCAATGAACTCTACCGTTGCTCCAACCATAAGTATTCTTTCAAGCTCGGACATCAATACACTAAGATCTTCAAGATGTGAGATGAAGTGATGTGAATGAACGAAATTTACACTAGATTCTGGAAATTTTTTTAACACCTCTATAACATCGCCAACTATATCAACATTACTGTAATTAATAGCATCGATGCCAATACTATTATCCAACCTTTTTCTTGTTCCGCACCCTAGCTCAATTGAGACGCCATTCTCATCGTCGAGTTCCTTTAATATGTTGTTTTTATCTAAAATTTTCATACTGGCTTATTCAATTTCTTCGAAGACAACAACCATCTATATAGCAAATAATAAATCTTAAAAGTGCCAAGAAACTTATTAGAATTCATGATAAGCAAAGAGAAGATAATTCTAGATATGAATTCTAGTATAAAGACTTCGAGTAATATCAAAAACTTGTATCTTATACTATAGTGTTTCCAGAAAAATTGAACCCTGCTTCGAAGAGAATAAAAAACCCTTTCAACTTTAATTTGATCTGAACAACCACCGCCATAATGAAATGCTCTAACATTAGACATGTAATAAGAGTTGTACCCTAACTTTTTTACCCTGAATGACAGGTCAACCTCATCCATATACATAAAAAACCTCTCATCAAATCCACCTAATTTTTCAAATACATGTCTTCGGATTAAGAAAAAAGCACCATTTATTTGATCGACAAACATATTTTCACTGCATTCGGCTTCTGACATAAAGGTATAACCAAAATATTTTGGAAAAATAAATGAGAGGCCTATTGCCCTGTAAATATAGCTCTTAAGGTTTGGAAATCGTGCGCACGAAGTTGAGAACTTACCTTTTTCATCCTCTAAACGAACACCGACTACGGCTATGTTTGAATTATCTGGATCTTTAAGAAATCTTAGAGGCTGGGCTATTGTGTCTTCAAAAACTTCTGTATCAGGATTCAAAAAAAGAATATTATCTGACGTACATAATTTTGCACCCTGATTACATGCAGTCGCAAAACCCACATTATGAAGGTTTTCAATTATCGTAAGTTCAAATCTATACTTTTTAAGTATTTTTAAAGAGTTATCTGATGAGTTGTTATCAATGACAATAACTTTACTGACTTTTTCGATTAATTTATTATTTAAGGAGTCCAAACAATTAGATAAGAACAGGCCAGAGTTCCAATTTACAATCACTATATCAACTTCAGAATGTTCTATGTCAATCATTTAAGAAAACTGCATTAATAAATAAAAAATCATAAAAACCTCATAAAATATCGATATTGCTATATCAAGTCTAGATATTTTCTTATTTCTGAAGAAACGCCTTCCATTGAGGTATATTTTGGCGAATAACCCATATTTTCTAACGATTTACAAGTAGAGTAATAATTCATTTTAAAGCTCGTTGCGTCAATAAAACTCGCAGTTTTGTCAAATTCATACTTTAATTCAAACTCATTTTCTAATCCAGTTAATAAATCAAATTTAGAAATAGGGGATTTTGTATAGCAATCTAATGCTTTGTTAATAGAACTGCAACTAATAATTGATTTTATTACATTATAAAAATCGATTGGTGTTATAAAATCCCTAAGGATATTTAAAGCTGATGTCTTGAATAGCCTCTTATTCCTTATTGAACGAGCAATATCAGTAATTAAAAATTTAGCCTCCATATTTTGTCTATGGCTAAAATAATTAAACACTCTAACATCAACTATAAAAAAGTCAGCTAAAGACCTATGTTTAATTTCTGCAGAAAGTTTAGCTAATGCGTAATAATCAGTTGGATTAATATTATTAATGTTTGAAACAGCAACTGAATCGCAATTTATTGGCTCCTGATAGTTTCCACCATAAACTGCGCCACTACTAAGAAATATATATTTGGTTTTTTTATGATTCTTTATATATTGGATAGCCATATTGTCATATTGACTGGTTATATTAAATACATCAATACCCATCTTTTGAATCTTTAAAGGGTCGCCAGCCCCAACAAAATTAATAATCACATCATATTTTTGCTCTACAGAAAACTCCAAGTAATCTAAAGCACTACATTTATCACCTAAATTCAGATTGCTAATCCATTTCTCTAATAGTTTCACATCGCGGCTAAATAGTGCAAGAATATAGTCTTTTCTTGTTGAAAAAGATAAGATTAAGTCTTTTGCTATTTGACTAGTCGCTCCTAGAATTGCAATTTTCATTATAGGGTTATAACTTAAGTGGTATATTTTTTTGGCAACTCAAAAAAAGATCTAATTTTATCGGCAATAAAATCCAATTGAGGGCTATCAAGTGCTGGATATATCCCCAACCATAAGGTTCTATTCATAGTTATTTCTGTGTTATTCAAACTACCTGATATTTGATATTCAATATTCTGAAAATAAGGCTGCCTGATCAAATTACCGGCGAATAGTAATCTCGTTCCAATTTTATAAGTATCCAAATATTTAATGAACTCAGTTCTATCAATACCTTCATTAAGAGTAATTGGAAATCCAAACCATGAAGGCTCAGAATTTTGAGTAGCTGTAGGTAACTGGATAAACTTACTCAGACTTCTTAATTTTTTCTCAAGATAAGCAAAATTCTCATTACGTCTCTTAATAAATTCTGGTAGTTTTTGCAATTGTGCTAGACCACATGCTGCTTGCATATCAGAAATTTTCAAGTTATAACCTATATGCGAATATGTATATTTATGATCATATCCTTTTGGCAAATCTCCTAACTGCTGCTCAAATCTCTTACCACAAGTATTATCGCAGCCTGGGCTACAATAACAATCTCTACCCCAATCTCTGAAGGACTCAGCTATAGAAATTAACTCAGAATTATTGGTAAATACAGCCCCTCCTTCACCCATAGTAATATGATGAGCTGGATAAAAACTACAGGTAGCAATATCGCCAAATGTCCCTACATGTTGGCCATTATATTTTGCACCCAAAGCATCACAGCAATCTTCAACTAGCCAGAGGTTGTATTCATTGCATAATGCTCTAACTTTTTCCAAATTAAATGGATTTCCTAAAGTGTGAGCCAACATGACAGCTTTCGTCTTTGGTGTGATTGCATCTTTAATTAAATCGGTATTTACGTTGTGAGTTGGAAGATCAATATCAACAAATACTGGAATAGCTCCAAACTGTATAATTGGGTTAACTGTTGTTGGGAATCCTGCAGCAACAGTAATCACTTCATCACCCTTATTAATAGCTCTCTTGCCTAATTTTGAAGAAGTTAGGGTATTAAAGGCAACTAAGTTTGCAGATGATCCAGAATTAACAGTAATTAAGTGCTTGACACCAATAAATTTGGATAACTTATTTTCAAATTTTCTATTAAAACGTCCTGTTGTTAGCCAACCATCCAGTGATGCATCAACCATATATTGAAGCTCAGTTGCTCCTATTACTTTGCCAGATGGAGGAATTAAAGTCCTGCCTGGCTTAAATGTTTTATTCGCATATTTTAAATTTGCGAATTCTTGCACCAGTTTTGATATTTCCAATCTTAATTCTTCAGCTCTTTTCATTTTTCATATCCTTCATATACTCTTCGATTTCTGAAAAGCATACTGTTTTCATATTTTCTTTATTCAACCAAGATTGGTGCCAGTTAACGATTTTCTTTAGAGTTTTGTCAAGACTCCAATAAGGTCTCCATCCGAGCTCAGATTGGGCCTTAGAAATATCCAATCTCAATATTCCGGCCTCATGGGGATTAGAACCGACATCTAAGTTCCAACTAGAGCCTGGCCAATTTAAACTCATTTCTTTCAAAATCCAATCCACTGACTTGATATCTTTATCAAGCGGTCCAAAATTCCAACCTTGAGAGTATTTATCTGGATTCTCAAAGAGCTTTTGGGCTAGTATTAAGTATCCTGAAAGCGGCTCGAGTACATGCTGCCATGGGCGTGTAGCTTTTGGATAGCGAACTAAAAGGGTTTTCTTTTTTTCGAAAGATCTTAAGATATCTGGAATGAGTCTATCATCGGCCCAATCTCCACCACCAATTACATTTCCGGCCCTAACTGATGCAAGGCCTATTTTCAATTCTTGTATAAAAGATCGTCTATAGGCCGATATAACTAATTCAGAACAACCCTTACTACTACTATAGGGATCATACCCCCCCATAGAATCATTCTCTGTGTATCCTCCGATTCGATCATCATTTTCATAGCACTTATCTGATGTAATATTGACAATAGATTTTAATTTAGTACAACTTCTGGCAATCTCCAAAACATTAACAGTGCCCATTACATTTACTTCGTATGTTTCTCTTGGATGGTTATATGAATATCTAACCAATGGTTGGGCCGCCATATGAATCAAGATATCAGGCTCAAAATCTGTCATACTTTTGCATAATTTGTCATAGTTCCTAATATCGCCAATATGCGAATCTACCAAACTTGCTATTTCTGCTTCCTCATACAAGGAAGGAGAAGTTGGAGGCCCTAGTGAATAACCTCTAACATTGGCGCCTAAAAGGCTTAACCATAGGGACATCCAGCTCCCTTTGAATCCAGTGTGGCCTGTGAGAAAAATCTTTTTTCCATGCCAAAAATTTTTATCAATTTGCATAAATTACCAAATTTTCCATGGCGGCAACCCTTGATCCCAAAGCTCTTGTAAATAAATCTTATCTCTGAGAGTATCCATCGGCTGCCAGAAACCCTCATGAACATAAGCCATTAGATTTCCATCATTAGCGAGTCCTTTTAATGGTTCTTTTTCCCAAATACAACTATCTCCAGAAATTCTTTTTAAGACTTTTGGAGATAGAACAAAAAAGCCTCCATTAATAAGGGCGCCATCACCTCTAGGCTTTTCAGTAAACTGCTTAACCTGATTTCCTTGAATATCCAAGGCCCCGAATCTCCCTGGAGGATAAGTTGCAGTAAGAGTCGCCTCCTTTCCATGTTTGATATGAAATTTGATAAGATCTGTAATATTGACATCTGATAGGCCATCACCATATGTAAGACAAAAGGCTTCTTCATTCTTTACATATTCTGAAACTCTACTCAATCTACCTCCGGTCATAGTTTTCTCACCAGTATCCACCAAAGTAACTTTCCAAGGTTCAGCTCGCTTTTGATGAACCTCCATTGAGTTATCTTTCATGAAAAATGTCACATCTGACTGATGAAGGAAGTAGTTGGCAAAAAACTCTTTGATGACATAGCCTTTGTAGCCACAACATATTACAAAGTCATTTACGCCATGCAAAGAGTACATTTTCATGATGTGCCAAAGAATAGGCTTTCCGCCAATTTCCACCATTGGTTTTGGCTTTATATCGGTTTCTTCACTAAGTCGTGTTCCTAAACCACCCGCTAATATTACTGCTTTCATCTATATATTTCACCCAATTAAAGAACTTTTTATGAATTTTTCATTACAAATACCTATTTTCTAATAAAAAAAAATTTAATTTTGGAAATCCTTATTAAAAATTTAACAACTGATTTTGGTAAAACCGCAATACTCAGAAATTTAAAAATTGGATCACCTCCCAAAGCAATATCAAAATATTTCCTATATAAAAAAAAATGATCTTTACTATAAAAACCCTGTGCACGAAGATAAAGCAAGCTCTTACAGGAAAATACTTTAGACTTTTTGCTATGATCTTGTATCATTTTTAACTTAAGATCAACTGGATAAACTGGTGGCAAAGATAGAACAAAATTTGCCCATCTTTTCGTCCAAATGTTAAAAGTATCTTTTTGCCAGCTAACTTTTCTCAAGCCATCTTTTCGAAGGCTCACTATTGATAAATCTTGATTCCAGATGACACGGATACCATCTCTGTAGGCAAGATTCTCAAAGATAATTCCTGTCTGAATAAAGTTAGTATCATAGAATCTTAAAAAATTAGCATTATTAATAATTTTCTTATTATAAATTAAGGCCGACATATGAGTCATATGCCATCCCAAAGAGGATAACAGCATTTTTTTATCCTTAATTAATTTTGACCCAATATTAGAAACCCTGTTCTCACTATTTAAAAGAATAAGATCATAGTCTTCTTTACTTAACTTTGTTACTTTTTCAAGCACCTTTTTCTTAATTTGTGATGTATCGCCCAATAACCAGATATATTCAGTATTTGGGCTTTTTAATGCAATTTCAAAATTAAGATCTGGACCTATATTCTTCTTATTTCTGGAAAAAAATAAATATTCATATTCATTCATCCATTTACTTACAATTTCACTTGTATTGTCTGTAGAGGCATTGTCCACAATATATATTGCAATATTGAATTTTTTAACAAGAGGAATATGCGCTTCTAGCGAAAGATCTAAAAAATCGGCTCTGTTATATGTTGGAATTACTATTGATAATCTGGTATTTTTCTTTTCAGTCACAAAATTTTTATTAAACATATACCTGAAAATTCACCACAATATTTTAACCAACTTTTGCACTGAATCTAATTTTAAGAACTATTTCAATTTACAATAATTATCTTCTGAGCATATATCATTTAATAAATTTACTGTTGGTTTATTTCAATTTTGGTTAAAACATCATAGATAAAAGTCATAAAGTCGTAATAAAGTATGAATAAAAGAATATGAAACAATATAGTAAATTAAAGAACTGATTATCCAAAAAAATTTTGTTCTTTTAATGTCGCCAGAGAATACTAATGGAAATATTCCTAATAGTGATATTTCTCTAATTCTGTGTGCAATACCAGGATTATCGTATAAAACAAGGTAAAAAACTGAACCAATAAGAATTAAAAAAAGCCCTTTTTTCTGACTTTGATTCAAATTGTGCCAATCCAATATTCCAAATAACGATATTAAAAATTGAGAAATAAGCAGAGTGCTAAGCAAGTTAACATAATTTTTACTAGATCCAGAAATAAATTGTTTTAATGGCATAACATCAGTATGCAAAAATAAGAAAATATTTTCAATGAATAAAAAAAGAACAGCAAATATAATAATCGCTGATATCGCTGTTATCAAACGCTTGTGAGCGGACAGAAGTATAATAATAACCCCAGAATAGTGAAATAATGTTGCTAACATTGCTGAAGCTATTAACCCCCTATTATTAGTTTTTAAGATGAAATATAAAACTAATACCATTGCAATTGCTGTTCTTATTTGACTTGCTTCAAGTGCTGGTATAAATAGCAAAATGTATATAAACCATGCGAAATTTGGAAAATTCAGATATTTTTTAAAAAGACGATACTTAATGACCAATGAAGCAGTTGCTAAAAGAAGAAAATAACTTTTTCCTGACAAAAATGGGAGCAGAGATAAAAAATAAGATAGACTGAGAAATCCAGGCTCAAATCTAAAATAATAAAGGGATTCTAAAAGGCCGTCAAATTCTCTTATATCGTTATAAAAAATAAGGTACGAGTTATAGTCTTGACTGATATTTTCCGAATAAAATAAAACTAATAATAAGCTTAAAGTCAGAACTATAGCGCTTAAAAAAGATGATTTTTTTAAAATTAGTCGCACCTGTCTCACTGACTGTTTGTGGATTATCGAAATATGAGCATTATTAAATATAATTCATTTAAGACAAACAAATTATTTATTTTTTATATTTACAAAGTTATAAGAATGATAATCTAGTACCTCTTTTGGCATAACATAAATTGAACATAATTCCATAATTTTGTTTGATAGCTGACTTTTCTCATCGGGAAAAAAGAATAAGTTATTAGATCTCAAAACTTTATACCAATTCTTCATTTTTTCAGTGTAGTAATTCTTAATATCCTTGTCGCTTACTATAATAAACATTATGTTGTTCTCAATACAGAAATAAATCAATGAATGCATACAGTTGTCAAAAATTACAAGGTCCCCTAGACTAACAACATCCTCAGCTTTTTCATCTTCGCTAATTATCATGCCTCTTTTTCCGACATATCTATCTGACTTGAGTTCATTCGGATAAGGCTTGCTGTAATAGGATATACCGGTCCTTTTAAGTTCGCTGTAGATATATCTAACTACATTATCATTCTCTTTTATAGCATGCGCTACTGGATAAGAATAGGCCATGAGTTTTGTATCCTTTGAAGACTCAATCCATAAAACTCTATTTTCGCTCGAATTAGCTAAGTTGCCCTTATTAACATACCTGTGCTGATGAATATTGGTTTCTGCTAATCCCCATCCATAAAATTCGCTCGATATTTTTTTTTCAAAAAATAAATTCAAATCCACACTGGCATTATCGTAACCACCTCCATGTTGAAATCCAAAAATCTTTAACTTATTTTTTAATAAAAAAATATTTTCATATCCATTAAAGTGCATAAGTTCAACTGGTGCGCATTTCACATTCAAAACCTTAAAAGAAATCCGGCCAAGCTGTTTTGATCGAAACACTCTAGGAATAAAAAGATATTCACTATCGCTCAACTTTATATTAATCTTTACTTCTGAAAAATAAATATTGACAATTTCCACAATATCTCTTTCTAGATTCTCATCTTTACATATTGGCAAAGAGCGTGATAAAAGGTTTGTGTATTTCCCACGAATGCTATCAAAAAAGGTAATTCTTGGAGCACCTGGAAATCTCAAACTCAATGGAAAGAAAGATAGCAATTCAAAAAGATATTTGATATCAATCGGCTTGGCTTGATTTACTAAGCCTGTTTTAGCCTTAAACTCATATTCATATGAAAAAACAATCGGATCTTTTTGACTGCCCTTTAGGTACTCCTTCAAACCATTGGAACCATAACTGCGATTTATTAGATATGATGACAATATCCAGTACTCGAATAAATCAACTATTTCTCTCTCATTGCTATAGTATCTGTAAAGAGATTTCAGTTTACGTTTAACCTTTTGATAACCTTTTTGATGTACTTCAAGCTCTTTCAATAATGTCTTTACTTGTCTCATATATCTATATTCAAATTACTAAAATGGTTAAAAATATTTCAAGCCATAGGCAAAAAAATCTTTACCAAAAATTTAAATGAATTTTTAGCTATTTATGCTTTTTCATACAGAAATAAGCAAAATCAAAATCAAGATGGCTATCAATATCAATTGACTTATCCTGGTCCATTTCATATGCAATACAGCGGCTTTTCAATATAAAGACTTTTTCTTTTTTGAGTCTATTAACGCTACACAAATATATTGCGCCATTTAATCTATGGTACTGATCTAAATCTTGGCTTCTTTTGTTTATAACTGCAATATCTAAGAAGTTTGACATATCCATATCTAAGGGGAGTTTGCCGCACCAAAGTGGACTATGTTCAGCTTTACACACACTAACTACAGCATCAGATTCTCTATCGAATAATAAATCAATAGATTCATTTATATCTCTTGCATTTCGCAATGGAGAGGTTGGTTGAAGTAGGACCACATAGTCATAAAACTCACCTCTTTTCTCAAGATAATTTAACATATGTAGCACAGCATCTATTGTTGGAGACTCATCACGTGCAAGAATTTCTGGTCTTAAATATGGAACATCAGCACCATGTTTTTTAGATAAATTTGCAATTTGATCACTATCAGTTGAGACTACAACACGATCAATATACTTTGACTCTATAGCTGCCTGTATTGTCCAAGCAATTAATGGCTTTCCGGCGAGTTTCATGGTATTTTTTCCTGGAAGTCGTTTACTTCCACTTCTGGCAGGAATAATTGCTATGAAAGATTTACCTTTAAGCATTTAAAAAACACCTGGGTAGTCAATATTTGCCCTCTTAAAATCTTCTAGCCTTCCGATATCTAACCAATAATCTGTCAAAGGATAAGATGATACCTTCTGTTGAGTTTTTAATAATTCACTGAATAGCGAAGGCATATCAAAATACTTATTTTTTGGGATTAATTTTAAGCAATCTGGCTCCAGTATATATATTCCAGCATTGACAAAGAAACTATGAGTTGGCTTCTCTTCAATTGAAACAATACTTTCCCCTATTGAATTAACAACGCCATAAGGAACATCTATATCATATTCACGTACACACATTGTTGCTTTGGAGAAGTTTTTTTGGTGAAAGTCAAGCATATGTTCAAAATTCATGTTGGTTAACAAATCACCATTCATAACAAAAAAAGGTTCATTTAACTTTTTTTCAATCAAGCTCAAGGATCCTGCAGTTCCCAATCTTTTTTCTTCAACTACATAATCAATATTTACACCAAAAAGGCTTCCATCCTGAAAATATTCCTGGATTACTTTTGACTTATAGCCCAAACACATTGTAATATCGACAAATCCATGATTAGAAAAACTTTCAATAATGGTTTGAAGAATAGGTCTTCCTCCAACTTTTAGCATTGGTTTGGGAATATCGTTAGTCAATGGTCTCAGCCTCGAACCTAAGCCACCTACCATTAAAAATACTGAATTTTTCTTTCTTTTAGGCTTTAAAAAATCATCAATCTCCTTCAAATCAACCAATAATCCATTACTATCGATAATAGGAATTTGATGCAACTTTTTAGCAACAGCTATTTTTAATATTTTCTCATTACTGTCTTCAATATGACAAACTGTTGGGTTTCTGTAAATAATACTCTTTATTGGACTATTCAAATTAAGTCCATTTAAAAATCCCCTTCTAATATCACCATCAGTCAACGTACCAACAAATTTTTCATCTTCAATCACCAGACAAATTTGCTTTGAACTGTCATTAATTACCTTTAGAGCATCTCTAATAATAATATTTTCACTAACAATGATATTTTGAATATCTTTTTTTAACTGTCCTCTTTCCATATTGGTTTCTTCAATGTCCACTCTCCATTGACCTTATGCCACAAATGGGGGGATCTAAAATTTTCAATCGCATCATGATACTCTTGCAACGTAATATCCATATAGTTGCAACAATCATGGATATATTGACTAGGAAATTCGCCGTCAAATCTTTTAATTAATGCTTTACCTTCATCTCTCGTAATATCCCCATTTCTAATTTCTTGGGCAGAATCATAGGTAGCCCTTCCAATACCAAACTTTATCATTGTAGTATGGTAATGTAACCAATCTATCTTGTCATCTAGAGAGCTATATTTGCTGAAGCTCCCTTCAGTTCTATAATCATTAGGCATAAAAGAAGTATTCTCTACAGAATAGTAGTACACATCTTGTGGATGCCATTTAATGTAGTAGCCCAAATAATGAACTTCGGTGCCTGTCTTTTCAAGGTCATAAGGACTTACTGGAAAGTATGCTTCTAGATCAGATAATTTAAATTTATAATCATTAATAAGATCTTTTGCAGGAATTCCACCTAAAATCAAATCTTCTAAATTTAACTCTGCACTATAGTATTCTTTATTTCTGGTGGGCTTTTCATTATCTTCAATTGCATTACCATATTCAGCCTCGTTCTCTCCAAATATAACTAGGGGTATGTCAAATAAGGTTGACAATCTCGGAGCCAAATTTTTTTGGCCTAATATAAAAGGTTGAAAAGGATGGCCGAGATTAAGAAAAGCACTTCTTGTTAAAAGTCTATGAAGTTTTTTATTCTGGTTATAGGTGTAATTAGCAAAACCAGCATCCAACCAAGCGTCAAAATTTCTCCTTCCAATATTTGTATACAATGCCGGTGGCCAAGTAATCAAAACTGGATTCATATTGTATTTATACTTCAATACATGTGCTGCTTTTATACTGTCCTTTCCCCCACTTCCCGGCACAATAACATCATATCTACCATCAGTACGCCTGAATTTTTCACACAATGCCTCTAGCTCTTTATGTCTATCAAGCCAATTAATAGATTTCTTTTTCTCTGCATATCTACAAGCCTCACAAATACCATCTTCTCCAAATGCTAGCGTCCTCTTCCTTTCATCAGTTTTTTGTTTAAACTCAATAGAAGATGACGGTCTCTGATTATTCATTGTGCATTTCTTGCAAAACTTGACATCAAGAGGAAGACCATATTTTCCAGTTAATCCTTTCATTGCATAATCCTCTATAGCTTGATAAAATTTAATAGGAGCTTTATTCCGGCATTTCGACTTTTTTCAGGATGAAACTGCACTCCAAATAGATTATTTTTCTTAATTCCAGAAACAATGATGTGATTATCTCTTTCAGTTGTTGCAATGATGTCTGTGTTGTTGGTCACTTCGTATGAATGCATAAAATAAAACTCCTCATTCTCAACGCCTTTTAGCAATGCATTAGAATTAGAAGCTTCGATTTTATTAAAGCCCATATGAGGAATTTTTAAGATTTTCTGGATTGGTTTAACTTCACCATCTATTAATCCTAAACCTCTTGTTTTCCCATACTCAAAACCAAATTTTGCAAAGATTT